>Ga0081455_10003112_pt1 | contig 19316 bp, 22 predicted proteins | sample TabmetS3T2R1_FD_70207 | JGI IMG/M metagenome (GOLD analysis project Ga0081455, IMG submission 70207) | Tabebuia heterophylla rhizosphere microbial communities from the University of Puerto Rico - S3T2R1 | ecosystem: Host-associated > Plants > Roots > Rhizosphere ... | reverse complement strand
CGGGTCGAGCGAGGTCAACTACATGCGGAACTCGGTGAAGGTGGTCGTCGACGCCTACGACGGCACGATGACCTATTACGCGGACCTGTCCGACCCGATCGTCCAGGTGTGGGACCGGGCGTTCCCGGGGTTGTTCACTCCGATCGAGCAGGCGTCGACCGAGTTGCGCGACCACTTCCGGTACCCGGAGAACCTGTTCCAGGTGCAGGCCACGCAGTTCGCGAACTACCACGTGGTCGACCCACAGGTCTTCTACCAGAAGCAGGATCGCTGGGAGATCCCTGCGGACCCGACGGTGGCGTCCAGCACCACGTCGTCGACGACGGCGCTCGGCACGACGACCCCATCGGAGGCGGCGGCGCGCCTACGCCCCTACTACCTGCTGATGAAGGCTCCCGGCGACACGAGCGAAGAGTTCCAGCTCGTGCTCCCGTTCGTCCCGGAGGGCCGGCAGAACATGGTGGCGTGGATGGCCGCGAGCTCCGACGCGAACGACTATGGGCGCTTGCTCGCGTTGGAGCTGCCCGACGGCGCGAACGTGGACGGACCGTCGGTGGTGTTCTCCCGGATCAATCAGAACCCGGACTTCTCCGCGCAGCGAACGCTGCTCGGCCAGGGCGGCTCGCAGGTGTTGTTCGGCGACTTCCTCGTGATCCCGATCGAGAACTCGTTCCTGTACATCCAACCGGTGTACGTGCGCTCGAACCAGGAGACCGCCGTGCCGGAGCTGAAACGCGTCGTCGTCGCGAACGGTGATTCCGTCGGTGTCGGCAACACGCTCGAGGAGGCGCTCGCCGAATCGGTGAAGGGCCAGGTGCCCGAACAGCCGAGCGGCGGCGGTGGCGGCGGCGGAGGGCAGTCGGTCGAGGACCTGCTCTCACAAGCCCTGCAGCACTTCCAGGCCGCGGACGAGGCGCTCCGCCGCGGCGATCTCGCGCTCTATCAGGATGAGCTCGCGCAGGCGCAAGACCTCGTGCAGCAGGCCGAGGATCTCGCCGGCGGCCAGACGACGACCGAGGCGTCGCCCTCCCCGAGCGCCTCACCCACGCCGTAGCGCGCGATCAGCCGAGTCGGAAGTCCAGGTCTGCTTCGAGATCGGCGACGTCCATCTGCGCCTTCTGCAGGTGGCCCGAGTAATCCCAGTTCATCGCCTGCCACTTCGTGAACTGGTCGAGTACCCAGACGCCCGACTGCCGGGAGCCGTTCCCGCTGCGACCGTTACCGCCGAACGGGAGATGCGCCTCCGCGCCGCTCGTGGAGTTGTTCACGCTCACCATCCCCGCCGAGATCCGGTCGCGGAACCGGAACACGAGCAGCGGGTCGCTCGTGTAGATCGAGGACGACAGCCCGTAGCCGTGGCCGTTGGCGAGCTCCATCGCCTGGTCGAACGTGTCGAACGACGCCACGCCGACGATCGGGCCGAACGTTTCGGTGCGGTAGATGTCGTCGTCGATCGTGACGCCGTCCACGATCGTCGGGTGGTAGTACAGGCCCTCGCCGGGATCGCCGACGAAGCCATCGCGCGGATCCTCCGCGGTGATCCGTCCGACCGCCGTCGAGCCGAGCACGGTGTGGTGCGGGCGTACGAGTTCGAGCCACCCTTCGAACCGCTCGGCGAACCTCGCGGAGATCATGGGGCCGTAGAGCACGTCGGCGGTGGGATCGCCGATCGCGGCCGTCGTCGTCGCCTTCTCGAACCGCGCGAGGAAGTCGTCGTGGACGTCGGCATGCACGATCACCGTGCCGAGCGACGTGCATCGCTGGCCCGCGGTGCCGAACCCGCTGAAGAGCGCGCCCTCCACCGCGAGGTCGAGGTCGGCATCGGGCATCACGACGAGGGGGTTCTTGCCTCCGAGCTCCAGGCACGGCGTCTGGAGATGGCGGCCGGCGAGCTCGCCGATCGCGCGGCCGACGTCCGTCGATCCCGTGAACCCGACCTTGTCGAGCGTGCCCTCGTCCAACGCCCGCTCCAACCCGACGAACGTCTGTGCGCCGTCGGCCAGCACCATGTTGACGACGCCGTCGGGGAGCCCCGCGTGGAGCAGCAGCTGCGTGAACGCCTCGGCAGTCGCGGGCGTGTACTCCGCGGGCTTCCACACGACCGTGTTCCCGCACACGAGGGCCGGCACGATGTACCAGGAGGGGACCGCAACCGGGAAGTTCCCCGCGGTCACGATCGCGGCCGTCCCGACCGGGACCCGGAACGTGAACAGCTGCTTGTCGGGCATCTCGCTCGGGACCGTCTGGCCATAGAGGCGTCGACCCTCGCCGAGGAAGAAGTTGCAGGTGTCGACGACTTCCTGCACCTCGCCGCGGGACTCCGCGATCGGTTTGCCGATCTCATGCGTGAGGAGCTGCGAGAGCGCCTCGAAGTTCGCTTCGACGAGGCGGCCGAACTGCTGGATCGCACGCCCGCGAACCGGCGCCGGCGTCCGCGCCCATCCCGGCTGGGCCTGCTTCGCAGCGCGGCATGCGTCGGCGAACGTGCCGGCATCGCCGAGCGATGCTTCGGCGACGGTCTCGTCCAGGTGGGCGGGGTTCGGGATCGAGACGGTGCCACCGGCGGCACCCTCGACCGGACGTCCCGCGACCAACGAGGTGACCTGTCGCGTCATGGTTCGGATGGTACGTCAGCCCTCACTGGGAAGGCTTCGGGGTAGGTTGGGGTTGGACGTCGAGAGACGAGCGATCGAGGTGAGGACCCATGACGGATGAGGACGTGTTGCAGCGGATCAACGAGCTCGCGAGCGAGGAGCACGAGATCTTCCAACGCGAGTCGAGGGGAGAGGCAAGCGAGTCCGAGCGTCAGCGGATGAAGGATCTCCAGGTCACGCTGGATCAGTGCTGGGATCTGCTGCACCAGCGGCGCGCCAGGCGCGACGCCGGCATGAACCCCGACGAGGCGAGCGTCCGGGACGCGAAGACGGTCGAGGGGTACGTAGGCTGAACCTCGAAGATGGCCGCCTCGCGATCAGCGAGCCGGCCTCATGGCGGCCGAGGCCGACCGCTCAGCTCTCCTCGGGATCCAGCTCCAGCGACAGGCTGTTCATGCAGTAGCGCTCGCCGGTGGGCCGGGGGCCGTCGTTGAAGACGTGCCCGAGGTGACCTCCACACGTCGCGCAGGTGACCTCGGTTCGGCGCATGAACAGGCTCCGGTCCTCGTGGAGCTCGACCGCGCCGGACTCGATCGGCTCCCAGAAGCTCGGCCACCCGGTGCCCGAGTCGAACTTCGTCTCCGAGCTGAACAGCTCGGCGCCGCATCCCGCACACCGGTACACGCCGCGGTCCTTCGTGGATGCGTACTCGCCCGAGAACGCGCGCTCGGTTCCCTTCTCACGGAGCACGTGGAACCGCTCGGGGGACAGGCGCTGCCGCCATTCTTGTTCGTTGCGGGGCAAGGATTCGTGATCGGTTCGTTCGGTCATGGAAACGCTCCTCGTGATGAACGTACAGCACAAGGTCTCGCGGGCGACCCCGGTCGTTACTCGAGGGTCCTCGGGATCAGCCCCACGTCGGGATCTGCTGCACGTTCCACGCGTTGCCGTCGGGGTCGGTGAAGAACACGAACTTCCCCCACGGGAACTCGCTGACCTCGCTGACCTGAACGCCTCGTTCGGCGAGCCCAGCCCGTGCAGCCTCGATGTCGTCCACGACGAGCTGCAGGCCCTTGATCGTGCCCGGTTCCATCTCGGTGAGACCGGTGCCGATCGAGATCGAGCACCCAGAGCCCGGCGGTGTCAGCTGCACGAACCGGATCTGCTCATCGACCTTGTGATCGTGGTCGAGGTGGAACCCGGCTTGCTCCGAATAGAACGCGATGGCTCGGTCGACGTCGGAGACGGGCACGTTCACGAGCTCGAGTCGCATGTCCATGCGGGCAGTGTATCCAGGGGGTCCGACGCCAAACACGTGGGGTCGCCGACGACGTCAGCCGAGCGACATCGCGACCTGCTCGAGCCTGTCCATCGCCTCCTGCATCCCGGCCTCCATGCCGGATTCGATGATCATGTCGCGCACCTCGCGGCTCCCACATTCGGTGAGCTGCGTGAGCGTCGTCCGCCCGTCCGCCTCCGTGAACCTTGTCGTGACCACCGGGGCCTCGTCGCCGGGATCGGGCACCCCCTCGAAGACCTCGGTGTTCACGATCCGCTCGTTCTCGACGATCTCCCGGAACGTGCCGTGGAACGCGACCTCGAAGCCCTCGTACGCCACCATCACGTAGCGCCACGTGCCGCCGATCCGCAGGTCGACCTCGGCGCTCGTGACCTTCCCTCGCTCTCCACTCCACCAGCGCTCGATCAGCCCGGGCTCGGTGTACGCGCGGAAGACCAGCTGCTTCGGGGCGTCGAACTTCCGCGTGATCAGGATCTGCGTGTCCGTCGGGAGCGTGACCACGGCCGAGCCGCTACTCGCCATCGTGTCCATCCCTTTCCTCCTCCTTGAGCTCCTCCAACACCGCATCCATGCGCTCGAACCGCTCCTCCCACGAGCGCTCGAAGCGTTGCAACCACTCGTGGATGGGTTTCAGCGATCGTCCGTCGAGCCGATAGATCCGCCGCCTCCCGTCCTCGCGCACATCCACGAGTCCGACCTCCCGCAGCACGCGCAGGTGCTTGGAGACGATCGGTTGCGCGAGCTGGAGCGTGGCCACCAGGTCGTTGACGGGGCGTTCCCCGCCCGCGAGAACGTCCAGGATCTGGCGCCGTCTGGGTTCCGCCACCGCGTTGAACGCGTCCGTCGTCGTCGCAGCTCGTGCCATCCGGCATTCATATATCTATATCGGCATATATGTCAAGAGCGGCGCTTCTTGCGATTGAGGGACGGGCGGATCTGGGTAGCGTCGGCGTAGTGGACGGATCCACGAACCGCGTGGACGGAGGTGTTCGATGCGACAGCTCATCGTGAGCACGTTCTTGACGCTCGACGGAGTCATGCAGGCCCCCGGCGGACCCGAGGAGGACGACAGCGATGGGTTCGCGTACGGCGGTTGGTCGGTGCCGTACTGGGACGGCCAGGTCGACGGCTTCATGGCCGAGACCATGACACCGCCGTTCGATCTCGTGCTGGGACGCACCACGTATGAGATCTTCGCCGCCTTCTGGCCGAGTGCTCCCGAGGAAGCCGGCGCGAAGCCCATGAACGAGGCCACGAAGTACGTCGCGTCCAGAGGCCGGCCTCCCCTGTCGTGGGAGCGCTCGGTCCTGATCGACGGAGACGTTGCCGAGGGCGTCACGCAGCTCAAGCGGGGGGACGGACCGGAGCTGCAGGTGCACGGCAGCGCGAACCTGCTCCAGACCCTGATCCGCCACGATCTGATCGACCGATATCGATTGCTGATCTACCCGGTCGTGATCGGGTCGGGGAAGCGCCTGTTCGCGGACGGCGCGATCCCGGCCGCCCTGAAGCTCGTCGACGGTGCGGTCTCAGGCTCGGGCGTCATGATGAGCACCTATGAGCCGGCAGGCGAGATCCAAACGGGGACGTTCGCACCGGGCTGACTGGGTGGGGGATAGGAGATAGGGCACGGACGAACGCCGCCCCTCACCCCCAAGCAAAGAAGACCCATGAGCCACGTGGTCATGTACAGCTCGGTGTCGGTGGACGGCTTCATCGCGGACGAGGATGACGATCCCGGACCGCTGTTCGATTGGTTGTCCAACGGTGACGTCTCGTTGGACGAGAGCGGCGCGGTGAAGATGTCGCAGGCCTCCTACGACTACACCCGCTCGTACTGGGACCAGATCGGGGTGACCATCGCCGGCCGCTACGTCTTCGACCTGACGGACGGCTGGGACGGAAAGCCTCCGAGCGGGATCGACCACGTGGTCGTCGTGACACACCGGCCGCAGCCCGAGGGCTGGGACCCCGAGGCGCCGTTTCACTTCGTCGACGGCATCGAGGCGGCCGTGGCCAAGGCGCAGGAGCTCGCGGGTGACCGCTTGATCGAGGTCGCCGCTGGCGAGGTCGGTGGCCAGGTGCTCGCCGCGGGTCTGGTCGACGAGGTGCGCATGGACGTCGTACCCGTCGTGTTCGGGTCCGGCAAGCGCTACTTCGGGTCGGTCAGCGCGCAGCACCTGTTGGAAGGTCCGAACGTGACGATCCAGGGCAACCGGGTGCTTCACCGGCGCTATCAGGTGCGCCGTTGACCCATCCGAGCGGATACGTGTGGGGCTGTCCCCTTCGTCACAGGAGTCGGGCCCTTTTGCTAGCATCGGTCTGCGGGGTGGAGCAGTCCGGTAGCTCGCTGGGCTCATAACCCAGAGGTCACAGGTTCAAATCCTGTCCCCGCGACGAGATCTACCAGCGCGAACGAAAAAGGGCCGGTGAACCCGGCCCTTTCGCATTTCCCCAGAATTTCCCCACGAGCTAGCCCGCGGGAGTCCTCTTCCCGATGAACGAGCCCGGGCTCTCGCGGGCCAACGTCGGGGTATTAGAGTGGCCTCGTGCCGGATACCCCTCTCGAAGAAGCGCAGGACATGCTCGCCCGGGCGAAGGCGATAGGCGCCACGGTCCGGGAGAACGAGCAGATGATCCTGGACCTGTCCACCGAGGACCTTGAGGAGCTCAGGAAGGACCTGGCGGACTCCGTCGCGGTCGCCTCGGCCGCGATCGCTCAAATCAAGACGGTGCTCGCCGATCGCGACACCTCATAACAACGGGCGTCGGCTCGTTTCTGACGTGCATTTGCGGGGTTGCACCTCAGGTCCCCTCGATCGCCCGGCCGACGATCTCGGCGGCCTCGACGGCTGAGGCGTCGGAGTCGTGGCTGTACTGGTCGGCGGTGAAGCTCGCACGTGCGTGGCCGAGGGTGCGGCTCACGACGTCGAGCCTCACGCCGTGAGCGAGCGCGATCTCGGCGTAGCTATGGCGGGCGCCGTGGAGTCCGATCGGCGTGACGGCGGCGTGCTCGGCCTGACGTACCGCCAGTACCTCGCCTTGGCCGGCGAGCTCGAGCCTGACACTGAGCTGACCGACCGGATCGTGGATCTGTGCGGCTGGCCGCGTAGGTCCTGTGCAACGAGTGCGTCGCCGACGCCTCCCTAGTAAGAGGGATTACGCGGCGTTCGCGACGGTCAACGTCGTCGTCCCCAAGGGTGCGGTATCTGGGTCGGTTCAGGTGCGGGGTTGTCGCCAAGGGGGGACTGATAGGCACTGCTAGGTCGTCGGTCGGTAGGTTGCCTCCACTCACCGGCGGGGAGTAGCTTCGTCTGCGCAGAGGCATCCGAGGGGAGAGGGAGGACGCCATGCGCGGTTTCTTGCTTGGGCTGTGTTCCGCCATCTTGACGGCCACCGTTGCGGCTGGACCTGCAGATGCCGACTCTGCAAGCCACTTCAAGGTCAACGATTGGATCCCGTTCGCTGGATTCCAGGTTGACGTGCCCTGTACCGGCGACACCATCACGTTCACCCAAGGCTCACTGCATGACACCTTCTATCTGACGGTGAACGGCTCACACTTCTCGGTGACGACGCACGACCAGCCGAGCAACCTCATGGGTAGGGACACCAGTGGCCGTCGCTACGAGGGCGTCGGGATCACCAGGTCGCACGATTCAGGCAACTTCGTCAATGGCCAGGCAACATCCAGTTTCGTGAACGACTTCTACATGATTGGCAAAGCTGGCGCCCCGAGCTTTAAGACGCACGAGACCTTCCACATCACGATCACTCGGTCTGGGCGCGTCACCGCCTTCCACGACAGCCTTCGGATCACCTGCGGCTAGAGTTCTGATGTCGCCGGTCAGGTAGTAGCACAGAGGTAACGTCGTCGTGCTCGCCGGCACGGTGTCGGCCGATCCGGTGCTGCGCCGGATGCCTTCGGGCAATGAGATCACCGAGCTCCGCTCTCCGTCCCGGAGGCGGGCAGACGTCTCCTCCCCCTCCTGGTCGCGGCGTGGCACGCCACGGTCGGTCGGAGGGTGGGCCGTCGTGATACGGACGCCCCCCGGTTTCCGGGTGACGGTCGGTCCGCGTACAGCGGAGGGCCGAGGTTCGTCCACGCCGGCCACCCACCCCGATGAGACCGAACAGATCACGGACCTCGACCGCCGCTAGTCGCCGCGCGTTTCCCCAACCGTTTCCCCACGAGCGGTGGAAGGCGGGTCCACGAGGCTCCATGAGCGCCACTGGGTCGGTATGGAACCGCTGGTCAACGGCACAGGGCCACCCTCGGCGACGCCGGCTGCTCCGAGCGAGTATGGGCTCGTAACCCAGAGGTCACAGGTTCAAATCCTGTCCCCGCGACGAGGTACTAGCAGCCAGCTACTCGGCGATCAGCGCCTGGAACGCTGGCTCGTCACGGATCGGGTCGAAGTCGGAATCATCGCGCGCGTCCGCGCGATGCTTCTCCGATCCGTCGATCGCGCGTCGCAGGTGATCGATCGCTTCGGTCGTGCGACCGCTCAGGCTCTCGCTGCAGGCCAGGTTGTAGACGAGCATCGGGTACTGCGGGTTCTCGGCGATGAGGTCTTCGAGGCGGGCGCTCAGCTCGGCGTGCTCACCGCGGTCGTAGAGCGGCCTGAGTGGAGCCCACAGTTCCCAGCCGGTCGCGTCGTACACCTTCCCAGGGGTGCCGTCCACGACGAGGATCGTGGTCGCCGGTTCGGCCGCGACGGCCGTTCGCCGGGTGCCCGGCTCGGTGTAGACGAGGGTGCCAGGGGTCGCCTCGACCTTCTCGCCATCAAGATCGAACATCGCCCGCCCGCTGACGACGATGAACAGCTCCTCGGCAGGCTCGGATGCCTCGTCGTACTCACCGATGACCGGGTCTCCCGCCTCAGCGCCGACCCACGCGGTCACGCCGAAGCTCGTGATGCCGAAGTGGTGGCGCACCGGTCGATAGGGGTAGCGCTGATCCTGCAGGGCGTCGATCTCTTCGAGGCGCGCGGTCGCGTACGTCGCCATGGGGTCCTCCCGTCGTCGTGTGCCGGTCGCGATGCTAGCCCCGCCACGATCGGGTGATGCTGAGCTCGGTTCGGGTCCAGGACGAGCGGGCCCTAGACTGGCGCGACCACTTCCATCCCATGCCTGAAGACCTCAACGCTGAGATCGCCGGCGGGCTCGCTGAGGCCGGCACGACAGAGACGCTCCCGGACAAGGTGCGCTGGGAGCGGCTCGTCGAGATCCTGGAGGCGGTCGTGCTCGCCGTCGTCGCCATATCGACCGCCTGGAGCGGTTACCAGGCCGCCAAATGGGATGGGCGGCAGGCCGAGCTGTACGGACACGCGTCCACGATGAGGATCGAGGCCGACCAAGCCTTGACGCTCGGCGGCCAGCAACGCCTGCTCGACGTCACCACCTTCAACACGTGGATCCAAGCGAAGAAGGAGGGACGCGATGAACTCGCGGCGCTCTACGTGCGTCGGTTCAGTCCGGAGTTCAAGCTCGCGTTCGATGCCTGGATCGAGGCCGAGCCGTTCTCGAACCCCGACGCCCCGCCGGGGCCAGGCTTCATGCCCCAATACGTGAACCCGCAGATCGAGCACGGGACGGCGTTGAACGAGCAGGCGACCGCCACGTTCGACGAGGGCACCGCCGCGCGGAGCGTCTCCGACGACTACATCCGAACGACGGTCGTGCTCGCGACGGTGCTGTTCCTGCTCGCGCTCTCCCAGCGCTTCCGCCTACGGGAGGTCCGGATCGGTGTCTTGGTCGTGGCGAGCGGCCTGATGATCTACGGGCTGGTGGCGATCATCTCGTTCGATCGGCTCTGAGCCGCGCGTCTACACTTCGCGGATGCGAACCGTCTCCCGCCCAACGGCGATCACAGCGGTCGCGATCGTCGCGGTGGTCGCGTCGATACCTGCCCAGGCGACGACGGGAGCCCGAGCCGCCTCGGTGGCCCGCAACCCGGGCGATCCCGCGTACATCACGCACCTGCGCACCGGGAGCCTCGGGCACGTGTGGACCGGCACCCACGAGGTCTCGTTCACGAACCTCGACACGGCGCCGCTCGACACGATCTACCTGCGCCTGTGGTCGAACGGGGTGCAGGGATGTCACCAACCGCGGGACGCGATCGAGATCTCGGACCTGCAGGGCGGCACGGCGAGCGAGATGCTCGACTGCACCGAGCTGCAGGTCGTCCTCGACGCGCCGCTCGCGCCCAGCGGTCGAGCGACCTTGACGATGCACCTGCGGATCGAGGTGCCCGCGATCAACGACCGGTTCGGGTTCCACGGAGGGCTCTCCCTGATGGGGACGGCGCTGCCCACCCTCGAGGTGCACGACGAGACGTGGCATCACGACCCCTTCATCGACCTGGGCGAGAGCTTCTACTCGATCGTGGGTCGCTACGGGGTGACGCTGGACACGCCGGAGTCACTCGACACGCCGGCGACGGGCGTCGTCGTGTCGCGGTCCACCCCGGAACCCGGCAGGACCGCGACCACCTACGTCGCGCGTGACGTGCGTGACTTCGAGTGGGCCGCCGGCCACCTCCGTCGCGTCGTCGGAACGTCGTATGACACCAGGATCGTCGTGAGCTACCGGTCCGACCTCGAATCCACGTCCGCCGCCCTGCGCGCGCTCCGCAACGCGGAGCGGTCGATGGACACGTTCTCGGCGGCGTTCGGGCAGTTCCCGTATCCCGAGATGGACGTCGTGCTGACGCGGTTCACGTCGTTCAGCGGGATGGAGTACCCGACCGTGATCTTCACGAACCCCGACCGCTTCACCGTGAGCCACGAGCTCGCGCACCAGTGGTGGTACGGGATCGTCGGGGATGATCAGTTCGCCGAACCGTGGCTCGACGAATCGTTCGCCACCTGGTCGCAGTACCTGCCCTTCGGCGCATGGAAGAACTGCCGCCGCTACGACTTCCCCGGGTCCGGGGCGCGGATCACGAACGACATGGCGTACTGGTTCGCCCATCCCGGCCAGTACGACACGATCTATGGTGGTGGCGGGTGCCTGCTCGCGAACCTCGCACACCGGTTCGGCCTGGAGCGCTTCGTGCGGATCCTGGGGCGATACGCAGGCCGGCACTGGCTGGGCGTGGCACGGACGCCCGAGTTCAAGGCGGCGATCGAGCACGCGGTGGCGAAGCATCTGCCGGGACTCGACATGGAGGCCTACTGGGACACCTGGCGGGTGGGCTGAGCCGCGTTCCCACGCCGGTCGGTGGGCGGGCGACGGGTCTCCCGGGCTAGGATGGGCCCCGCATCTCGTCGGACCGAACGGGGGAGGATCGGGTGGCCACCAAGGACGTCGTCGAGCAACTGGCGAAGGTGCCGCTGTTCTCCGGCTGCTCCAACCGGGAGCTGCAGCTGATCGCACGCGTCGTGAAGGACGTGCAGCACTCCGCCGGCACGGTGATCGCTCGGGAAGGTGAGCCGGGCGTCGGCCTGTTCGTGATCGTCGAGGGTCAGGCCGAGGTCACGATCGGCGGCAAGCGCAAGGCGAAGCTCGGACCCGGTGACTTCTTCGGCGAGATCGCCCTGCTGGACGGCGGCCCTCGGACCGCGACCGTCACCACCTTGACCGATGTCCAGTTGCTCGGGCTGACGGAGTGGGTGTTCCGCGGGCTCATGAAGGAGCACCCGGCGATCGCCGTCAAGACGCTCCAGCAGATGGCGGGACGGCTCCGCACGGCCACCAAGGCCGCCACCGCCTGACCCGCGGCCTCCAGCGCCGGTCGCGGGCGGCGCACCGAGTCGTCGTCCCCGATCCCGGCGCGCTCATCCGATCCGTGGCGCGATGATGGATGCGATGAAGGCCCCCGAGGGGATCGTCGCCATGGCCGCGCAGCGGGCCGCGGCCCGAGCGGCCAGGGACTTCCCGGCCGCCGACGAGCTCCGCGTCCGGATCGAAGACGCGGGCTGGACCGTCGTCGATGAGCCCGACGGCGGATGGCAGCTGGTCCCGGCGCCGCAGACGGCACCCGGGCGACTCCGCGCGTCCGACGTGCCGTCGGTGCTCGAGGAACCCGCCGACGCGGACGTCAGCGTGCACTGGATCTGCGAGGGCTGGCCCGATGACATCGCGCGTGCGCTCGACGCGTTCCGCGCGAACCAGGGTGCTCGCGAGGTCCAGTACGTCGTGGCCGACGTCACCGACCTCGACGACGGGGCGTTCGGCCCCGAGGTCGAGGTCGTCGCGCTGGAAGAAGGGACGGGCTGGGGGGCTGGGCGCAACGCCGGGCTCCGGCGGTCCCGTGGCCGGCTCGTGTTCGTGATGGATGGGTCGATCGAGCCGACCGGGGACGTCTTCTCGCCACTCGAGTCGGCGCTCGGCGATCCGGGCCTCGGGATCGCGGGACCGTTCGGCGTCGTGACGCATGACCTCCGTCAGTTCGACGAGGCAGCGGGTCCCGGCCCGTGCGACGCGGTCGAGGGCTACCTCATGGCGATGCGCCGGGAGGTCGCCGCGCGCGCGGGATTGTTCGACGAGAAGTTCCGCTGGTACCGGACCGCCGACATCGAGCTCTCGTTCCGGGTCAAGGACCTCGGGATGCGCACCGAGGTCGTGGAGCTCCCCGTCGCCAAGCACGAGCACCGGATGTGGTTCGAGACGCCGCCCGCCGAGCGTGCGAAGTGGTCGAAGCGCAACTTCTACCGGTTCCTGGATCGCTGGCGAGACCGCTGGGACCTGGTGCTCGACCCGCGCCCCCCGGAGCGCTAATCCGTCCCCGGCCGCGCGCTAGTCGACGGTGGGCATGGGGGGAGCCGGCGGGAGCGTGATGCGCTCCGTCGCCCGGTGGCGCTCCGACGTCGGCTCCGCCGCGCTCGCGGCGGCGGTGTCCGCCGTGGCCGCCGCGTCCGCGATCTTGGCCTTCGGCAGCGTCGCCGGGTCGGGGATCTCCTTCGTGCCCGACGCGTAGGCCTCGAGGTCGACCCCGTCGATCGTCTCGGTGACGAGCAGGACGGCTGCGAGCTTGTCGAGGAGCTCGCGGTGCTCCGTGAGGACGACCTCCGCTCGGTCGTGCGCCTCCTTGAGCAGCCGGTTGACCTCCTCGTCGATCTTCTCAGCGGTGCCGCCGGAGATGCGGGGCCCGTTCATGAACAACGCGTTCGGGTCGTCGTGGCCCAGGGACAGAGGCCCGACCTTGTCGCTCATGCCGTACTCCGTGACCATGGCACGAGCGACCTGCGTGGCCCGCTCCAGGTCGTTCTGCGCGCCGGTCGAGATCTCGCCGAAACACAGCTCCTCGGCGACGCGGCCACCCATCGCGAACGCGAGCATGTCCGTGAGCTCCGGCTCGGTGGCGAGGTAACGGTCCTCGAGCGGCCGGACCATCGTGAGCCCGAGCGCCGCCGTCCCTCTGGGGATGATCGTGATCCGGTGCACCGGGTCGAGGTTCGGGCTGTAGTGAGCGACCAGCGCGTGACCCATCTCGTGGGAGGCGACCCGAACCTTCTCCTTGTCGTTCATGACCCGCGACTTTCGCTCGAGGCCCATCGACGCCCGGTCGATCGCCTCCTCGAGCTCGTCCATCGTGACGGCGTTCTTCTCCCGGCGAGCGGCTAGGAGCGCTGCCTCGTTGACGACGTTCTCGAGGTCCGCGCCGGTGAACCCGGGGGTCCGCGCGGCGATGATGCGCAGTTCGACCGTGGGCGACAACGCGACGCCCCGCGCGTGCACTCGCAGGATCTCCTCACGTCCGCGAAGGTCGGGCCGGTCGACGACCACCTGCCGGTCGAACCGGCCGGGTCGCACGAGCGCCGGGTCCAGCACGTCGGGCCGGTTCGTGGCGGCCATGATGATGACGCCCTTCGACGCGTCGAAGCCATCCATCTCGACCAGCAGCTGGTTCAGCGTCTGCTCGCGCTCGTCGTGCGCTCCGAGGCCCGCGCCGCTGACGCCGGCCCGGCCCTTCCCGATCGTGTCGATCTCGTCGAGGAACACCAGCGCGGGCGCGCGTTCCTTCGCCTGTTGGAACAGCTCGCGGACGCGGGCGGCACCCAGGCCCACGAACATCTCCACGAACTCCGATCCGCTCATGAAGAAGAACGGCACGTTCGCCTCACCGGCGACGGCGCGCGCGAGCAACGTCTTGCCACACCCCGGGGGACCGAGCAACAGCACGCCCTTGGGGATGCGGCCGCCCAGGCGCTGGTACTTCTTCGGGTTCGACAGGAACTCGACGATCTCGCGGAGCTCGTCCTTGGCCTCGTCGACGCCGGCCACGTCGGCGAAGGTGGTCTTCATCTCCTTGCGGTCGTAGATCTTGACCTTGTTGCGGCCCATGTTGAGCGCGGCACCCGCCCCTGCGCCGACCCGGCGGAACACGAACCAATAGATCGCGATCATGATCAGCAGGAACGGCAGGATGTTGACGAGCAGCGACAGGAACACGCTTGGTTGCTCGAACTTGTAGACGACACCCGCCTGATCCAGCGTGTCGGTGAACTCCTGGGTCACCTGGAAGTTGGGCGAGAGCGGGGTCGTGAAGTCCTTCGTCTGGCCGTCGATCTTGATCTTTCCTGAGATCTGGGAATCCGAGATGCTGACGGGATCGTCGGCGCTGGACACGATCTCCCCCGCCTGCACGGCCGCGTTGAATTGGCTGTAGGGGATCGAGCTGGTGGTCGTGCGCGACAGGATCGAGTTGAACACGAGCAGGGCGACCAGCAGGATCGGGATGATCAGCCACGGCGCGAAGCGCGGCCGGGGCACGCCCGGGCCGCCCGAGCCGTCGGATCCGGGCCGACGCCCGAAGGGTGAGCGATCGTTGTCGTTGGCCATGGGTGCATCAATCTTCCCACCCACCTTCGAGATATGACAGGCGCGACGATCTCGAGGATGGGCTTCCGCACGAACCTGTCACACCATCGGCACCCATCGTCGGAACCCGAAGTCGGCCGCCGAGAACGGTCGGGCCGAACCGGGATGCGCGATACTGACCGCCCATGTCCCAGACCGCCGCGACCGACGATCCGGCCCTGCGGGAACGGTTCGAACGAGACGTGGTGCCGCTCTTGGACGGGTTGTACGGGGCGGCGCTGCGGATGACCCGCAACCCCGCCGACGCCGAGGACCTCCTGCAGGACACGTACCTGCGCGCGTATCGAGGGTTCGCCGGCTTCAAGGAGGGCACGAACCTGAAGGCCTGGCTGTACCGGATCCTGACGAACAGCTTCATCAACACGTACCGCAAGCGGCAGCGGGAACCTCAGATGGTCGAGGGCCCCGACGACCTGGAGGAGTGGTACCTCTACGACCGCCTCGGCGGCCGCAGCGTCGAGGAGTCTGCGGAGGACGAGGTGCTCGACCAGATGCCCGACGAGGACGTGAAGCGGGCGTTGGAGTCGCTCCCCGAGAACTTCCGACTCCCCGTGCTGCTGGCCGACGTGGAGGGGTTCAGCTACAAGGAGATCGCGGAGATCATGGACACGCCGATCGGCACCGTGATGTCGCGCCTGCACCGGGGAAGGAAAGCCCTCGAGAAGGCGTTGTGGGAAACGGCCCGGGAACGAGGATTGGTCGATGAGTGAGGGCAAACCCGAATGCGTGGAAACGCTGCGAGCGATCGAGGCGTTCCTCGACGGTGAGGTGGAGACCACCGTCGCGGTACGGATCGAGACCCACATCGCCGATTGCCCCCCGTGCTGGGAGAAGGCCGAGTTCCGGCGCCACCTCAAGCTGATGGTCTCGTCGAAGTGCTCGAGCGACCGGCTCCCCGACGATCTGCGCGAGAAGCTCCGTCGCCTCCTCGACGACCCGTCGTCGGCCTGAATCGCCGCCGTCGTCGCCCGTTGCGCACCCGGCTAGGATTCCCGCCACGGGAGGCACGATGAACGAACTCGGCACGATCCTCGGTGTGTGGGCTCACCCCGACGATGAGACCTACCTGTCCGCGGGCATCATGGCGGCCGCCGCAGACACTGGGTCGCGGGTGGTGTGCGTGACCGCCACCCGGGGTGAGGGCGGCTCGATGGACGAGGAGCGGTGGCCTCCCGACACGATGGCCGAGGTTCGCGAGGGGGAGCTCGAGCGCGGGCTGGCACACCTGGGTGTGACCGAACACCACTGGCTGGACCTGCCCGACATCGACATGGATACCCCGTTGCCCGACGTGGGCAGCCTGCGCGTCGTCGAGCTGATGCGTGAGGTCCGGCCCGACACGGTGCTCACGTTCGGTCCCGACGGCATGACCGGCCACGAGGCGCACAAGTCCGTGTGCCGGTGGGCGACCGAGGCGTTCGCCGATGCCGCGCCCAGCGGAGCCAGTCTGCACTACGCGACGATGACGCCGGCCTACGTCGCCGAGTTCCGCGAGATCTTCGAGCCGCTCAACATCTTCCGGCCGGGCACGCCGCCGGTCACGCCGCCCTCGGAGCTGTCGATCGACATGGCCCTCGACGACGAGGCGCTCGCTCGCAAGTGGAAGGCGATCTCAGAGCACGAGAGCCAGATCGGCTACATCATCGACGCGCTCGGGGAGGACGTGTTCCGCCGACAGATGGCGAACGAGTGGTTCCGCTTGGGGGCGGTACGGGAGTGAGCGCGGGCGATCGGGACGTCGTTCGTCCGGCGCCGGTCGCGGACCTCGATTGGGACGCCGAGCGCGGGCGCGCGTTCGTCGACGACCTCGCCGACATCTGGGAAGAGGTGCTGGCCGGTCTGCGGGAGCGTCCGGTGATGCGCCGCGTCACCTCGCAGCAGGTCCGGGAGGCGGTCGCGATCCCGGTGCCCGACGCGCCGATGCCTACCGACGACCTCGTGGCGTACCTGCGTGCGATGGCCTTGGAATGGTCGTCGTACCTCGGGCATCCGGGGTTCATGGCGTACGTCTCGGGTTCGGGGACGGTGCCGGGCTCCGCCGCGGAGCTGCTCGCCTCGGGGCTGAACATGAACGGCGGGGGGTGGGTGCTCAGCCCCGCGTCGACGGAGATCGAGCTGCACCTGTGCCGGTGGTTCGCCCAGGACGTGTTCGGCCTCGGCTCGAACGCCGGAGGGGAGCTGACCTCCGGGGGCGCGATGGCGAACCTGATCGCCCTGAAGGTCGCGCGCGATCACCGGGCCGGCTGGGACGTGCGGCGAGAGGGGGTGGCGGCGGGACCACCGCTGGGCCTGTACCTCACGACCGAGACCCACGTCGTGAGCGATCGCGCGGCCGACACGCTGGGCATCGGGGCGAACAACGTCCGGCACATCCCGGTCGGCGAGGACCGCCGCATGCGGGTCGACGAACTGCGTGCCCAGATCGCTCGCGATCGCACCGAGGGGATCCGCCCGTTCGCCGTCGTCGGCAGCGCCGGCACGGTCTCCACGGGCGCGATCGATCCCCTGTCCGAGATCGCCGACGTGTGCGCCGAGGAGCAGCTCTGGTTCCACGTCGACGCGGCCTACGGCGGGCCGGCGATGCTCGCCGACGACCTTCGGCCCCAGTTCGCCGGCATCGATCGCGCGGATTCGGTGGCGTTCGACCCGCACAAGTGGATGTACACGCCGCACTCCGGCGGCTGCGTACTCGCGCGGGACTGGTCGGCGTTCGGGGACAGCTTCTCCGTGTATGCCGCGTACACCGTGCAGGACAAGGAGGCATCAGGCCACGGGGTCGACCTCGGGTTCCACAGCCCGAACTTCAGCCGCGGGTTCTGGTCGCTGAAGGTGTGGGTCTCCCTGCTGGCTCACGGCCGCGAGGCGTACGGCCGCCGGATCTCGCACGACGCCGAGCTCGCCCGCTACCTGGGGTCTCGCGTCGAGTCGAGGCCGGACTTCGAGCTGTGCGCCCCCGTCGGCCTGTCGATCACGTGCTTCCGGTTCGTGCCGGCCGACCTCCCGGGCGATCCGGATGACGAGGCACGCGAGCGGTACCTCTCCGAGCTGAACCAGCGGCTGATGACGCAGATCCAATTCGACGGGCGCGTGTTCTGCTCGAACGCGATCCTCGACGGCCGGTTCACGCTGCGCACGTGCGTGGTGAACCATCGCACCGAGGCTGCCGAGATGGACCTGGTGCTCGACGTTGCGGCGGAGCTCGGAACGAAGCTCGATCAGGAGCTGCGCCCCGAGGGCCTGCGTCCGTGAGTCCCTCGTTCGCGCTGCTGGGATCGGGCGAGTTCCAACCCTGGACCGATGAGGTGGATCGACGACTCCTGACGAGCGACGGTTCGCGCCCACGGCGCGTGCTGATCCTGCCCACGGCCTCGTCCGCCGAGGGGGCCGACGTGTTCGACATGTGGGCGACCAAGGGACTCGACCACTACGCGAGATCAGGGATCGACGCGGAGGTCGTGCCGCTCAAGACCCGCGACGACGCGCACCGCGACGACCTGATCGAGGCGCTGGATCGGGCGTCGATCGCGTACTTCTCCGGTGGGAATCCGGCCTTCCTCGTTTCGGTCCTGCGGGACACACCCTGGTGGGCGGCGCTGCTGCGGGCGATGGAGCGCGGGTTGTCCTATGCCGGGTGCAGTGCCGGCGTCGTCTGCCTCGGGAACCTCGCCCTCGACAGCGCGCGCCGGGAGTGGGACGACGATCTGTGGCATCCGGGGCTGAGCGTGTTCCCGGGCACGATGTTCGGACCGCACTGGGATGCGCTGGACCGCCACGTGCCCGGCCTGAGGGAGTTCATGATCCATTCGCTCCCCGACCGCGACCGGCTCGTCGGCATCGACGAGGACACCGCGATCGTGGGGGATGGGATGGACTGGACGGTGATGGGGACGGGCGGGATCCACGTGCTGGAGGCGGACGTCTGGACGCAGGTCGCCTCGGGTCAGGACGTCCGGCTCCCGATCCTGCCGTCGGTGGACGCAGGCGGGGATCCGAAGCGCTCGGTCACGAGCTGAGGCGCCGGGTAGGGTTCCGGACATGTCGCCCGCGAAGCCTGCCAAGCCCGCGAAGCCGAAGGCAACGAGGCCCGCGTCGAGCCGCAAGGGCGCTGGGATCTCGCGTTCGAGCCCGATCGAGAAGCGTGCGCCGGTCATCATCGAGCGGCTCTCGAAGGCCTACCCGGACGCGCACGTCGCCCTCAACTTCACCACACCGCTGGAGTGCCTGGTCGCGACGATCCTGTCCGCACAGTGCACCGACGAGAAGGTGAACGAGGTCACCGCGACGCTCTTCACGAAGTATCGGTCGGCCGAGGACTACCTGCGCGTGCCGGAGGACGAGCTGAAGGCCGACATCAAGCCCACGGGGTTCTTCAATCAGAAGGCGACGTCGATCCGGGCAGCGTGTGAGCGGATCGTCACGGCCTACGGAGGCGAGGTCCCCGACACGATGGAGGACCTCATCACGCTTCGGGGGGTCGCCCGCAAGACCGCGAACATCGTGCTCGGCAACTCGTACGGCACGGTCGAAGGCATCGCGGTCGATACCCACGTGCGGCGGCTCGCGAACCGGCTCGGCTTCAGCGAGCAGTCTGA
>Ga0081455_10003111_pt1 | contig 19318 bp, 20 predicted proteins | sample TabmetS3T2R1_FD_70207 | JGI IMG/M metagenome (GOLD analysis project Ga0081455, IMG submission 70207) | Tabebuia heterophylla rhizosphere microbial communities from the University of Puerto Rico - S3T2R1 | ecosystem: Host-associated > Plants > Roots > Rhizosphere ... | reverse complement strand
GGGGGCCCCCCCCCCCGCCTGTCCGACGTCTGCGGCGGGTGTTCCCGGCCCGATTCCGGGCGTGCTGGATGTCTCGATCCGACGGTGTGGCAACGTCGTCGAGCTGAGCCTCTCCGGAGCGCTCGACCTTGCCAGTGCACCGCGCCTCGGCGAGGCCATGGCGCTTGCTCGCGACATGGCCAGCATGCGGTGTTCCGTCCACCCGGTGCGGGCGGGCGACCGTCGCCGCGGCCACGGGGCGACCATCGTGATCGACACCGGCGACATCGCCCTCGTCGATTCCGTCGGTTACCAGGCCCTGCACGCCGCGTTGGTCGGACCGAACGGCCTGTGGGACCCGGGCGTCGCGTGGATCGTCGGACCTGCCGTCGCCACGTTCGAGACGCGTTCAGGGTCGAACGCGTCGGGCTTGCGCCGCCCAACCAAATGGGCTGACCCGTAGGGCGATGGCCACGAAGCCGGCGCGCTCGAGCCGGTCCTCGAGCGTGGCCGGGTCGATGGGGTTGTACGTGTCGCCCGCGTGGAATGCGGCGAGCTCGGCGAAGCTCGGCCGGTCCCGCGGGCGCCCGGTCTACAGCTGCAGGATGGCCTGCGCGATCGGGACGTCTCCAGCGACGAGCTCCAGGGTCCGGCCGATGCCCGCCCCGCCGGTGACCAAGGCACCGACCACGCCGGCGACGTCGTCGCGGCTGACCTGGCCGCGGGGCACGGAGTCCGCCAACCGTACCCGGCCGGTCCCGGGCGCGTTGGTGAGCCCCCCGGGGCGCAGCACCGTCCAGTCCAGTTCCCGGCGGCGCAGATCGTCCTCGGCCTCGGTCTTGGCCCGGAGGTAGGCGGCGAAGGTCTCGTCGGCGCCCGCTCGGGGCGCGGCGCCGGCGCCCATCGACGAGATCTGCACGAACCGCCGGATGCCGGCCCGTTCGGCGGCGTCGGCCATCAACACGGAGGCGTTGCGGTCAACGGTCGTCTTGCGGGCGATGCCGCTGCCCGGGCCGGCGCCCGCGGCAAACACGACCGCGTCGGCACCATCGAGGTGACCGGCCACCGCTCCGACGTCCGTCTCCTCGAGATCGCAGACCAGGGCCTCGGCGCCGGCGGCGCGCACGTCGCCCACATGGTCGGGATTCCGCACAATGCCCACGGCGCTGTGGCCCGCGTCCGTCAACAGGCGCTCGAGCCGCAGGGCCACCTGGCCGTGGCCACCGGCGATGACGATGCGCATGGGTCCGAAGGGTACCGGCGGGCCCCGGGACGGCTGGTGCCAGCGCCCGCTGCCACCGCTAGTGCTCCAGGTAGGACTCCTCGAGGTCGAGCTCGCGCTCGAGCCGGTGCATCACGTCGTTGCTGATGCCGCCCGTGTTGCGGAGCTCGACGATCGCCCGCCGCTCGGCTCGATAGAGCCGCCGCAGGACCTGCTCGCGGACCTGCGACGCGTCCTCGTAGCCCTCGTCCTCGATCTTGCCGGCGCGGGCCGCGAACCGCCGCGTGCGTTGCTCGTAGTACTGGCGGGCCCGATCGAGCGCCTCGTCACCGGCCCAGCCCTCCGTCGACATTGCCTCGAGCTCCGTCAGCGCCGCCTTGCCCGCCTCCAGCCGGGCGTGCAGCTCCTCGCGCTCCTCTTCGCGGCCGTCGGCCGTCACATGGAGGCGCCGGATCAGCGCCGGCAGCGTCAATCCCTGGCCGACGACGGTGACCAGCACCACCGCGAACGTGAGGAAGACGATCAGGTCGCGACCAGGCAGCGGACCGCCGGCATCGGTCTCGAGTGGCAGTGCCAGGGCAGTGGCCAGGGACACGGCCCCGCGCAGGCCGCTCCAGGCAACCACGACCCGCTCGGCGGCGCCGAGCCGGAGCTCTCGCTGCCGGGGGCGCCGATCGAGCACCCGGATGATGTACGGGACGGTGAACAGCCAGAGGAACCGGGTGCCGATCACCACGCCGCAGACGAGCGCGACGTACACGGCCAGCTCCGCCGCCGACTCGCCCGTGAGCTCGTCGACCACCACTGGCAGCTGCAGCCCGATGAGCACGAAGAGCGTGGCGTTGAGCAGGAACGTGACCACGTCCCACACGGCGAATGCCTGGAGCCGGGTGGGTGGCGACGCCAGCTCGGGCGACCGCCAGCCGAGGTACAGCCCGGCGGTCACGACCGCCAGGACCCCCGACAGGTGGAGCTCCTCCGCGGGCAGGAACGCGATGTACCCGGTGAGCAAAGCGATCGTGATCTCGGTCGGCGGATCGTCGAGGCGCCGGCGGATCTCCGCGATCACGTAGCCGGTCGCCAGCCCCAGGGCCACGCCGCCGACGGCAGCCAGCACGAACTCGAGGCCGGCGTCCACGAGCGAGAACGCCGCGCCGACCGCGGCGGCGACGGCGACTCGGTACGCGATCAGGGCGGCGGCGTCGTTGACCAGGCTCTCGCCCTCGACCAGGTTGACGACGCTGTGGGGCGCGCCCAGCCGGCGCATGATGGCCGTGGCCGCTACCGGGTCGGTGGGCGAGACGATCGCCCCCAGCGCGAACGCCATCGGCCACGGCAGGTCGAGCACCAGGTGGCCGGGCACCGCCACCAGCACCGTCGTGGCGAGCACGAGCCCGATCGAGGTGAGCGACACGGCGCGGGCATAGCCGCGCAGGGTCCGGATCTCCGAGAAGAACGCGGCCGCATACAGCAACGGCGGCAGGAAGACGAGCAGCACCAGGTCCGGATCGAGCTCGACCTGCGGCATGCCAGGAACGAGGCCCAGGGCCAGGCCCCCGAGCACCAGCACGATCGGGTACGGGATGCCGATCCGGCTGGCCAGCGCGTTGAGGATGGCCACCGACACCAGCACGCCGGCGAGGCCGACCTCGATCCCATCCACCCTCGAAAGTCTGACCGCGCCGCGCTGCGGCGATGACACCCCCATTTCGGCGCGCACAGCGGCGATGTACGTTGGGTCCGGCCGCCCGGCCCTCGGGGCAGGGCGCAGAGGGAGGGGGGAGCGCTCTCTCGACCGTGTCGTTACCGCACCGCGCCGGATCCGCAGAGAGGAACGACGAGCGCATGATCATCCATCGTCACAGCCAGGTCATCGCCACCGCGATCGGCGTGGTGGTTGCGGCCACCGCCTCGCTGACGGGGACGGCCGGCGCCGCGCCCCAGAGGGCCGACGCCAACCCGGACCTCGGGGCCCACGTCACCGTCTTCGATCCCAGCATGCCGGTGAGCGAGATACAGGCGACGCTCGACGCCACCCACGCCGCCCAGGTCGACAACGAGATGGGCACCGACCGATTCGCGTACCTGTTCAAGCCGGGCACGTACGGCACCGACGAGCATCCGCTGCAGATCAAGGTCGGCTACTACACCGAGATCGCCGGTCTCGGCGCCTCACCCACCGACGTGGTCATCAACGGGAAGGTCGAGGTCTACAACCGCTGCCTGGCGCCGGACAACTGCGTGGCGCTCGTGAACTTCTGGCGGACGCTCTCCAACCTGTCGATCAACATCAACTCGCTCGGTCAGGACGGCTGCCGCGCGTCGGCGAACTTCTGGGCGGTCTCACAGGCGGCATCCATGCGCCGCGTGGCCATCGGCGGCGGCACCAACCTGTCCCTGATGGACTACTGCACCGCCGGGCCGCAGTTCGCGAGCGGCGGCTTCATATCGGACTCGAGACTGCCGTTCACGATCAACGGATCGCAGCAGCAGTGGCTGACCCGCAACAGCGAGATCGGGGGTTGGTCCAACGCCGTGTGGAACCAGGTGTTCTCGGGTGTCGTCGGCGCGCCCAGCGACGCCGGCTTCCCGAACCCGCCCTACACGACGCTCGACGCCACGCCGGTGAGCCGGGAGAAGCCCTACCTGTTCATCGACGACGACGGCGGCTACAACGTCCGCGTGCCCGCCGCCCGGACGGACACCAGCGGCACGACGTGGGCAACGGGCGAGACGCCGGGGCGCACGCTGCCCATCGGCGATTTCTTCGTCGCGACGCCGTCGGACTCCGTGAAGGTGATCAACGACCAGCTCGCCGGCGGCAAGCACCTGCTGCTCACGCCCGGGGTCTACGACATTGCCCGCAGCATCAAGATCAAGCGCGCCGACACGGTGGTCCTCGGGCTCGGTCACGCCACGCTCACGGCCGTCGACGGGTCGACCCCACTCGACATCGCCGACGTGCCCGGCGTCATCGTCGCGGGCGTGACGGTCGACGCCGGCACCGAGGAGTCGCCGGTCCTGCTGAGAGTCGGCACCGGGCAGGGCGCGAGCGGGAATTCGGCACAGAACCCGACCACGCTGTCGGACGTGTACTTCCGCGTCGGCGGACCGCACGTCGGGAAGGCTCGCATCGCACTCCAGGTCAACAGCGACCACGTGCTCATCGACCACACCTGGGTGTGGCGGGCCGACCACGGCGTCGAGGGCCTCACCGACACCGAACGGTGGACCACCAACGTCGGCCGCAACGGTGTGGTCGTCAACGGGGACCACGTGACCGCGAACGGCCTGTTCGTGGAGCACTTCCAGCAGTACAACACCGTGTGGAACGGCGACGACGGCACCACGATCCTGTATCAGAACGAACTGCCGTACGACCCGCCGACCCAGGCCGACTGGATGCACGGCACGGTCGAGGGTTGGGCCGGCTACAAGGTCGGCGATGGGGTGCGGGCCCACAGGCTCGACGGCGGTGGGGTCTACGTCTTCAACCGGAACAACCCGTCGATCCACACCGAGAACGGCTTCGAGGTGCCGGAGGCGCCGGGCGTCAGGCTGCACCACGTCATGACGGTGAACCTCAGCGCCGGCACCATCGACCACGTCGTCAACGGTGTGGGCGATGCCGCCGACACGACCAGGATCGGAGCCCCCGTCTACATCGCGGACTACCCGATTCCGTAGCGCAGGTCAGCGCAGGCGACCTGCGGCACGCACGCGGTCCCGATTGGTGGCCGCGCCGATGGGGAATGGTCAGTGCGCCAGGGCCCCTCCGGTGATCCTCCGTTCGGATGGCTGACTGACGCGGCCTCGCCCACACGTCCAATGCAACGATGCACAGGGGGTGTCATGCGTTTGACCCGTCTCTCTGGGGCCGCGGTCGCGGCGCTCACCACGATCCTCCTCTTGGCCGCGCTCGCGGCCGCCGCCCCGCTGACGCCGGGCGGTTCCACGGAGGTGACGGTGGGCAGCAACGATGCGCTGTTCTCGCAGAACAAGCAGAACGAGCCCGGCCTGGCCGTCAACCCGGTCCAGCCCAACATCATGGCGGCGGGCGCCAACGACAACATCGACATGGAGGCGTGCAACGCAGGTGACGACCGCACCTGCCCGTTCACGCCTGGTGTCGGCCTGTCCGGCATCCAATTCTCGACGGACGCCGGACGGACCTGGACCCAACCGACCTATACCGGGTTCTCGGCGCGCGTCGCGCCGAGCTGCCTCGGGCAACCGGACCCGGCGCCGGGACAGCCACCGGCCACCGACACCGGCTGCGTGCCGGACCCGGCCGGCCCGATCGGCACGCTGCCCAACTACTTCGAGAGCAACCTGGTCTCCAACGGGGACCCCGAGCTGGTGTTCGGCCCCGTTCCCGACGCTTCGGGAGACTTCTCCTGGGCGAACGGCCAGCGCCTGTACTACGCGAACATCACGACCAACTTCCCGGGCCGCAGCGGGTTCGCCGGTGACGCCGCCATCGCCGTCTCGCGGACCGACGACCTCGAGGGAGCCATCGCTGGCGACAACGGCGCCTGGATGGACCCGGTCATCGTGACCCGCCAGAACGAGGCGCTGTTCAGCGACAAGGAACAGGTGTGGGCCGACAACGCCGAGTCGAGTCCCCACTTCGGCAACGCCTACGTCTGCAACGTCGGCTTCCGCGCCGCGGCCGGCGTGGAACCGGTGGTGTTCGCCCGTTCCACCGACGGCGGTGACACGTGGCAGACCCGTCAGCTCACGTCGGCGACGAACAACGGCCAGACCGGCGGCCGCCAGGGCTGCGCCATCCGCACCGACAGCGCGGGCGTGGTGTACGTGGTCTGGATCGGGACCGACATCAGGACCCGCCAGGGCGTGTTCTTCCAGGCGCGCTCCTTCGATGGTGGCGCCAACTTCGAGCGCCCGCGGGCGATCGTCCAGCCCCTCGCCGGCATCGGCCAGTTCGATCCCGCGCAGGCCCGGTTCACCATCGACGGCATCGCCGGCGCTCGGACGAACACGTTCCCGAGCATCGACATCGCCAACGGGGCACCGTCCGGCGGCGACGCCACCGACCAGGTCCTGATCACCTGGTCGGACGACCGGGCCGGCACCAACAACGAGCGGGCCTTCGTCGTGAGCTCCACCGACGGTGGAGCGACCTACTCGGCGCCGATCGACGCCAACGACGGGACCGACCGCGCCAACTTCCCCGCGGTCGCCATCTCTCCCGATGGCACCGATGCGTGGCTGGTCTACAACGCCTGGCTCGACCCGTGGCGCAACGAGACAACGTCGCCTCGGCGAGTGCTGGGCGTGGTGCGCCACGCGGAGGTGAACGCGGCCACCGGCGCGATCGGGCCGTGGACGACGCTGCTCCGTGGCGACGTCGGCGATGGCCGGGCGTCGAGCGCCAACGGCCTCACCTCGGAGTTCCTGGGTGACTACAACTACGCGGTCGCCACCAGGGACTTCGGCTCCGCCGTCTGGAACGACATGCGCCACGGCACGGTCTGCCCGGCGATGAATGACTATCGGCAGGCGTTCGTGGAGGACGTCCTCGGCGGCGGCGCCGAGCCGGTCGTCGGTGATGAGCCGGAGGAGCGGGACTCGGCGGCCGAGCTGCCGGGGTCGCACTCCGACGCACTGCGACCCGGGCCGAACAACCAATGCGCGCCGACGTTCGGGAACTCGGACATCTTCGGCGGGACCTTCAGCGACGACTCGTAGCTGATCGCGGTCCCTTTTCAGCGGCACCTGGCACTCGACGTCGGCACGTCGAGTGCCAGGTGCCGCACCCGAAGGCGCGAGCCTGAACCCATGGACCGAGACGGAATCCTCGCCGAGAACCTGCAGAAGCGCTTCGGCGACGTCGTCGCCCTCGCCGGCGTCGACTTCGCGGCACCGACGGGCACGGTCCTCGGGCTCCTCGGCCCCAACGGTGCGGGCAAGACGACCGCGGTCCGCATCCTCACCACGATCCTGCGCGCCGACGGCGGCCGTGCCGAGGTGCTCGGCATCCCGGTCGACCGCGAGCCGCAGGCCGTGCGCGAGCGGATCGGGCTCGCCGGCCAGTACGCCGCGGTGGACGAGAACCTCACCGGCCACGAGAACCTGCGGCTCATGGGCCTGCTGACCCACCTGTCGGAGGCTGCGGCCCGCCGCCGCGCCGACGAGCTGCTCGCCACGTTCGACCTCGTCGATGCGGCGCGCCGCCCGGTGCGGACGTATTCCGGCGGCATGCGCCGCCGGCTCGATGTCGCCGCCGCGCTGGTCCATCGTCCGCCGGTGCTCTTCCTGGACGAGCCCACGACGGGCCTCGACCCCGGCAGCCGGACCGACCTCTGGGGCGTCATCGCCCAGCTCGTGAGCGAGGGGACGACCGTGTTGCTGACGACGCAGTACCTCGAGGAGGCGGACCGGCTCGCCGACAACATCGTCGTCATCGACCACGGTCGGGTGATCGCCCGCGGCACCGCATCGGAGCTCAAGGCGACGGTCGGCGCGACCATCATCGAGATCGACCTCGCCGATCCCGCAAACGCGCAGCGGGCCCGGTCGGCGCTGGCGACCCACGGGCTGTGCGACGTCGACACGGACGGGCATACCGTCGAGCTCAAGGTGAAGGACGGTTCGCACGCCGCGGTCGAGGTCGTGCGCACGCTCGACAGCGAGGGACTGGACCCGGTGTCGCTGACGCTCCGGGAGCCGACGCTCGACGACGTCTTCCTGGCGCTGACGGGCCACGTCGCCGAGGGACCGCCCTCCGGCGACGGCAGCGCCGGAGCGCGGGAGCGCAGGGGGGCGGCATGACGGTCACCGCGGTCACCATCCCGATCGACCGCCCGCGGCGCAGCGCGCTGGGATGGGCGGTTTCGGACACCAAGGCCATCACGTGGCGGAACCTGGTGACGCTGCGTCGGACACCGCAGCTGCTGGTCTTCTCGACGATCCAGCCGGTGATCTTCGTGTTGATGTTCCGCTACGTGTTCGGCGGGGCGATCCAGATTCCCGGCGTCGACTACGTCAACTACCTGATGCCCGGGATCTTCGCCCAGACCGTGACGTTCGGCGCGATACAGACCGGCATCGGCCTGGCCGAGGACCTGCACAAGGGCCTCATCGAACGCTTCCGGTCGTTGCCGATGGCCCGTTCCGCCGTCCTCGCCGGCCGGACCCTCGCCGACCTGGCACGCAACGTCTTCGTCGTGGCGCTGATGCTAGCGGTGGGGTACGCGGTGGGGTTCCGCGTCGAGACGGGCGTGCTGGGCCTCCTCGCAGGGGTCGCGGTGATCCTCCTCTTCGGCTTCTCGCTCACATGGATCTTCGCCATCATCGGGCTGTCGGCGCCGAATGCCGAGACGGCCCAGGCGGCGTCGTTCCCGGTGCTGGCGCCGCTGGTCTTCGTCTCGTCCGCGTTCGTGGCGATCGACACGATGCCCGGGTGGATGCAGCCCTTCGCGGAATACCAGCCGGTGAGCGTCGCCGTCGACGCGGTGAGGTCGCTCATGCTCGGCGGCCAGTTCCACGATCCCGCCAGGGTGGTGGGGTCGCTGGCGTGGAGCGTCGGCATCGTCGCCGTGTTCGCGCCGCTGGCCGTCGCCCGGTACCGGCGAACCGCCTGACGCAGGGCGGGTCGCAGGAGGGGCGAGCCCGACGTCGCAGTCATCTCCTTGCGGTCACTTTCGTCGAGAAACCGATAGGCTGACCTGCTCTGTTTCCACGTGTTTGTCGGAGGGCTGCCGTCATTGGACTGCCGCATCTGCGGAACTCCCGTCGATCCACGCCGGGTCGAGCTCGGCTACGACTACTGCACGGCCGACGAGTGCCAGCGTCGCTGCGTCGAGCCGGTCAGGCTCGCGCGCGTCGCCGTCAACAAGGCCGCGGACCAGTTCGTTCGTGCCGAGGTTGTCGTGCCCCAGGGAGAGGTTGCTGCGAACCGGCTGGACGACTCACCCATCGTCGGGTCCTCGCCGGCGGCAAGGCCGCCGTCGCGCCACCGGCGCGTGGGCACCCTGGAGAAGCTGCGCCGAGCCGAGGCCGAGCTCGACCGGCGGCTGGATGAGTCCTATCAGCGCTTCAGCCGGTCCGAGATCACGGCCGCCGAGATGGCCAAGGAGCGAGACGACCTGATCCGGGCGTTCAACCGCCGCGTCATGGCCGAGAACATCCGTTATCGCAGCATGTTGCGCCGGCGGCGCCCGGCCTGAACGACACCGCTGCCGGCCGGGCAGCTTTCTGGTTGGGCGCCCTGGGCGACGGGTAGCGCGTGTCGACCCCCAAAAAAGGAGTCGTCATGCTCGACTTGACGGATAACGCCACCTCGGTGATCCGGTCGATCGCCGAACGCCCCGAGTCGCCCGACGATGCCGGCCTGCGGGTCACGGCTGGTGGCGAGAGCACGGGCCGGCTGGCGGTCGCGGCTGCCGCCGGGCCCCAGGAGGGTGATCAGGTCGTGGAGAAGGAGGGCGCCCGCGTGTTCCTCGACCCCCAGGCTGCGGAGATCCTCGACGACAAGGTCTTGGACGCGCAGGTTGGCGACGAGGGCGGCGTCGAGTTCCTGATCTCCGGCCAATAGCGACAAGGCCGTCGGCTCGGGGGACGCCGGGGGAAAGGCAAGTCTCGCCCCCCGAGCCGGACTCTGGCGATGGGACCACCGGCTGCACGTCGGCGCACGCCCACAATTGCCTGCGGTCCAACGCCCGACATCACGCGATCGCGTGGAGGTTGCCGGAAATTCGTCACGATTGGTGGCGGCGCAGCTTCGCCCAGATGTGAAAAGGTAGGCGGCGGGTGCCCCACCAGCCTGGGCGGGCGAGAAATGCGGTCCGCCATGACACGTCGCACCGTTGGAGTCACGTCCGAGCGAGCGGCGCAGGGTCAGACGCGCGCCGCCGAAGGCGCCGCGCCGACCGATGCCGGCGAGGTCGTCGACTCGCCGGCGATGTGGGATGCGCACGTTGCCCGCTGCCTCGACGGCCTGTCGGGACCCGCGCGCCGCCTCGTCGAGGTCGGCGCGGTCATCGGCAGCTCGTTCACGATCGCCGACGCGGCGGAGGTGCTGGGGCAGCCCGCCGGCAGCCTGATGGCGGCGGTGGAGGAGGCCGTGGACACGGGCGCCCTCGTGTTGACGCCGGCCTCGCTCGAATTTCGCCATGAGGGGATCCGCCGCGTGGCCTACGACGCGGTGCCGTCGGCGCTGGCCAGCGAGCTGGCGCTGCGCGCGCTCGCCCTCACCGACGCCGGGGATGTCGACCGGTGCGCACGAACGGCGACGGTGGTCGAGAATCTGCTGGCAGCCGGCCGGTTGGAGGAGGCCGACTACCTGGCGCGGCGGGCCCTGGGATCGCACGGCGTGCCCGCCCCGGTTGCGGCGCGCCTCCGGCTGGCCCTTGGGAAGGTGCTGCTGTTCTCCGGGCGACCGGGACCGGCCGTCGTCGAGATCCGGGCCATCCTGTCCGGCACCCTGGTGCCAGGTTCGTTGCGCGCTCCCGCCGAGCTCTTCCTGGTGTGGGCGATGCTGGCGCTCGACGACCGGTCCGGGGCCGCCAGCCAGGTGGAGGCCATCCTGTCGGGAGGCGGCGGCCGGGACGAGGTCCTCTCGCCCGCCCTGGCCGCCCTCGGAGTCATCACGTGGCGCGACGGCACCGTGGCCGACGGGCTGGCGTTGGCTCGCGCCGCCGTGCTGCGGTGCGAGCGGGAGCCGCCCATCACTGGCGATCCGTTCGCGCACGTCTGCCTGGCGCGGATGCTCACCTCCATCGGCGAGCTGGATGAGGCGAGGCAGGCCATCGAGTCCGCGCAGGCGCGCATCAGCGCCGCAGGCGACACCTTGTGGTCGGCCGCCCCGGCCATCGCCGCAGCGCGGGTCGACCTCGCGGCCGGGAGGATCGATGCCGCGTCGGCGTCCGCCCACGCCGCCGTCGACGTCGCCACGCAGCTCGGGACGTCCTGCTTCCTGCCCGCGGCGCACCTCGTGTTGGCGGAGGTGGCGCTGATGGGCGGCGAGCTGGCCGAGGCGGCGGCTCAGCTCGACGGCGGCGACTCGGGCGTCGCCTGGCCACCGTGGGCCGCGAGCGGGCGACGGCTGGCAGAGGCGAGGTTGGGGGAGGCGCAGAGTGGCCCTCGCCGTGTGCTCGAGCGATACGCCACCATCTACGACGACGCGGCCGTGGATGCGCGTCGCCTGCTCGACGATCCGACGGCGGCCGCCTGGCTGGTGCGGACCGCGCTGGCGGGTGACGATCCGGATCGGGCGGAACGGGTCGCAGCCCGCGCGGAGCAGCTGGCGGTCGTGAACGCCGCCTTCCCGGCCGTCGTGGCGGCGTCGCGGCACGCGCGCGGTCTTGCCGATTCCGATCCGTGTGCGGTCCTGGAGGCGGCCGAGCTTCACCGCCACGTCGGGGCGAGGGCAGCCGCCTGGGAGGATGCCGGGGTGCTCCGGCTGGGCTCGGGTGACAGGTCGGCCGGGCGGGACCTGCTGGAGCGGGCGGTCGCCGCCTCTCAGCAGTGTGGGGCCGAGCGGGACGCGGCGCGGGTGCGGTCGCGCCTGCGCGCGATCGGCGTGCGGTGGCGACACGGGCGGCGGGCCGATCGACCGGTGTCGGGCTGGGCGAGCCTCACCGACACCGAGCGGGCGGTGGCGGCACTCGTGGCCGAAGGCCTCACCAACGCCGGCGTCGCCGAGCGCATGTACCTGTCGCGGCACACCGTGGACTTCAACCTGCGCCAGATGTTCCGGAAGCTGGGCATCCGCTCCCGAGTGGCGCTCACGCGCCTGTACCTCGAGCGCCCGCCTGGCGCGGACGCCGACGACCACGCGTCCTCGTGACGTTCGGCATCGGGGGACCGCCACCCCCCGGCCGCGACACGCGCACCTCAGCGCGCCTGCTGGGCGACGGTGTCGAGCGCCTGGTCGAGCCATTGACGCAGCGCGTGCTCGGGCGCGGCGCCCGTCTGCCGCGCGACCACCGTCCCCTTGTGGACCACGAGCAGCGTGGGTATGCCCTGCACGCCGAAACGGTTGGCCGTCGCCGGCGACTCGTCGACGTTGACCTTCACCAGCTTGACCCGGCCGGCGCGGTCTCGGGCCAGGTTCTCGAGCGCCGGGCTGACCGCCCGGCAGGGGCCGCACCACGGCGCCCACAGGTCGACCAGCACCGGGAGCCCGGCCCGCGCCACGCGTTCGGCGAAGGTCTCGTCGTCGGCCTCGGCGACCCAGGGCAAGGGATTGTGGCAGCTGCCGCACCGGGGTTTTCCGCCGGCGGCCGCAGGCACCCGGTTCTTGCGCCCGCAGTTCGGGCACACCACGACCAGGACGTCGGCGGTCATGCTGCGCTACCTCTCCCATCCCGCGGCACCACGAGCACGGGTGACGCGCTGTGCCGGACGATGGTCGCGGCCACGCTCCCGAACACCAGTCGGCGCAGACCCGTCCGCGACCGGGTGTTGGTCACGACGAGGGCGGCGGGATTATCGAGCAGGTATCGGTACAGGCCGCCCCAGACGCTGACAGGGTCGTAGCGGACCACGGTCTGGACGGCCTGGCCGGCTTCCCGGAAGGGCTCGACCAGCGAGGCGAGATATCCCTCGGCGTCGCCGTCGGGCCCGAAGCCGCGGCGGATCGGGCCACCGCTCACGGGCTCGGGTGCGTCCTCCGCCACCGTGAGCACGGTGCAGTCCTCGCCGAGCATGGCCGCCCACGCGAGGGCCATGGCGGCGAGTGACGACGACGCCGGGCTGTCGTCCACGCACGCCACCACGCCGGCCGCCCGCCGGGGTTGCTCCATGTAGGGGCTCACGAGCACGAGGGGGTCGTGGCCGCGCGCCACCACCTCGGTCGCCACGGACCCCAGCAACGCGGCGGAGCGGGCCCGGCCGTGGGTCGCCATGCACGTCACGGCATTGTCCAGTTTGTGGAGCGCCTCGTGGATCGCCTCGGCCGGGTCGCGGTTGACCACGGCGGTGCGCCGCACCCGGTGACCGGGGATGCCGACGCCTGCGAGCTCCCGCTCTCGTCGCTCGAGCTCGTCGACGGACTCGACGGCGCTCAACAGCTGGATCTCCGCCCCGAGCCTGGCCGCGAGGCGCGCCGCGGTCGGCACCGCCACCCGGGAGAAGTCCGATCCGTCGATCGGGACGAGGAGGACATCGACCGTGTCGGGGACCCCGGGCTCGCTCGCGGACGAGGGGGCGGCCTGTGAACCCGTCATGCCATGACGATCGCGCCGCCCGCCCCGGTCCGAAACCCCGGATCGCGTGGCGGTCGTGGCCGGTCGACGCGCCGACGAAACTGGCACCCGGCCCTCCTATGCCATAGGGGCGCGGTACAGGACGCTCACGCGGTTGCATTGCTCGTCGGCGGTCCCGGCGACGGGCTGACCCTGGGCGACGCCGAGCGGTCGGCTCGCGTGGTTGGCGGTGTCCGTCGGGTCGCGGCGGAGGAGCACGACCACGAGCAGGGCCACGAGGACGGCGATCGCCAGGCCGAGAGCGACGAGAGGCGGGTTGATCACCGGGATCCCGCGGTCACCGAGGGCCTGCCGCTCGCCCACCTTCGGCCACTCGGCGCGTTTGCTCGAACCGGACGTGTCCAGCATGCATGTCCTCCCGCCGGCTGGGGGCATTGGGCGGGGTGGTCTGGGGAACCTAATTTTGGCCGATCCGGCGGCTGAGGTCATCACGTGATCGCGTGTTTCCCCGGCCGGCCCCGCGGAGAGGCGCCATGGACGCGATCGAGCAGAACCTGCGGATCCCCGCCGCCGGTGTCGATCTCGCCGCCGACCTGGTGGTGCCCCAGCCCGCCCAGAGCGTGGTCCTGTTCGCCCACGGGAGCGGAAGCAGCCGCCACAGCCCCCGCAACACCTACGTGGCGGCCGAGCTGCGGCGCGCCGGCCTGGGCACGGTCCTGGTCGACCTGCTCACGCCCGCCGAGGAGCGGACCGACACCGTCACCGGGGAGTTCCGCTTCGATATCGGTCTGCTCGCCGCCCGGCTCACCGCGATGGTCGACTGGCTCGTCGGGCATGAGCCCACTGCGGGGGCGGGCATCGGCCTGTTCGGTGCGAGCACCGGTGCGGCGGCCGCCCTCGTGACGGCGGCGGCGCGCCCCGACTCGGTCGATGCGATCGTGTCGCGGGGTGGCCGGCCCGACCTGGCGGGCCCGGCCCTCGGTTCGGTTCGCCAAGCCACGCTGCTGATCGTGGGGGAACGCGACCCGGTCGTCCTCGACCTCAACCGGCGGGCGATGCAGGAGCTGGGGGGTGGGGCACGCATCGAGATCGTTCCCGGCGCAACCCATCTGTTCGAGGAGCCCGGGACGTTGGAGCAGGTCGCTCGCTTGGCTCGCGCCTGGTTCGAGAGCCCGGGTTCAGGCCGTTGACCGGAGCACCTGCAGCGACTGCGTGAGGGTACGGGTGCCGTGGACGTCCAGGCCCGGCGTGTCCTCCACCTGGGACATCTCGTCGAGAGGCACGATGAACACGTCGGCACCGGCGTGGTCTGCGGCGATCGCCTTCTCGGCCACACCGCCCACCTCGCCGACATTGCCGTCGCCATCGATCGTGCGTGCCCACGACCAGCCAGACCGCCAGCCGGCCGGCCGCTCCGGCACGTCGGGGCGCAGGTCCCGGAGCTCGACGGCGCGCAGATTGTCGGAGCCGGACAGCGACCCCACTTCGCGCCCGTCGTCGTCGACCGCGACCACGCTCCCGGGGCCGTCACCGACGGTGGGAAGCACATCCAGCACGCGGTCGTCGGGCCGCACCATGCGGGTGGAGTCGTGGTCCGCGCCCGGGTTGGGACCGGGCGCCGCGGGAACGGGCCCCATGAGGTCGCGCACCCGCAGGCCGCCCACCGCATGTTCGACCCGCGCAGACGCCGCCTCGCCCTGCGCCGCCTGGACCACGAACAACCCGAGGAGCACCAACCAGATGCCCCCGGTCCCGCCGCCGACGAACAGCTCTAGGACGCCGACCGCCGCCAGCACGATCCCGAATGCCCGCCCCGCCCGCGCCGCGGTGAGCGTCGCCGCGGTCTGGCTGCGCCGCCGGGACCAGAGCCAGGCGTGGAGGATCCTTCCGCCGTCCAGCGGCAGGGCCGGCACGAGGTTGAAGGCGAACAGGATGGCGTTGATGCGTGCCAGGTAGTCGGCGACGCCCCGGACGGCCTCGGGCGCGCCCGCGGCACCCAGGCCGGCGTCGGCGGCGGCGAACACGAGCGCCAGCCCGGCCGAGACGAGTGGCCCGGCAACGGCGGTCCGAAACTCCGCCGCGGGCGACGCAAACGGCGTCTCGAAGCGGGCGACACCACCGAAGAGCCACAGGCTGATGCCGCGGATCCGGACCCCCTGCGCCAAGGCGACGAACGTGTGTCCCAGCTCGTGCAGGACGATGGAGAGGAAGAACAGCGCCGCCGCCACCAAGCCCATGATCAGGTACGTGGACCCGTCAAGCCCGGGGTACGTCGCCGGGAAGAGGGACGCGGACAACGACCAGACGACGACGGCGAAGACGAGCAGCCACGACCAGTGGGCCCCCACCGGAATGCCCCGCACCCGGAAGAAGCGGAAGGTCGACTCCATGTCAGACTGGCCGATCCCGAACGACGAGGATCACGCGCTCCTCGAGGTGTAGCGCCACCGCCGACACGGAGTGGGAGCGGTGATTCTCCTCGATCCTCCCCCTCGGTCAGCTCTCGGACGAGCTCGTCGGAATGACCCGGGCCTGGTCGCCGGCCGTGATCTGGACCTTGCGCGGCTTGGCCTGCTCCGCGACGGCAATCACGAGGTGCAGGACGCCATTGTTGTAGGAGGCCTCGATCTGGTTGGTGTCGAGGCCCTCGCCGAGGAACAGCTGGCGGCTGAACGTGCCCTCCGGCCGCTCGGAGATCAGGACCTCCTGGCTCTCCTTGGGCTCCCAGGACCGCTGGGCGCGGACGGTGAGGGCGTTCCTCTCGACCGTGAGGTCGATGGATCCCGGGTCCACGCCGGGCAGGTCGAACTCGACGACGAAGTGGTCGCCCTCCCGGTAGGCATCCATGGGCATCGACAGCGGTCGGCCCGCTGCCTGGGATGTCAAGGCCTGGGCGAATCGGTCGAAGTCGCGGAACGGATCGAAGCGCATGAGCATGGGGGTCTCCTCTCAGACGCCGTACACACGTCGAACTTCGCGCAGCGGGAACGTAGGCGGACCCCGCGATCGCGTGGTCTCGGTGGCGCATGCGCCCGGGGCCTCGACCGCGCGCGGTCAGCCCGGGCGGCGACCCGCGAGCGCGGCCAGGATCGCGGCGGTCACCGCCCCGGGTGGCTGGGCGGCGTCGACGGTCACCAGCTTCCCGCGATCGCGGTAGTAGTCGACCACCGGATCGGTCTCGTCGTGGAACGTTCGTAGCCGACGCTCGATCACTGCGCGGTCGCGGTCGTCCGAACGTCCGGCCAGGCGCTGTGCCAGGCGGTGCCGCGCCACGTCGTCGGGAAGGTCGAGGAACACCACCGCGTCCGCGAGCTCGCCGCCGCGACGCGTATCGGCCTTCTCGGCCTGCGACCGCGTGCGGGGAAAGCCGTCGAGGACGTAGCCCGACCCGGCGCCGGCGAGTGCCTCGTCCACCACCGTTATGACGAGGTCGTCCGGGGCGAGTTCGCCTCTGTCGAGGTAGCCGGTGACCTCGCGACCGAGCGCCGTTCCCGAGGCGACGTGTCGGCGGAGGAGCTCCCCGCTCGAGATGTGCGGCACCCCGAAGTGCTCTGCGAGCGCCTCCGCCTGGGTGCCCTTCCCCGCGCCGGGCGGTCCGACCAGGACGAGCCGCATACGCAGAGATCATGGCGAAGAACCAGCGCGAAATCACGCGTGCCGCCACGACCAGCTCCACGCGATCGCGTTCGGCGGCGCGCCTGCCAGTCGGCGCGCGGCGGCGCTGCTCCTTGGTCGCTCATGACCCACCGAGCCTTGCCGCCACCGCCGCCAGGCACGACACACAATCACGTATAACGGGTGATCGTGGGGCCGGTGCTCACCGCAATCGTCGTCATCGCCTCCGTCGGGGTGGCGGCGACGGTCGGCGTGTGGCTCACGTGGCGCTCGCCCGCGGCCCTGTCGGACGAGGACACGCCGTGGCGCCCCCGGATCGTCGATGGGGTCGGGCGGCCGGCTGGCCCGGACGCCGAGGCGATGGGCGTGCTCGACCGGGGCATCATCGTGACCGGACCGCCACCGCCGGACGGCGTGCCGACCGACGCCCCACCACCGCGACCCGCTCCGCCGAGGTGGTGGGGTAGATCGGATCGGCGGCGCCCACGGGTGCGGCCATGGCGCAGGGCCCGTGCGCGCCGGCGCTCACGGTGAGCCACGGAGCGAAATCGGTCACACGGTGGCGTGTGCCACCACGACGGGCATGATGGGATCCGCGATCGGTCGTACTACGGAGGAGCGTGATGCCGGTCGATCACCCGCCGGCCCGGCATCTGCTCCGGGCGAAGGACCTGGCCGATCGCCGCTACGCCGACGCGCTGACCGTCGCCGACATGGCACGGGCGGCACACCTCTCGCCCGCGCACTTCAGCCGTGAGTTCCGCCAGGCGTTCGGCGAGTCACCCCACCAGTACCTCCTGACCCGCCGGCTCGAGCGGGCGGCGGCGCTGCTCCGCACGACCGACTGGTCCGTCGCCGACGTGTGCGTGGCGGTGGGGCTGACCAGCGTGGGGTCGTTCACCACCAGCTTCGGGCGCATGTTCGAGAAGACGCCGACCGCCTACCGTGCCGGCTTCCCGCCGGCGGCGGCGTGGGCGATCGTCCCCGGCTGCATGCTGCGGGCCAACGGACGCCCCCGACACCGCACGTTTCGAGAAGACGGCGGGGGCGTCGATCCCTACCGTCCTGGTTGAGGACGGATCCCTCGATCGACGGGGGTGGTCACAACCAGGAGGACACATGCTGCGCATCGCAAACGCTCAGCTATGGGTGCACGACCAGGACGAGGCCCTGGAGTTCTACACCGACAAGGTCGGCATGGAGGTCCGCGCCGACGTCACCGTGCCCGAGCTGGGCTTCCGGTGGCTGACCGTCGGCCCCGCCGGGCAGCCCGACGTCTCGATCGTGCTGATGGCGGTTCCCGGCCCGCCGGTCATGGACGAGGAGACCGCCGATCAGGTGCGCACGCTCACCGCCAAGGGCTTCGCCAGCACGGTGTTCCTCACCACGGACGACTGCCAAGCCGCCTATGACGAGCTCGTGGCCCGCGGCGTCGAGTTCACCGAGGCGCCGGAGAAGCGGCCCTACGGCATCGACGCCGGATTCCGCGACGTCTCCGGCAACTCGCTCCGCCTGACCCAGCTGATCGACTTCCCGCCCGGCTGATCGCCCGCCGGGCCCGTCGGCGACCGCTGCGTCCCGCGGCGGTGACGCCCGGCGTCGACGGGTCCCGGCCGGTCCCGCGGGTGCGTGGCGAGGCACCTCCTCGAATAGTGCGTTGCCCGAGCCGCGTCGACCCGGCGACGATGGCAGCGTGACACCGGATTCCTTCCTCGAGGTCCACGTCGGCGAGGCCGACCGGAGTGAGGTCGGCAACGGCATCGTGGTCCATCGCCTCTACCGGTCCGGGCCCGAACACACGGCGCGCCGTGCCCTCCTGGTCCGCTTCCCGGCCGGCTCGCAGTGGCCGGGGGTCGACGTCCACGAGCCTGGCCCCGAGGACGTGTACATCGCGAACGGCACCTTCCGGGGCCTCACGGGTGAGGGCTCCGTCCATGGACCGGGGACGTTCCTGCACCTCGGCGCCGGGACGAGCCATTCGCCGTCCACCGAAACCGGCGGCGACCTTTTCGTTTACTACCCTGAGGGCTAACGCCGCGCGGTCACGAGCGCCAGGCACGCGGTGGACTGGGGGGCAGAAGCGTGCTGACATTCGCGCTGATCAGCTCGAGGGGGACCGGGCCGCCGGCCGCAGGACTGATCTCAAGCGCAGCTTCAGCACCGACAAGCGGGTGGCAACGGCCGTCGCCCGGCTCGAGGGGTTTCGGTCGCTGGTGATCGACGACCCGGACCACCCCCTCTTCAACGTCCTCGACCGCAAGGCGGTGTGCCGGGCCGTCGACCGTTACTTCGACCTGCCAGACCAACTGAAGCAGCAGGTCTTCGGCGC
>Ga0081455_10003110_pt1 | contig 19318 bp, 8 predicted proteins | sample TabmetS3T2R1_FD_70207 | JGI IMG/M metagenome (GOLD analysis project Ga0081455, IMG submission 70207) | Tabebuia heterophylla rhizosphere microbial communities from the University of Puerto Rico - S3T2R1 | ecosystem: Host-associated > Plants > Roots > Rhizosphere ... | reverse complement strand
CTGGGGGGCAGCCATCGCCGCCGCCGCCGCCGCGTTCCGCGATCAGCATGGCGCTGACCCGCGACCGGGGGCGGAGACAGAGGCTCAGGCGCCCGACTTCAATGACGATCATTTGTCGCGGCACTCCTTCGGCGCTCAGTTCGCCGAGGTGCGGGTCAACGCTGAGACCGGCGAGATCCGCGTCTCCCGGATGCTCGGTGTTTTCTCCGTCGGCCGCGTCATTAACCCTGTGACCGCACGCTCACAGTTCATCGGCGGGATGACCATGGGCGTCGGGATGGCCTTGCACGAGCACGGGGTCATGGACCCGCGCTTCGGCGCCATCGTGAACCATGACTTCGCCGACTACCACATCCCGACCTGCGCAGACATCGAGGACCTGGACGCGATTTGGCTCGAGGAACCTGAAGCACCTCCAGGCGTACTGGGAGCTCGGGGATTGGGCGAGATCGGCATTGTCGGCGCAGCAGCCGCGATCGCTAACGCCACCTACCACGCGACGGGCGTCCGGGCGCGGAACCTTCCGCTGACTCCGGACGCTTTCCTGTCCTGAGCTTGACCAGCGCCAGCTTCCGAGCTCCTCGTAAGACTGCCGGTTGAACGCAGGTCCGACTAAGTCGGATGGAGTGGATCGTTTCGTCGGGCTGGCGAGATTTGAACTCGCGACCCCTTGTCCCCCAGATCGGGCGTCCGCGGCCATTGAGCTCGGACTACTTATCGCTGGTGTCCATTGTTGACCGTTGAGGCGCGCTGAGTTTGGCCATCGTGATCCGTAGTTGGTCCGTAGCTCGCCCAACTTCCATGGCGCTCGTGCGCGATCGACCTCTACCCGCTAATTGGTGGGGATCGCAGCATTTCGGATGGGCGGGCTCCTCGGCGCACAGTCGGTTCCGCCGCGAATGAGGCCGGGCGCCCGCTCCCGGGGCGGCCGGGCATGCGTGCGACGGGTCGGAAACTAGTTGGGCGATCCTGAGTTGGATGACGCTTTCGTGGTCCTGTTGCGGGACTGGGCGGGCGTATCTGAGATCGAAGCCGATCACACATGCGCGGGTAGCGGTCCTGCGCCCTGCTGCCAGCCCGCGATCAGCTGGTCAATGGCCATGTGGATCAGGTCGTCGGCGGCAGCGGGAACTGAGGCCGGGATTTGCCCGAAGGCCGAGAGACGGGAGATGCCGTATACCGTCGCCCATGTCACAGCGGCTCGACGAAGGACCTCGGCTTCGTCTATTCCGCTCGGTTGGCAGGCCGCGACCGTGTCATGGAGCAGGTCCCAATATCCGATCGCGGCCTGCTGCAGCAGGGGATGGTCGCTCTTGGCGACGGTAGGTCCATTCGCGAGGTCGTGGACGTGTGGATGCTCGCGGATGAAGTCCAAAAACGCATCGGCGAGGCCGTGAAGGCGGGCTGATGGATGATCGGCAGCGGCCGCTATCACCGCGCGGGCCCGTGCGGTCGCTTCCGCCATCCCCTTACCGGCCACGGCCGCCAAAAAACGTCGCCGACTGCCGAAATGTACGTACGGCGCCTGGTGGCTGACCCCGAGGTCTTGAGCGATGTGGCGGAGGCTGAGTTGGTCCGCGGGCGCGTCTGCCAGGCGCTCCAGCGCGGCCCGCAGGAGCCTTGCTTCCAGCCGCTCCGCTCCATCGGGAGCCGATTCTGTCATCCCCTCCCACTCCTTATTGACAGTGTCAACCCACTGAGGATACTAGTGGTTGACAGTGTCAACTGGAGGGCTCATGGAGGAACGACACGCGATTGAGACGACGGTCGGAAGGCTTGCGGTTCGGCTAGTCGGCGACGGCCCGACAGCTGTGCTGTGGCCGAGTCTGTTCATGGATGAGCGGTCATGGGACCGACTCGTCCCCACCTTGTCGCAGGATCGCCAGCTAGTGATCATCAACGGTCCTGGCCATGGCGCCAGTGGCGATCCCGGCCGCCGGTACAGCCTGCACGACTGCGTGACTGCAGCCGACCAGATTCTGGATTGTCTGGCGATCGGGGGTGCCGTTGACTGGGTTGGCAATGCGTGGGGCGGCCATGTCGGCCTGCGATTCGCCGCCGACCGGCCCGCTCAGTGCCGGAGCCTGATCACGCTGGGAACACCGGTGGCAGCCCTGTCCCGCAGCGAACGATGGCAAACGTATCCCCTCCTGATCGTGTACGGAGTGCTTGGTCCCATTGAGCTGGTGCTCTCCGGCGTTTCAGAGGTGTTGCTCTCCGCTCACACCCGAGCGCATGACCCCGACGCCGTCGGTCTTGTCCGTGACAGCCTGCGGCGAGCTAACAGGCGGATGCTCACTAATGCCGTCGTTTCGATCTCGCTTCGTCGGGAAGATCTGACGGATCTGCTGCCCGAGATAGCAACACCGACATTGCTGATAACCGGCAGCGACCACTCAGGATTCACCCCGGCACAGGCCGAGGTTGCCGCCCGCCTCACCGAAAACGGCCGGGCAACTGTCGTGCCCGATGCCGCCTACCTTGTGCCGCTCGAGAGACCCACAACCACATCGGCGCTCATCCGCGAATTCTGGGCACGGTGCGGGGCTAACCCTCCCGCACCATAGGGCGCTGTCACGGCCTGGTCTCTGCACTCCGACTCGGCCGCACTGGCGGAAGCTGGAGGCACGTTTCCGGCCTGGTGGGGGCGAAGTCCCGGAGGCAGACCCGAAGACGGACGAGTCACTACGCAAGACGAAACCGCGCCCTGACTAGTGCCGATGGGTTATATCCATTAGTCGGGCTGGCGAGATTTGAACTCGCGACCCCTTGACCCCCAGATCGGGCCTGCACGGTTGTCGAGCATGGAGCACTTATCGCTGGCGTGCATGGTTGACCGTTGATGTGCGCTGAGTTCGGTCATCCTGGTCCGTAGTTGGTCCGTAGTCTTGCTCCAACCCACATGGCTGGTCATACGGGGGGGCTGAATAGCCGGTTTGTCCGGGCTCCAGGTATCTGGAGGGTGCTTGACGAGTTCCGAAGCGCCTCCGCGTTCACAACGCACGCCGACCTTGCAGTCCACGACTCACCAGCCCGACGTTGCGCGGCGCGAACAACCCTTCCGCTCTCAGCGGCGCACGCCCCTGCCGGTCGTTCCACTCAGCTGGGCACCGGGGTGGCCAGGACCACTTTGATGTCCTTGAACATCCGGGCACCTTCGAGCCATGGGCCGCCGCACGTCGGAAGGAAGAGCCTCTGGGCCATCCTGGTTGTACAGGCGCTCGCTGGCGACCAGCTGCGGTAGTCCTGGACGGCGTCGGCATTGCGCCACACCGTAGAGATCCGGTGGCTGCACGTGGTGCTATCCAGCACCAAATCGATCTGCTGGCCGACGGCAACTAGGCCGGCGAAGTCCTCCTGAAAGATCGCTGAGCCGTCACGGTAGGTATGCCCATTGGTCAGCACGGTGCCCATGCCTGACCTAGGCTTCGGACCGGCGGCGTACCAACCGACCTTGCGTTTGCCCACCGGCGCGCCGAGCGGAGCGTGGCCCGAATCATCCGGCGCTGCCCGGCGGTCCAGGCCTATCGGCTCGATCGGGGCGTCCAAACGCAAGGCCGGAATGGACATCCGGGGTGGGCCACCCGGCTGGCACGGCGTTGCCAGCGGGCGTTGGCTGAGGGCCAGCTCCATGCGCGTACCGGTGCGCAGGTTGGTCATGACCAGGATGACGCCAACGAGGCGAGCGCCACGGAGATCGTGCGCGTGAGCCGGACCGCGCGTGGGATCCTGATCCGTCGACGGGGCGAGCCGTTAGTTGGCGGCGTTTCTGACACGCGCAGGGCCCGACGATTGGTTGGTCCGTGCGTCGCGGGGCGGCCCTTGGGCGGGCCGCCCGGACTGCGTCAACGTCACCGACGGGTGTGCGGGGTGACCCGCAGGCAGATATTCGCCATACCAGCCGGTACTCCCCCCATGCCCGCCCAGCCGGTTCTGAGCGTAAAACCCACACGGAAATCACTCCACGTCACAGCCAGAAGCGGCAAATCATGGTCGCAGAGGTCCAGCTGTATGCTGGACGGGCAGCCCCCGGCTGGTGTGGCGGTCGCCGCCGCTGGGTACTACGGGCGGCGGTGGAGGAACCCACGGTTACATATGGCTTGTTCTTGTTCGTCTTGGCCAATCTGTTGAAGATGAGCTTTTTGTCGTGGCTGGGGTTTATTTTCGTGATCATCGGGGGTGTCTTCTCTACTTCCGGTTACTTCGGTCACCCTGTGGGTGGACGCAGAAATTGGTATTGAGAATGAGTTCGGTGACACAGCGCGAAGCCCCAGGGTCGGACACCCCGGGGCTTCGCCATTTCTACACCTGCCATCACTCAGGCCCGGAAGCCTTATGGACTCGTTCTCGACAACATCCACGACAAGACGAGCAGCGCCAGACCCGACACCAGCAACCCAAGCCACAGAGGGACCACAAACCTGGCAGCCGCAATAGCTGCGAAGCTGGCCACATCAATAGCTTGGTTACGGAGCCCCGAGACATGCCGGGGAACTCATTCGGGCTAGTGTGTCGATCCAGGACGCTGCAGCGCTGTTGGGCATACACCGGAGCTCTTCTTGAGCACGTACCCCCATGGGCTGCGGCGATCTCGCAGATGGTCGGATCCTGCAGCGTGCTTGTGTGCTCACCTTCGCGGTAAAAGGTGATCCCGCCGATCGGTGACCACGCCTGGGTGAGGATGCCGTGCTCAGCGCCCAATCTCTACACCTCGCGCTGCTGGAAGTCTGGGTGGACCTCGATCTCGTTGACCGGCGGCACCACCGACGCTGTCTCCAGTAGGCGGGTGAGGTGTTCGACCATGAAGTTGCTAACCCCGACCGCGCGGACCTTGACGTCAGCGAGCAGCGTCTCCAACGCCCGATAGGCCTCCAAGATCAAATCGAACCGCGAAGGCAGCGCCTGGTGCAAGATCAGCAGGTCGATCTGGTCCACACCGAGCTTGCGGGCTGACTTCTCAAAGCCATGCAGAGTCTGGTCGTAGCGGTAATCGCAGATCCAGATCTCGGTCTCCAAGAACACCTCCGACCGGTCCAGACCGGAGGCGGCGACGGTTTCGCCGACCCGGCGCTCGTTGCCCTACGCGGCTGCGGTGTCAATGTGGCCACACAAGGGCCACGAGGGCCTTGCGGGCTCTTGCACTGCGTCCAACATGCGAAGGCCGGCGAGTCCTGCTGCCCCTCACAGCGCCTCTCAGCTGACGGATGGGGCGGTGCATTCCGGGGCCGTGCACGTGTTCGGGTTGGAGTACATGCCGCTTGTTGACCGTTTGAACCGTTCTTCCGACAGCCCCAAATACATGCCCCCTTCGCTCTACGGCAAGTGGGATTCGCGCAGCGACTCGCGCAGGTCGGCCACAGCCTGATGATTGAAAGGGATGTTGTAGATACTGAGTATTAAGTCGAAGACAGCCGTAAAGTACCTATGCTGGTCTCGGAGGTCAGCGTAGACCCTGCCGTGCAGCAGCGGGGGGAGCGACATCTCTTTTCGACCCGCCAGCAGCAGGGGTAGGACGCTCTCCTTCTGTTCCTCTGTGCCCAGGAGGCGGTTCGAGATCATGTCCACCTCCGCCGCCACGACATATCCGGTATCAGGATCCTTGTTGTCGTACTTTTTCCGGTAAAGCGGTGTGCCGACCACGATGACGAGGTCGGACCTCTCTATCCGCTCGACGAAGCGCGCGACGCTCAGGCCAATGCGCGCGTTCTCCCAGCGGTCAAGTACGACCCCGACGGCGGCCTTTTGCAGGTCGGTGGCGAGGCTACGCTCTACCCACCCCTCGTACTCCTCGTCGCCCCACGCGTAGCTAATGAAGCACTCGGGCTGGTGCATCCGCTGGTTTTCCACGTAGGACGACAGCCGGTACACGGCCTGCTCGAAGCGCGTCCGCTGGTCGGCGAACCAGCGCTGCTCTTCCACCTTGCGCTGCTCCTCCTGCCTTAGCTGAATCGGCTCGTCCCTCTTTGGCAGCTTCGTGCGCTCCCCGCAGTCCGAGCAGAAGGTGTATGTGTTTCCCTTCCGAAGCTGCGTGCGGACGACGGCGCGCTCCAGCGGGTGCCCGTTCGGGCAGACGACCGGCTCGAAGCGCAATACGTCGAGATTGCGCCGCGCAAGGAAGCTCTCGAACAGACTCTGGAACAGCCTCCGTATGGGCGCGCTGGCGTCCGTGCCGTAATAGAGCACGAAGTCCACCTCGCCCTCGCGCTCGGCCTCCTGCCGGAAGCCGCAGATGAGTCGGTCGCCCACCTCGTACTGCGCATGGCCGCGCCACTGGTCCGTGCGCGTAAACATCTGTGTATAGCCGAGCAGCACCACCAGGGACGCGTACACGTTCTCGACCGCACCGCTCACAGTGAACGCCGCGCCGTCCTCGGTCAGCTGCTCGTCTTCGAGGAGAGGCTTCTTCAAGTTGATCAGCTCCGGGAAGACCAGATACGACTGTGAGGTCAGCGGGTCGGTCTCGCGGAAGCAGATGTTGTGTTCGAGGAAGAGCAGCGCCGCCGCGTCGAGCAGTACCTCACGCTCGCGAAGCGGGAGCCCATCCAACTCGGGGAACGGATACCCACCGTCGAGCAGGCGCTTCTCTTCCAGCGAGCCGAGCCCTCTCTGGTTGCGCCGCGCCTCAAGGACGAACGACGCGGCGAGGTTGTTCAACAGCTCCGGCGCGAGCAGCACCCGATCCTCGCCCTTCGACGTGCGCAGCGCCCGAACGTACCCATAGTTCGCGAGATGGCCGACGGCCGTGATCATCTCGCCGTCGCTGAACTCCCAACCCTGGTCGGTCGCCTGCAGACGCGCCCGCAACTCCGCCGGACTAACAATTATTTCCTTCCGTTCTGGCTGTTCCTTCAACGCCAGCACGTAATCCTTAATGCGCTTGAATGTCACCGTTGTTACAGTCGCTGGCTTCTGCTCCCACGCGATCAGCTCCTTAATCCGCGATAACAACTCTTCCAGCCCGGTGTTCGCATAGGCACTCGTCGGCAGATACCCGCCGCGAATGCTACGCTGGCGGCAAAACTCGTCCAGCTCATCCCTCGTCAATCGGGCCTCACCGCGATCGGCGCGCGCCCCGACCAGAATCGTCCCGCAACGCTCCTCCTGCGCCGCACGCGCCTTATCCTGCGCCGTGCTGAGCTGCTTTAGCCAGAACTCCACCCCATGCAGCGGGTCGCTACTGTGCGTCGGGTCAAATAGCACGAGCGCAACATCCGCGTCATCAAGAAACAACGCATGCGTCAACCGATAATCCGGCTGTCCCGCCAAGTCCCACAGTATTGCCTCGCACTCCGTTCCGTCCTCCCGTCGCGCCCCGAGTTCGTTCACTACCCAGAACTGCTGCCCGTGAGTGGAGGCGTGCTCCTTGAACTCTCCGTGTGCAAGTCGCCACCCGAGTCCCGTCTTCCCAACCCCCGAATCACCCACCAACACAATCTTGGCCGTAGTGTGGAAAATCGCCCGGGCCTGCACATCGGTTTCCGACGCTTTGCGGAGCAGTACGTCAGACCCGAGTTCCCAAATATGGATCAGCGTGTCGCGTTCCTCAACTGACGCGCCAACATCCGAGCCAACTGTAGCCAGTAAGGGCTTGCTTGGGTGAAAGGCCAGCCCCGGAGGCCAAATGTCGGAAGCCGGTTCAGTTATTACAGCAACGGGCTCCCAAGTCGCGCAATTCCACAGACGTATAGTTTCGTCCTCACCCTGGTAATCTCCGCCTTTCGACGCAAATATCACTTGGTCAAATGATATGTCGCTACAGCACACACGTCCCGTGTGTCCCTCGATGGCTTTCGTGAGCCTGCCGGATTGGAGATCCCAAACGCGGATCGTTTTGTCGTCACCCGCCGTGACAAGCAGCGTTCCGGAGCCATGTGTTAACAGACTAACGGTGACAATCCAGTCTGTATGGCCCTCGAACGTACGAGTGTTTTCACCTGTACTCACATCCCATAGTTTGGCGGTCCTGTCGCTTGACCCTGAAACGAGCATTTGCCCATTCGGTAGCCACTTGAGGCTGGTGATTTGGTCGGTGTGGCCTTCGAGTTTTGTTATGACACTACCGGATTGCACGTCAAGCAAAAGAATGGTGGCAGGTGAACTGTCCCCGTGAGCCAGTACGCGTCCGTCCGGCGACCATGCAATGGCTTTAACCCTGGGCGAGGTGCTTCCTAGCACGCGCATTTGCCAGTCGCTTTGGCTGTCCCACAGCTGGATGCCGCCTTCATCCGGGCCCGCTGCAAGCACCCGTCCGTCCGGCGACCATGCAACACAATTCACTGGCCCCGAACGTGCGTCCAGTTTTTCGAGTGACAATCCTGTCTCGACATCCCAAAGTCGAATCGTCCCGTCCAGTGAGGGTGACGCGATTATTCGTCCATCTGGGGACCAAGCAATTCGTCCAATCCGCTCCTCGTGTCCGCGCATTGTAAGCCGCAGCTTTACGCCCTGCGGCAATTGACGGTCTGGCTGTTTATCGTGTCGTACATCTCTTTCCACCGACATACAAGTACTAGCCTTTCTACTCGTCAGCCTGTCAGTTGATGTATTGGCTTACATCTTCTCCTGTGGGCCGTCGCCTTCGGGGCCGGGGACGAGGGTGTGGGGTATTGGGCTGGTCTTCATGGAGTCTCAAGGCCTCGTAGATGTCTGGGGCTTCGGTGACGAAGCAGGAGCGGCCTCTGGATAGCGGTCTTGCGGGAGTAGTCGATGACTAGGCGGGCCTGGATCACGCCAGCGACGCGCTCGCGTGAAAAAGGTGGTCAAAAAAGGTGGCCAGCAGCAAAAATGATCATGAAGTAAGAATATTTCGAGAGATGAATTACTAGTCTGACTAGGTACCTCGCTCCGTCGGGCTGGCGAGATTTGAACTCGCGACCCCTTGACCCCCAGATTGGGCTTCCAAGCGTGTCGAGCCTGAACTATTTCTCGCTGGCGTCCATGGTTCACCGTTGAGGTGCGCTGAGTTTGGAGGTCGTGGTCCGTAGTTGGTCCGTAGTTTCGCCAGTCCCGTGGCGCGCTTCGCGATCGTCGTACGGCGGGTTCCTGGACACGACATTGGGCGCGGGATTGTTCCTGGGGTCGCTTCTCCGCCTGATCTCGTACCAAGCCTGAGTGCTTCTCGGCTCACGACGCGCGCCGGGTTCCCACAACCGGCGTGAGGGCGCGGCGGCTCGATAAAAGTACGACGTCCTTCGGAGTCGTACTCCGCTGAAGACTCTTGAGCACAGCCTGTTGGGTCTCTGGCGTCCAGAAGATCTTGAGGCTCTCCCGCGCCCTGGTGACAGCGGTGTAGAAGATGCTGTGCGTGATGTCGTCTTCGTTGGCGTCAGTGATGACGATCTTGACCGAGTCGTACTCAAGGCCCTGGGCCTTGTGGATCGAGACGGCGTAGGCGACCTGGAACGGCACTGAGGTGTTAAGCGAGTCGTCGTCTTCGTCGCTGGTGTTGTAGTCGTAAACGGAGAAGCGGACGGTGGAGCCCTCGACCCAGTCCAGCTCGCCGACAACGTCGAACTCGGTGAGCCGTCGATCGAGCTCAACATCGAACTGGATCTGGCCCGGGGCGAGGGCGATGTCGACAATCCGGCCCTTCAGGTTGTTGTGGATGACCGGCCGGAACCGCTCGGTCTCGCTGAACAAGACTGGATCGCCGACCTTGTAGACGGAGGCACCCCAGCTGATCGCCGGGTTGGGGTTGCTGCTCTGCAGGAAGCGATTGACGTTGTTGATGCCGTAGAGACCGTCATAGTTCAGGCACAAAATGATCTCTTCCTGCCGCTGCGCCTCGAACAGCGACTTGTCGAGCACCGTCGAGTAGCCGTTGCGGGCGATGACCTCAGCGATGTCGTCGTCAACATTCCGGCCCTTCTCCCAGAAGCCCAGGAGGGACTCGCTCTTGGTCCTGTACGGCGTCGTCAGCTCGAACACCGCCGTGCTTGGGATGAACGAGCGGATGATGCTGAACCAGTTGCCGAACTGGATCGACTCGATCTGGTACACGTCTCCGACCAGGACGAGCAGTTTGAACGACGTCCTCTCGAGCACCCTGAGCAGGTCAGCGTTGCTGACCGTGCTGCATTCGTCGATGATCAGGAGGTCGTAGTCAGGATCGGAAGCCGTCCGGTGGATGTGGCTGCTGATCGTACGGAAGGTCGAATTCTGCGCCGTCACCTTGCGCTTGAGGTTGTCGATCGCCGGGTTGGTGTGTGCGAGGAAAAGCTTCGACTTGTCGTTGAAGTAGTTGGCGATGTGGTCCACCATCGTGGACTTGCCCGTGCCGGCTGCCCCGTAGATAAGCGCGACTTTCGACTGACTGAACAGGAGGGTGAGCGCGTCCTTCTTGACCTCGTCATCGATGCCGCGTGGCGCTTCGTTCAGCCACCACTCGACGGCCGCTCTATAGCCCTCAATCCCGGACGAGGCATGCTCCTGAAGCTTCTCGACTATTGAGACGGTGTCGTCCTCGTACCCCCGGATAAAGACGTGCCCCATGTCCTCCACGAGCTGGCGCTCCCTGTGCTTGTAGTAGAGCTTGCGGTTGAACTTCGAGACCAGTTCGGTGACGTCTCCGAACTCCTCGAGATCGGCGACGGGCGTGTAAAGGATTCCATATCGCTCAACGTTGTTCCGCACACGCCGGGCGAGCAGCTCGTGGTCCCGGCCCGTCGCGTCGAGACTTTCGACAAGATCCCAGTAGCGCGGATTGTGTCCTGGTAGTGATGTGCAGAAGGGCATTTGGTCGAACGGAATGCAGCCGTACGAGAGGTTCAGCCCGGACAAACGATCACATTGCTGCCAGTTGTACTGCGCCTTGATCACCTGGTTGTACATCCGCAACATGAGGTACCGAATGACGTTGTGGCCGGGCGCGACCGACCGCACAATGCGGCGCGCCTCGTCCAGAACCGGGAAAATCCGCGGATTGGCAGTGCTCGCAGTGCCAGCTGCCCTCGTGGCCGCGTACAGCTCATCAGGCATGTCAATAAGATCGAGCAGACTACCGGAACCAACCGTGAGGCCGTTCATCAGGTAGCGGTACTCCGCAGAGCGGACGCTGGTCCTGATTCCGATACCGAGGAGTAGTGCAAAGTTGTCGAACTCGCACGGGCGGATTGAGACCTCCCAGTCGCGGATGATTGTGATCGGCATCGTCTGGTTGAGCACTTCGATTGAGTCGCGCTGCAACGTCAGCATCGCGGCGTACTTGTCGGTCATGTCGATGTCCGTGAAGGCGATGATGCGGTCGAACTTGCTGACCTTGTTGACGGCTCGGTAGAAGATGACCTCGTAGTAAATGCGTCCGCCTACGAAGAACGGGCGCGTCTTGTGGATGTAGTAGCGCTCCCGTGCGCTGCTACCCGCCCCCGTCGACCGTATCGCCTCGATCCGAACGGCGATCTTCTCGTGGTACTCCCGCAGCGATGGGTTAAGATCGACCGGGAACGACTCCAGGTTGGCGAGCACGTTGATCCCACAGCTCGCCTTGAGAAGCGTTCGGATGCGCAGCAGGTGCTCGTAGTACTTGAGCATTAGACGCTCGGAGGCATCTCCGTCAAGCGTGTAGTGCGACGCACTGATCTGGATGAGCTTGTGGAACCTCGCGAGGAAGTTCAGCTTGCCCTTGGTCTTGACGAAGTCGAGTCCTGGATCGATTGCCGCGTAGTTGTACTCAGCGTCATCCCGCCCCACATGGAGGCGAACGGCGACACCCTCGACCAGGTTTCGGAGCTGGGCGAGGACGTTCTGAGACAGCAGATCGCGCTGGTCCGTCAGTGAATCGATGTTCCGACAGATCGCCCCATCTGCGCTCTCGATATGCTCGCCGACCGTGGTCACGAAATCTCATCTCCCGCTCGGCCTGTCGCGGCCCCCGGTTGCCGCAAACCGGCCAATGCCAATGACTACCAGCTTGACTACCTGGTGACGATCCGCCGCCAGTGAAGAAGCCCCCAGGCTGGCTGCGATCTGGACAGGCCGAGCGCGTCGCCGGCGAGGTCACGACCTCGCGAACCAGCCGTATGCGGAGACCGCCGATCGGTGTTGAGCTTATGCGGTCGAGTGCTCGTGGTGTGGTGATCCTCTCAGGCTTGTATGGTTGCGCCGCCGCGCGTCGGCTGTCCGGGAGGGTACCGGACTGTACATCCGATGTCTTTGTAGTCGTCGGAAGCACGGACGGGCGAACAGGGGCTTATGCTCCTTCGCCGTACTTGACGCACGCGGAAGCGCTGGGCTTAATCCGCTACTTCTTCTTTCGTCGCTGCCCGCGTAGACGCCTGGTTGGCCGTTTGGCCGATGGCGGGATTGGTGGAGCGGAGTAGCCGGCTGGGGCGAGGCCTAGGCTCTGGCCGAGGTTGTCGAGGTCGTCGTTCTCGGTTGGTGGGTCGTTCATGTAGCCGACATGAACGATCTGGCCATCGAGGTCGAGCAGAATACTCAGACTGCGGTCGGACTGCATCTGGTGCTTCTTGGCGGCCATGTAGGTGGCGAGCTTGTCGATCGCTTCCCGGCGCGAGTGACTGCGCGGGCAGGTTGCGGCGAAAAAGGTGGGATATCCCCACATGCCGGCGTATCCCTGAACGAGGCTGTGCCATCGCTCGTCGTTTCGGGTCTTCTTGACCATCTCTTCCATTTCGTCGGCCAAGGCTTTCTGCGACGGACCGGCCAGACCGAGGAGGTCGGCCCCAAAGCGGAACCAACCTGGTTTGTGTCCGTCTGCGAGGAAGTTGACAATCCGCTGGATCTTCTTGTTCGCATTGAAGATCGGCTTGTCAACGTCGTACGGGCTCGTACCTTCCAGCCTGTACATCCACGCATCGAGCTGGTCTGTGTGGGTGGCAACAATGGTTGGCCGCGCGTCCTGCTCATGCTGGCGACGATCGCGGTTCCGGGCTGGCCCAGCATTGGGGTGCAGACGCCGAATTTCATCTGGGTCGGGCTCCACGTACAACCCACCGTCCAGGAAGAGCATGAACAGGTCGAGTTCGTCAAGGCCCCGATAGTGGGTAGCGACACCGGAGTCCGAGCGGCGTCGAAGATAGAGAAGAAACTCCGCCGGTCTCGCAAGCACGCGACTGATGACATCTAAGTCGTGGAGTGAGGCAACCCAGGGCAGCCGTCCCTTAGGTAGAAGGGCCGCGCGTTCCAGGTCACCGAGCGCAACGGCGAGGGGCCCGAAGAAGTCCAGCCCGACGACGATCGAACGGACTTCGCAGATACTGCTCAGGTCAAGCCACTCGCCATTCTCAAGCCATAGACCTTGATTCGCGTCAATGAGCGCTTCCAAACGACGAGCCTGTTCAGCGGCACCACCGAACGTCTGCCGTATCTCGTTCCTAAGTCGGGCCAGGTCGCCACGCCGAGCGACGTCCGCGATTGTGCGTCCCTTGACTTCAACACAAATTGCTACGTCTTCGACGATGAATAGCGCATCACACTCTGTCTGGTCCCCAACTGAGTACGGCGCCGTACACGTAGATGCAAGGTCGCTGACCTCGTGCGAGTCCTTCGGCGCTATGTATTTCAAGTTGGTATGTGCGGGCCTTGATTGCAGTAGGCGCTCCACGATGCTGATGGAAGTTGCCTCACTAACCGTCGCCCTGATGCGGTCATACCGTCGCCATGCTCGGCTATCCGATTTTATGGCGGACTCGGCAATGCTTCGGAATGAGTCTGTCCCAATCTGCAGGCCGGTCATGATGTAGTTGCCATCACTGTCCGAAACAAGACTGGTTCGTGCCATCGGGTTCACGCCGCGAAGAAAGTCCTTCACAATCTTGCTGGCCTCGCGTCCGCTGTCGAAGCCCACACTGAACGCATGCAGCACTGCCTCAACCCGAGCCGGATCGACACCTGACTCCCCAGCAATGTGAGTTGCAGTAAAGGACGCCCGCTTGCCGGGGAGAAACATAAAGTTGACAATCGCGTCTCGGAAGGTCTCTTCTTCCGAGACCGACAGTTCTCTGCCATCCGCCTGCGCCGCCATAACGATGTCGGCGGTCGTGTCACGAAGTTCTGTCAGAGTTCGGCTGTAGCGCTGCTGGATCGCCGCGCGCACGGCGGCGAAGTCCCGATATGTGAAGCCGATCTTCGGAGTGAGCAGCTGATCAAGCTCTTCACAATCGAATAACGCACGGTCGTGGTTGGCCTGAACCGACTCGTACTGCATAGACCTGACCGAAATGAGGTGCGATTGATATTCTGACGCGAGCCTGGCAAGCGGATCATTTCCAACGGCGGCACGGGCGGCAATGGCATAACTTGCTAACCGCAATAAGCGCTTGGCCCGGTCGTGCAATTCCGGTACAACCTCATGAGGCCGGGAATGCTCATCTTCTGAGCCGGCAGGAATCCGAGCTTCGCGCGTCAGCAATACCAAGGTGACAAGGTCGACAACGGCAGCACTACCGTCGTAACCCTCCTCAAGGCCCAACACGGGTACGGGGGGAATCTCTCGAAGCCGGAGCAACTCGATCACGTCAAAAGCATCGAAGTTGCGCACCGCAGTCAGAATCGCTGCGACTTCTCGCTCAATCTCATGGCCCAGGCGATCGTTCACCTGCTCGGCGCCAGATAGGCCAGCAAATAGCTGCAGCTCACTCGCGGGGTTCTCGCCAAGCCCCTCCCAGTCCACACGCCCATGAATCGTGCTTGATCGCGGAGTGAGTCTGAGCGGATTCACACTTCTTGCCACGACGAAGACATCTACCAGAAGTGGATGACAATACTGGTTGGCCGAAGCGCCGTCCGGTCAGCCAAGTACGGTTCGCAGTACCGTTTCCCGGTACATAATGCGCCGCCGGCTGGACGGACCGGCCACCCGGTAACCGGCGCTCCGAAGCGCTTCTCACACTTCGTGACTTCCTGTATGTCGCCATCAAATGATCGCGACCGGCTGGTTCGCGTTCCCCCAAGATTGGTGCGCCGACATCGGCCGCGGGCTATTGACGAGCGCGCGCACCGCCTTCGAGGTGCCCGTCGCCTCCCCTTCCCAAGCCGTCGGCCACGACGCGTTGCGACTGATCAACCTGGGAGCCGAGAGACTCGTTCCGGTCCGGCACGCATGGCAGGAAGAATGTGCTCGTGAGCGACGAATCAGCAGAGAACGGCGGAACTGGGCAACGCTCAGACAGCGACAACGAGCTGGCTTGGGACCTCGTGAGCGCCGACCCCGTACTCTCCAGGCCGCCTGTACCCGGGTCACCCGGGAATGTCTCCGCCGGCCAGGATCTGCGGCTCGACATGGGCTGGGATCGGTTCGAGCAGCTAATGGCCTCCGTAGCTCAGGACATCCTCGGCCTCGATCAGGTTCAGTTCCGTCGCTACGGCACCAGCGGCCAAGCCCAGCACGGCATCGACCTCGCGGGGCGAAACGCTGACGGAACGCACACCGTTGTGCAGTGCAAGGAGTACGAGACCTTCGCCCCGACCGACCTGCGGGCTGCGGTGACCACGTTCGTCAACGGGAAGCGGCCCTTCGCCGCGAAGCACTTCATCGTGGCGGTCAGCGCGGTGACGCGCGCGACCCAGCTCGAGCACGAGCTCGCCGAGCTGCAAGCCCAGCACAGGGATCTGCGCCTCGAGCTGTGGGGTGCGGAACAGATCAACCAGGTGCTGCGCGAACGCGCGGACGTCGTCAGCCGCTTCTGGACCCGCGAGACCGCTGAGACCTTCTGCACAGGTGCACCACTGGCAGGCGTTGCCGCGGCGCCGCCGAATTGGGTTCGCGTGGCCGACCAGATCCTGCTCAGCCCGCTAGGGGTTGACGGCATCGACGAGCAGCTTGCGGCCGCCGACCACCTGCGCAGCAGTGACCCGGCGGCTGCCGCCGACAAGTACCGGCAGCTGGCGGACAGATTGGCCGAGGACGGCTTCAGCGGGCACGCGCACCTGCTGCGGCGCAGGCAGCTTGATGCTTTAGCGCAGTCCGACCAGTTCGAGGCCGTCGCCGCGCTCACCGCGTCCTTGGCCGCGACCGCTCTTCACGAGGCCGACGTCGACCAAGCCGAGCAGTTTCGCTTCGCCCTAAGTGGGCACATCCGCGACCATGCCGTGAAGACTGGCGGGCACGCGGTCGACCCGGCCGTGGCTCGGCACACCGACCTGGTGGACGCGGCCATGTCGGCCGTCAAGCACCCGCTCGGCGACGTCACTGCTCTTGCCACGACCCTGCGCCAACCGCCGAACGGGATGGACGCGCCGTCCTACCAGCCGCTCCTGGTGCTACTGCTCGCCGAACTGACCGCCGCGGCCGCCGTGACTGCGCCGTCGGAGGAGCCCGTCGTACCTCAAGATCCGGATAGACCGGCCGTACTGCCGGCGGTCATGCGGCTAGCGGAGCTGGATGACCTGCTCACCTCCGCCCTCAGCCAGCTAGATGGCTCTGCCGCAGCGCGGGGCATGGACAAGGACGTCACGATGCGTCTGCGGCTCGTCCGAGCGCAATATGACGAGAAGGAACGGACCACCTTGCTAAGCCAAGCCAGGCAGCTCCGCCTGCCTCGGGCGCACGCCGCGCTGGTGCTTGCCGCCCAGGCTCGGCGGGACGCGCTGGACGGGGCGACCGCCGATGCGCTCGAGCACTGGCGGCAGGCCCTCGGACAGGCGATCCACGAAGGCCGCACCGATGACGCAGCTGGGTGGCTATACGCGATCAGAGCTTTGAACATCAATTATGGTCCTTGGACCGACCAGCTCGACGAGGAGCACCTGCTCGCCCAGGCACTGCCTAAGACAGGCAGTGGCGGGCTTATCCGCCGCGTCCGCAGTCCCGAGACCGACGCCCTGCGCGCCGCTCTCGCAGCCCGACCGCTAACCGCGATCCGCGCCGCACGTCGCTGGCTGGCCGATAGCATCGCGACCGGCGACTGGGTCGGCGAAAACGCGGCCGCCGAGCTCCTAGGCGACCTATACGCAGGTAACACCGAGCTGGAGCGCGCTGCAGCGTGCTACCAATGGGCTGGCGAAACGAAGAAGCTCACCGACCTGGCCGCCGACGCCGGAGACCGCATGCTGCCACCAACGCCGGTCGGTGCCGGGCCCTGGTGGCAGCAGTCCACCAGCCTGGCTGCAATCGCCGCCCAACACGACCTGCTGAACGACGACACCGCCAGCCAGCTGCTGACCACACTCCTGGACACCGTCGAACAGGGCCGGGCCGGAAACCTGGTCGACAACCCAACCCATAGCCTGCTACTGCAAGCAACCAAGACCGCCTGCGTGCTCGCGGGCCGCGGTACCCGCAGCGACGCGCAGGCCCTGCTGGACCTGCTCGCCAGCGACGTCGCCAGGGTCGAAAATCAGTACCAGTACCACGACAAACAGCACGTCCAGGCATGCGAGTCGATCGCCGTGCATCATCCCGAGCTGGTATGGCCAGCGGTCCAACGGATCTTCGACCTGGCTCAGGTAGGTACCGACGAAGCACTCCACGCCCTGAACCGTTCACCCGTCCTCGACCTGCTACGCGACCCGACCTCACCTGACTCCCTGGACCACCCACCGATCGCGTCCGGCCTGACCACGCACCAACGGCACCTGCTGCTGGGCCGACTTCAGGCGATGGCAGCCGACGACCGGTACGAAGCCGGCGTGACCGTCGCCACCCTTGGCGGCACCGACCAGGCCGTCGTTGAGCGAGCCACCCAGGCCCGGGACAGGCTGCTCAACCGGTCCGAGCCCGACGGGCAGGGGTTCGGCTTCGGCGGCCAGATAGTCCCCGACGCCTACCTAGTCACGTTCCTCAGTTCGGCCGAGCAGCAGAAGTGCCTGGACACTCTGCTGGCGGTCGCGACGGACCGTCGCGAGGCCGCGCCGAACCGTCAAGAAGCCCTGGCCGCAGCAGCGAACCTGGTGCTCGAGCTGGACAACGACATTAAGGCCGACATCCACACCTCCAGCCGGCCATTCGCCGAAGGCCACCAGGACGGCAGCTTCCTAGACGCCGACATCACCAACCCCCATCCGCTGAGCGCCATGAAGATCAACCTCGGCACGGCTTCTCTCAGAGCGGCCGGGCTTCACCTCGCTCGCTGCAGCGCGGTCACTCGGGACGACCGAACATGGGTGCGTCAGTGCGCCGTCGACATGCTCGCCAGCAGCGACGAACGTCTCGTCCGCCAGGGCGCTAAAACCCTGGCCAGCCTTGGTGAGGACGTGGTCTGCGATCTCGACGCAACCCTGCTCAGCACCCATCGGCTGCCGATCGTGCGTCAGCTCGCCGCGCTCGTGGCTGCCGCCGCCCCGGCCCGCTACGCCAGCACGTTGCAGAACCTCGCGACGGACCCCGATAACTCTGTGCGGAGATTGCTCGCGGAGCGGCTACACAAAGCACTGCAAACGGAACCTCAGACCGGCGGCGCCGTGCAGGATCACCAGCGCGGTGCTCGAACCGTCGTCATCGGCGTCCTCGACACCCTTCGACACGATCTGCGTCACACCGTGCGGCGAGCGGCAGCTGGATGTCCTGGACGTTGAAGGCAGGCTTCGGCGCATGTGTGTATGAACGCATGCTTGCGGCCCACTCCTCTTACTCCTAGGCGGTGCCCAAGTCGCAGAACCCGCGAACGGAGATATTCCGCTCTTCGGACGAGATCTAGGCCGATGCCGTAGTGATCAACGGTTGGTGGAGCCTTCTGCTCATCGGCGGTTGGACGGCGCCGCGGGTCGAACTTCGCGCGATTCGGGTCGGCGACTTCATCCAGTGCCGCCACCTACGGCTCATCACTTGCCCGGACGATCGACTCCATCCGCCTACGCCCAACCGTCAGCTCACATCAACCAGATCGCATCCGACAGCGATGACCCGACACATAACCGACTGGAGCCCACGTACCCCGCTCAATTTCAGATTCTGATGTCCGACACACCTACTGCACCGCCGGAACGTACCCCACCCCTAAGTGATCGCCGGGATGGCAGAAGCGGCTTTAGGTGGCGTGACCATGGGCCTGCACGAGCTCACCGCCGGGTCGGGGTACGACGATCTGACTCGTCAGGTCGCTGCCTTGGACGCGACCGAGAAGGGGCATGTCGGGTTGGCCGCGTACTACACCGAACGCGGCGAATCACCCGGCGTCTGGGTCGGCTCCGGCCTGGCCGGGATCGACGGTCTGGACGTCGGCGACCCGGTGACGGCGGAGCAGATGCGCAACCTGTTCGGGTGCGGCCTGCACCCACTCGCCGACGTCCGCGCGCAGCAGTTCGAGGGCTCCGACCTCACGCTGGACACCATCGAGAAGACGATGCGGCTCGGCACTCCGTTCCGGGTCGTCGATGAGGCGACGCCGTTCCGGGTCGAGGTGGCGAAGCGGATCGCTGACCT
>Ga0081455_10003109_pt1 | contig 19318 bp, 20 predicted proteins | sample TabmetS3T2R1_FD_70207 | JGI IMG/M metagenome (GOLD analysis project Ga0081455, IMG submission 70207) | Tabebuia heterophylla rhizosphere microbial communities from the University of Puerto Rico - S3T2R1 | ecosystem: Host-associated > Plants > Roots > Rhizosphere ... | reverse complement strand
CCGCGCGCGATTACTTACGCGCGCGCCGTCCCGATGACGCGCAACGCGTGCTCGCTTCCATCGTCCCGCCGCTGGCGCCGGACCAGAATTTCGAGCGCCAGATGCTCGGCGTCGAGTTGGCGCTCGCGCGCGGTCAAGGCGGCGACGCCTGGCAGCAGCTCGCAACGATTCAACAGCCGGCGGCGCCGCAGGCCGCGATCCGCTATCTCACATTGCGCCAGCAGGCGGCGTTCGCGACGGGTCGACCCGTGGATGCCGTGCGCGCGGAGATCGCGCGCGAGCGTTATCTCGTCACGGCGGATGAACGCACGCAGGCCCGCGCTGACCTGTTGGCTCAGCTGCGCGATGCACAGGAGCGCGGCGTACGAGTCGAACCACGCGCAGCCACCGAGAACGTCGTGCGCGGCTGGCTCGAGCTCGCATCGCTCGCAGCGGCCGCGGCGCGCAGCCCCACTACCGCGCAAGCGGACATTCAGGCGTGGACATCGCGCTATCCCACACATCCGGCGGTCGATGTCGTGCGCTCGGAGTTGCTCGGCCAGCGGCAAGAGCCGCGACAAGCGATTCCGCACGTCGCGTTGCTGCTGCCGTTGACCGGCCGCACAGGAGCTGCGGGCGCAACGGTTCGCGATGGCTTCATGACGGCGTACTACCAAGTGCCCGCCTCACAGCGGCCGCGCCTCCGCATCTACGACACGGCGGAAATCAGCGCCGCCGAAGCCATCGCGCGCGCACGCGCGGAGGGCGCCGAGCTCATCATCGGGCCGCTCACACGCGACGAAGTGACGGCGGCGGCCGATCTCGGCGATGCGCGCCCGCCGATCCTCGCGCTGAACTTTCTGCCGCAGGAACGGCCCGGACCGCAGGGGTTCTATCAGTTCGCGTTGTCGCCGGAAGAAGAAGCGCGCGCCGTCGCGCGTCGCATTCTGGCGGACGGACGCCGGCGCGGAGTTGCTGTGGTTCCCGAAGGCGATTGGGGCGTGCGCGTGCTCACGGCGTTTCGCCAAGAGCTCGAAGCCGGTGGCGGCGTGCTGCTCGCAGACGTTGCGCTCGATTCGACGCGCACCGACTGGGCGCCCGAGATCACGCAAGTCCTGCGCATCACCGACAGCCGTGCGCGCGCGAAGCGGCTCGAGTCGATACTCGGCACGAAGCTCGCCTTCGAGCCGCGCCGGCGCGCCGATCTCGATTTCATCTTCGCGCCGTCGAGCGCGGCGAGCACTGCGCGCCTCGTGCGACCGCAACTGCGCTTCCATTTCGCAGGCGACGTGCCGACGTACGCCACGTCCGATGCGTTCGAGCCCGACCCGAACGCGAACGAGGACATGGAGGGCCTCATGTTCCCCGACATGCCCTGGATGCTCGGCAGCGATCTCGCCGACAGCGTGCGCGCCGCCGCGCGCGATGCCTGGCCTACGGGCGGGCCGCGCCGCAATCGGCTGTTCGCGTTTGGGTTCGATGCGTTTCGGCTGTCGTCGGCGCTGCGTGCCGGTGGCGCAAGCGTGAACGTCGACGGACTCACGGGGCGGCTCACGATCGATGGTGAGCGGCGGGTGCATCGGGAATTGGCGTGGGCGCAGCTTCACAATGGGCAGACGAAGCCGTTGGCGGTTGCGGCGGCGGCCGGGCCGGCACAAGTAGCGCAGTAACGAGGATGCACATGGACCGTGCACAGCTGGGCAAGAGCGCGGAGGACATCGCCGCCGAACATCTCCGCCGCCACGGCCTCGAGATCGTCACGCGCAACTACCGACGCCGGAACGGCGAGCTCGATATCGTCGCGCGCGCCGGCGACGTGCTCGCGATCGTGGAAGTGCGCACGCGCTCGAGCGAGGCGTTCGGCGGCGCCGCCGCCAGCATCGACGGCTGGAAACGGCACAAGATCATCCGCGCCGCCGAGCAATTGCTTCAGCAGCACCGCGAGCTCGCGCGTCTACGCGTGCGGTTCGATGTCATCGTGGTTCATGACGCGGGGAGCGGGCAGCCGCGCGTGGAGTGGATTCAGCACGCCTTCTCGGCGTAGCTATTTCACGACCTTCAGCTGCGGCCGCTTGCCGCCATCATCCACGGAATTGGGCCGCGTCGGCGGCTCCGGCCCGAGGTCCTGATCCGTGAACACCATCCCCTCGCCCGTTTCGCGCGCATAGATCCCGAGCACCGCGCTGATCGGAAAATTCACGCGATTCACGACGCCCGCGAAACGCGCGTCGAACTCGATCCACTCGTTCCCGAGCTTCAGATGCTGAGTCGCGCTACCACTCAGGTTGAGCACGATCTTGCCGTCCTTTACGTAGGCACGCGGCACGTCCACCCCGTTGTGCTCGGCATCGACGATGACGTGCGGCGTGTGCCCGCAGTCGGTCATCCACTGATGCATTGCGCGGAGCAGATAGGGGCGTTTGGCAGGCGGTTGTCGCATGGCCCTGGAGCGCGTTCGGAACGTCTCGACGTATCGATCTTATAGGAGGCGCATTTCTTGTTCTGCGTCCGAGAGGCTCTCGCGGAACGCCGGTCGCGAGAACAGCAGGCCCGCGTACTTCACGATCGGCTGCGCCTGCGGCGGCAGGTCGATCTCGTAGTACTGCAAGCGCCACAGGATCGGCGCGATGGTGGCATCGACGAGCGAGAACTCATCGGAGAGGAAGTACGGCTTGATCTTGAACAGGTCCGTGCTCTGCAGGATCGTGTCCCGCAGGATCTTCTTGTAGCGCACGGAATTCTTCTTGTCCGGATCGCTCTCGATCTGATGCACGAGCCCGTACCAGTCGCGCTCGATGCGATAGAGCGCGAGCCGGAACTGCGCGCGCGTCACCGGATCGACCGGCATGAGCGGCGGATGCGGGAAGCGCTCGTCGAGGTATTCGATGATGACGCGTGAGTCGTACAGCACGAGGTCCCGATCCACGAGCGTCGGCACGCTGTGATACGGGTTCAAGTCGAGCAAATCCTCAGGGAACTTGCCCGGCTCGACGCTCACGATGTCGATGCTGATGCCCTTCTCCGCAAGCACGATGCGCGTGCGATGGCTCCACGGGTCGTTGGGAGCCGAGAAGAGCGTCATGATGGATCGTCTGCTCGACAAGTTTCCGCTCCCGAGAGTGTCAACGACACCGGGCTCGCGCCCGACGCCTAGCGTCCCTCAATGGACGTCTTTCCAATATTCCTTTTTCAGCAGCCACGCCATCCACGTGAAGGCGATCAGGAACAGGACGACCCACACGCCGAGCGCCTGCCGCTTCACCTGCGCCGGCTCGCTCGCGTAGTCGAGGAAGTTTACGGTATCGCGGACAAAGGAGTCGTACTCCGCTTCCGTGAGCCGGCCCGGCAGGACCATCTCGAACTTCTCGAGCACCTGCTCGGGGTGCGTCGTGCCGTCCTCACCCTTGACCTCTTCGGTCTTGAAGACCGCCTTTTTGACGCCCTCCAGCTCCGAGAGGACGTGCGGCATGGCCGTCCCGGCAAGGCGCAGGTTATTGACGCCAGTAGGTTTCGAGGGGTCCGCGTAGAAGGTCTTCAGGAACTGGTAGATGTAATCCCGACCCCGCGACCGCACGATGAGCGACAGATCCGGAGGTGCCTTGCCGAACCAGGCCTCGGCGTCGGCCGCCGGGACGCTGGCCGAGATGTAGTCCGCCGGCTTGTCGCCGGGAGGCAGCAGCAGCTTCTCGAGCTGCTCCTCCGGAATCTCGAGATCCGTTCCGAGACGCGACCATCGCACGTACTTCAGCGAGTGGCAGCCCTCGCAGTAGCTCACGAAGTTGCGCGCCCCGCGTTGGAGCGAGGTGACATTGGACACCTCGTTCTTGGCGTGCCAGCTCTTCCAGCTATCGCCGAGAGCCCCGCCCTCGTGCTCGCCCGCCTTCTCTTCGGCAGCCCCGGCGACGCCCGCCAGCGCGAACGCGGCCACTACGCTGGCCGCCAGCGTCTTAAGCGTGCGCATGGTAGGTCAACCTCTGAGGAACCGGCTTCACGGGATCGAGCGATGTGTAGATGGGCATGCCCAGGAAGAACAGGAAGTAGATGACGGTGAAGATGCGCGCCAGCGCGACGTAGAGACCTTCCGCCGGCTGCAACCCGAGATACATCAGCACGAGGAACGAGATCGCGAACAGCGTCAGCGCGCCGCGCGACATCCAGCCGCGATAGCGCATCGACTTCACGGGCGAGCGATCGAGCCACGGCAGGAACAGCCACACGGCAACTGCCGCGAACATCAGCAATGCGCCGAGCCGCTGATCCGGTACCGCGCGCAAAATCGCGTAGTACGGCGTGAAGTACCACACCGGCGCGATGTGCTCCGGCGTCGACAGCGGATTGGCCGGCTCGAAGTTCGGCGCTTCGAGGAACAGGCCGCCGAAGGTCGGCACGAAGAACACCACGATGCTGAACAGGATGAAGAACACGCCGACGCCGACGATGTCCTTGATCGTGTAGTACGGGTGGAACGGAATGCCGTCGAGCGGCTTGCCGTCGGGACCGAGCTTGTCCTTGATCTCGATGCCGTCCGGATTGCTCGAGCCCGTGCGGCGCAGCGCGACCAGGTGGAACACGATGAGCATGATCAGCGCGAGCGGAATCGCCACGACGTGCAGCGAGAAGAAGCGATTCAGCGTCGCATCCGCGATGCCGTAGTCGCCGCGAATCCACTCGACGAGACCCGGCCCAATGCCCGGGATCGTGCCGAACAGGTTCACGATCACCTGCGCGCCCCAGAAGGACATGTTCCCCCACGGCAGCACGTAACCCATGAAGGCTTCCGCCATCAGCGCGAGATACACCGCCATGCCGAACAGCCACAGCAGCTCGCGCGGCGCTTTGTACGATCCGTACAGCAGCGCGCGGAACATGTGCAGATAGACGACGATGAAGAAGAACGACGCGCCCGTGGAATGGAGGTAGCGGATGAGCCAGCCCCACTCGACCTCGCGCATGATGAATTCGACGGAGTCGAACGCCGTCGCTTCACCCACCTTGTAGAACATGGTGAGGAAGATGCCGGTCAGGAGCTGGATCACCAGCACGACGAGGGCGAGTGAGCCGAAGTAGTACCAGATGTTGAAGTTCTTCGGGGCGTAGTAGCCCGTGAGCTGATCGCTCATGAACTCTTCGACGGGGAAGCGCTTGTAGAGCCAGCCCTTGAAGCCCTTCTTGGGCGTGCCGGGCGGCTGCGGGCTCGGAGCGGTGGACGACGGAGTGACCACTTAGGCGGCTCCCTTGTTCTTGTCGTTGGCATCGACACCGACGACGAGCTTGGTGTCGCCCTCGATGGTGTACGGCGGAATGCGCAGGTTCACGGAGGCCGGCGAGCCTTCGAACACGCGCCCGGCGAGATCGAAGCGCGAGCCGTGGCACGGACAGAAGAAGCCACCCGGCCAATCGGCGCCCAGCTCCGGCACGCCGGGATCGAAGCGCTGCTTCGGCAGGCAGCCGAGGTGCGTGCAGATGCCGATGAGCACCAGGTATTCCGGCTTCAGCGCGCGGATGTCGTTCTTCGTGTAGTCCGGCTGCTCGGACTTCTGCGACTTCGGGTCCTTCAGACGCGCGTCGTGATTCGAGAGGAGCTGCAGCATCTGCGGCGTACGGTGCACGACATAGATCTGCTGTTTGCGCCACGTCACGATCGCCATCTGCCCGGGCTCGAGCTTGGAGAGGTCCAGCTCGGTCGGCGCGCCGAGGGCGCGTGCGCGCTCGGACGGCTTCCAGGATGCGACGAAGGGAACGAGTACGAACGCCGCGCCGACCGCGCCCATCGCGGTGGTCGCCGTCGTCAGAAATTTGCGCCGACTGTTGTCGACATCGTCATCAGCCGCGATGACACCGTTTTGCACCGTCAACTTGGAGCTCTCCCGCTGCTGCCGTTTGCCCCACAACTCACCGGGCACGCTCGAACGCGTAACGGGGACTGCAGTTTCCGGCCGGCGGGGGGCGGCGCATTATACACAAACGACAATGCCCTCCCGGGCGCGGGAATCAGCCTCACCGATGATTGCAAAGACGTGGAGTCGCGGACTTCTGTTCGTGGCCGGTTCGATCGTAGGGGGGCTTGCGCTCGCGTTCGTGATCGTGGCGCTGCGGCCCGATCTCATCCGCCGGGAAAGCGGCGCCCTCGCCCCACCCATCGCGGCGCCGGGCTCGGCGCCACCGACGGTCCAGTCCGGGCGGGTGACGTATGCAGACGCCGTGCGCCGTGCCGCACCCGCGGTGGTGAACATATATACGGCGCGCGTCGTGACCGAGCGCGTCGCTCCCTCATCGCTCGACGAGCTGTTCCGGGAAGGATGGCCGCCGCGCTATAGACAGCGCATCGAAAACAGTCTGGGCTCGGGGGTCATCGTCGATCGCGACGGGCACATCGTCACGAACCACCACGTGATTGCGAATGCCGACGCCATTCGGGTGCAGCTCGCCGACGAGCGCATCGCGGATGCGGAGATCGTCGGGCGCGATCCCGACACCGACCTTGCGGTGCTGCGCATCGCGCTGAAGGACCTGCCGGTGGCCCCGTTCGGGCGCTCGGACAATCTGCACGTCGGCGATGTGGTGCTCGCGATCGGTAGCCCGGTCGGTCTATCGCAGACGGTCACGCACGGCATCGTGAGCGCCACCACCCGCTCGCTCGGCGTCGCGACGTTCGAGGATTTCATTCAGACCGACGCCGCCATCAACGTCGGCAACTCCGGCGGCGCGCTGATCGACACCAGCGGCGCCCTCGTGGGCATCAATACGGCGATTATCGCGAAGAATCTCGGCGTCGAAGGCATCGGGTTCGCGATCCCGGTGGACCTCGTGCGCGGCGTGCTGGCGGACATCATCGCCCACGGGCGGGTGATCCGCGGTTGGATCGGCATCGAACCGCGCGACGTGCCGGAATATCAACGCCAGCAGCTCGGTCTTCCCGCAACCGGCGTATTGATTGCTAATCTCTACGTGGGCAGTCCCGCGCAGCGCGCGGGATTGCAGCCGGGCGATGTGCTCACGGACATCGACGGTGAGCCCGTGCGGACGGCGCAGGAAGCGATCGCGCGCGTGGCCTCGCATCGCAAGCCCGGCGAGACCATCAAGTTGCGCGTGATCCGCGGCGGGCGAGCAATGGAACTGCAAACACAGGTCGTGGAGCAGCCAAGAGGGCGCTGATGGCCAAGAGGGCAAATGATGAAAACGGATGTTCGCGTACGCTCTTTCGAATCTCGTATCACCCTGAACGATGCGCTCACCGAGCGCCTCGCGTGGGAGATCGACCAGACCGGGCGCGGCCCGGTCGCTTTGATGCTGGCCGGCGGCAATACGCCGCTGCAGGCCTATCAGACACTCGCGGGCCGCTCGCTCACGCCGTCCGCATCCCTCGAGCTCTTCTTCTCCGACGAGCGCTACGTGCCGCCGACGTCGGACGCCAGCAACTTCCGCGCGATGCGACCGTTGCTCGAAGCGCTCGCGCTGCCGGCCGAACGCATCCTGCGTGTGCGCACGGAGCTGCCGCTCGAGCGCTCGGTGGAAGACTACGAGCGACGACTCCGCGCGCTCTTACGGTCATCGGCGCGGATGCCGCTCGGCATTCTCGGGCTCGGAGCGGATGGACACACCGCATCGCTCTTCACCGAAGGCGACTTGCAGCGTGCGATGGGCAGGCTCGCCATCTCAGTGCAACGGCCTGACGGGCGCTCGGCCATCAGCGTGACACCGCAAATCCTCGCGAAGGTCGCGGAGATCATTTTCGTCGTCGCGGGTGCCGATAAACGCGCGGCGCTCAAGGCACTCATCGAGCGCAAGCCGGAGTCGATTGCAGGACGCGCCGTGGCGGGCTGTGCGAGCGTGGAGATCTGGGCGGATCGCGACGCGTACCCGCCGCAGCAACCTCAGCCGGGTCCTTCGTGGTGACCGCCGAAGCCGAGACGCATCGCCGAGAGCACTTTGTCGGCGAACTCCGCGCGATCGCGGGACGCGAAGCGCGAATAGAGCGCGGCGCTCAGCACGTAAGCCGGCACGCCTTCCTCGATCGCGGCCTGTAACGTCCAGCGGCCCTCGCCCGAATCGGCGACGCGGCCGGCGAACGCTGCCAGCCTCGCGTCCTTCGCGAGCGCGCCCGCCGCGAGGTCGAGCAGCGAAGAGCCGATGATGCTTCCATGCCGCCACAGCTCGGCGATCGCGGCGATGTCGAGCGAGTACTGAAAATGACTCGGGTTGCTGAGCGGCGCGGTTTCGGCATCCGTCGCGCGCTGGCCGAGGCCGGCGTCGGCGTGCTTCAAGATGTTGAAGCCCTCGGCGTACGCGGCCATCAAGCCGTACTCGATGCCGTTGTGGACCATCTTCACGAAGTGGCCGGCGCCGTGTTGCCCGCAATGCAGGTAGCCGCGGGCTGCGGTGCCGGTAGTCACGCCCGCTGCAGGAACACCGCCGCCCGGCGCCAGCGTCGCGAAGATCGGATCGAGGTGTGCGACGGCTTCCTTGTCGCCGCCGATCATCAGACAGAACCCGCGCTCGAGACCGAGCACACCGCCGCTCGTGCCGACGTCGAGATAGTGCAGGCCCGCGGCCTTCAGCTCCTCGGCGCGGCGGATGTCGTCGTGATAGTGCGAGTTGCCGCCGTCGATGAGGATGTCGCCCGCTTGGAGCAGCGGGCGCAGATCCTTCAGCACAGCGTCGACGACCGCCGCCGGCACCATGATCCAAATCGCGCGCGGCCTGCTCAACGCCGCCACGAGCTCCTGCAGGGAGTTGGCGCCCTTCGCGCCGGACTGCTCGACATCCTTCACCACCGCGGGCGCGCGATCGAAGGCCACGCACTGATGACCGCCGCGCTGCAATCGCCGAACCATGTTCGCGCCCATGCGTCCCAAGCCGATCATTCCAAGCTGCATGGCGTTCTCCTCGTCTAGTTCGGGACTCGCTTGATCTGCGCGCCCAGCTGGGCGAGCTTCTCCTCGATGGCCTCGTACCCGCGGTCGATGTGATAGATGCGCTCGACGTCCGTGCGCCCTTCGGCCACGAGCCCCGCGAGCACGAGACTCGCGGACGCACGCAAGTCCGTCGCCATCACCGGCGCACCCGTGAGCCGCTCGACGCCGCGAATGATCGCAGTGTTGCCTTCCAAGCGAATCTCCGCGCCGAGCCGCCGCATCTCCAACATGTGCATGAAGCGATTTTCGAAGATCGTTTCGATCACCGTGCCGACGCCGTCCGCCACCGTATTGAGCGCGGCAAATTGGGCCTGCATGTCAGTCGGAAACGCCGGATACGGTGCCGTGCGCACATCGACCGCGCGCGGCCGCCTGCCACGCATGTCCACTTCGATCCAGTTGTCGCCGGTAGCGACTTTCGCGCCCGCCTCGGCAAGCTTCGCCAGAACAGCGTCGAGATGGTCCGGGCGCGTGTTCTTCAGCTTCACGTGACCGCGCGTGATGGCGCCCGCGACGAGATACGTCCCGCCCTCGATGCGATCGGGCAGCACTTCGTAATTCGTGCCGGCAAGCTTTTGCACGCCCTGCACGACGATCTTGTCGGTGCCCGCGCCTTGAATCTTCGCGCCCATCGTGATGAGGAAGTTCGCAAGATCGACGACCTCGGGCTCGCGCGCCGCGTTCTCGATGACGGTCTCGCCGTCGGCGAGCGCCGCGGCCATCATCAGGTTCTCGGTGCCCGTGACCGTGACCGTGTCGAGCACGAGCCGCGCGCCCTTCAGCCGTCCCGCGCGCGCGCGGATGTAACCGCCTTCGATGCTGATGTCCGCGCCCATCGCCTGCAGCCCGGCGACGTGGATGTTCACGGGCCGCGCGCCGATGGCGCAGCCACCGGGCAGCGACACGTCGGCCTGGCCGAAGCGCGCAACCAGCGGGCCGAGCACGAGGATCGACGCGCGCATCGTCTTCACGAGCTCATAGGGCGCGACCGTCTCCTTCAGCGTGGAGCTGTCGACCTCGATCTTGTTGTGCTCGTCGACCGTGACGGTGACACCCATGCGGCCGAGGAGCCCGATGGTGGTGGTGACGTCCCGCAAGTGCGGCACATTGCCGACGACCACCGGCTCATCCGCGAGCAACGCGCCCGCGAGAATCGGCAGCGTGGCATTCTTCGAGCCGGAGACGCGCACCTCGCCCTCGAGCGGCACGCCTCCTCTGATCTGCAGTTTGTCCACTCAGGACCTCCCAGCTTCCTCGGGCGTGAGCGCTTCGATCGACATCGCGTGGATTTCGCGGCCCATGAGCTCGCCGAGTGTCTTGTAGACGAGCTGATGGCGCGCAATGGCGCGCTTGCCGGCGAAGTCGGCCGACACGATGCGCGCGGCGAAATGGGTGTTGTCGTCGGATTCGACCCGGACTTCGGCCCCGGGGAGGCCGGCGCGGATCAGCTCCGCGACTTGCTGAGGATTCATGAGCGTGGTGGTGGTGCGGCCGGATGCGAGAGGTGAGGCGCCGCAGTGTAAGGGTTTCGCGCTAGCATTGGCGACATGCACCCTGCCCCAGTCGCGTCCTTCACCGATGCCGACCTGCTGACTTCCGCGCGCAAGGCCCTGACCGTCGAGGCGAAGGCGGTCGAAGCGTTGCTGCCGAAGCTGGACCGGTCGTTCGCCGCCGCGTGCCGGTTGTGCCTGAGCTGCACCGGCCGCGTCGTCGTCACCGGCATGGGCAAGTCCGGGCACATCGCCGGAAAGATTGCCGCCACGCTGGCCAGCACCGGCACGCCGGCCTTCTTCCTGCATCCGGCCGAGGCCGGGCACGGCGATCTGGGCATGATCACGAAGTCCGACATCGTGCTGGCCATCTCGAACTCCGGCGAGACGCAAGAGATCGTCGTGTTGCTGCCGCATCTGAAGCGGCTCGGCGTCCCGGTCATCGTGATGACGGGCAAGAGCGGCTCGGCGCTCGCGAAGGCGGCGACCGTCGTGCTCGACGTGAGCGTTCCGGAAGAAGCGTGCCCGCTCAATCTCGCACCCACCGCGAGCACGACGGCCACGCTCGCGATGGGCGACGCGCTCGCCGTCGCGATGCTCGACGCACGCGGCTTCACTGAAAAAGACTTCGCGCACTCGCATCCCGGCGGCAGCCTCGGTCGTCGTTTGCTCCTGCACGTCGAAGATCTCATGCACAAGGGAGACGATGTTCCGCGCGTGCATGCCGACACGCTCCTGCGCGACGGGCTCCTCGAGATGTCGCGCAAGAAGCTGGGCATGACAGTCGTCGTCGACGCGGACGATTGCATTCTCGGCGTGTTCACCGACGGCGACCTGCGCCGCGCGCTCGACAAAACCACCGTGGACGTGCGCACCACGCTGATGAAAGACGTCATGACCCCGAATCCCAAACGCATCGGGCCGCGCGAGCTCGCCGCCGAAGCCGTGCATCTGATGGAGACCTTTGCGATTACCGCGCTGCCGGTCGCCGAAGCGAACGGCAAGCTCGTCGGCGCGTTGAACGTGCACGATCTTTTTCGTGCCGGCGTGGTCTGAAGCCAAGTCTCCGCAACATGCCTGCGAAGCGAAGCGATCCGGCTGCCATCGAGCTGCTGGTGTTGGACGTCGATGGCGTGCTCACGGATGGGCGGCTCTATTACAGTGCGCGCGGCGAGGTGCTGAAGGTGTTCGACGTCAAGGACGGGCTCGGGATCAAGCGATTGATGGCGACCGGCGTGACCGTTGCCATCATTTCCGGGCGGCGCTCCCCGATGGTGAAGCGCCGCGCACGCGATCTCGGGATCGAGCACGTCTATCAGGGATCGGCGGACAAGCTGCCGATATTCGAACGCTTGCGCAAACGCCTGCAGCTCGATACGTCCGCGTGCGCGATCGTCGGCGACGACTTACCTGATGTGCCGATCATGCGGGCGGCGGGTCTCGCGTTCGCCGTCGCGGATGCGCATCCGTCCGCCATTCAAGCGGCCGACAGGGTTACGCCGCAGGCAGGCGGCCGCGGCGCCGTGCGTAGCGTTTGCGACTTGTTGATCAGTGCGCGCGAGCGCGCGACGCTCGTGGGCGCACGAGAACGCGCCGCGCTCGATGCCGCGCGCGAGGCCACGACGCCGAACGGCTCGCGGGACGGAGCAACACCCGGCCGTGGCCAGCGCGCGCGCGCTGTCTCCGACGTCGTCAAACGCCGGCGCCCGAACGGGCCGAGGACGTGATGGCTCGTCTCCTCTCACTTCTGGCGGTGCTGCTGCTCGTCGGCGCCATCTATTACTTCAGCAGCGGCCCGGGCGGCGCGACGGACGCGCCGAAGGCGACTGGCCAGCCCGCCGAAGAGCCCGGTTACGCCGCCCGCAACGCCGAGCTCGTCGAGACCGGCGACGACGGCCGCCCGATGTACACGCTCCTCGCGGACCGCATTCGCCAGCATCCGAACGACAATCGCACGCAGCTCGATCAACCGCGCATGACATTCGTCGCCTCCGACGGCAACACGTGGCACGTGCAGTCGCGTGCCGGCCAGATCCGTGACGATGGCGTCAATGTCATCCTCTACGGCGAGGTGCACGTGAATGGCCAGCTGCCCGGCTCGGATGCGCCGGCCGTCATCGATACGAGCATCCTGAACTTCGACACCAAGAAGGAGATCGTCACGACCCACGCCCCCGTCACGCTCGACTGGAATGGGCGTAAATTGAGCGGCACCGGCTTGACCGCTAAGCTGCCCGACCATCTGGTTCGATTGGAATCCCGCATTCATGGCTCCTTCCCGGCTCTCGCCAAGTAGCTCGCGCACGCTGCGGCGTTTCGCGTTCGCGGCGGTGCCTTTGGCGCTCGCGTTCGCAACGTACGCCGATGCGGCCGCCGGGCCGACGCCGGGGAAGTGCAACGAGCCCACCGACGTCAAGGCCGAATCCTTCGACGCCGACTACAAGGGCAACACCACGCAGCTCAAGAACGTCGTGATCTCCCAGTGCGACATTCGGGTCCAGGCGAATCGCGCCAGCGCGACCGGCTTGAACTTCGACAACACCCGCTGGACCTTCGACGGCGATGTGAAAGTCGACGTCGAGAACCGCGGCAGCCTGCGTTCGGATCGTGCGGTCGTGGACTTCCAGAACAGCCAGATCTCGAAAGTCACGATCAACGGCTCGCCCGCCGAATTCGAGCAGCGCCAGAGCGACACCAATATGGTGGCGCGCGGCCGTGCGGGCGAGATCGTCTACGAAGTCGGTGCCGGCACCGTGCATCTCGTGAACGACGCCTGGTTGAAGTACGGCACGACGGAAACGGCGGCCCCGAGCCTCGTCTACAACATCCGCCAGGAACAAGTGCAGGGCGTTTCGCAGCCCGGCGACAGCGGCGGGCGCGTGCACATCCGCATCAGTCCGAAGAAGACGCCGCCGAGCACGCCGCCGAAGAACACGCCCGACAACGATACCGGCGCGAAGCCGAGCACGCCTCCCAAGTCGCCGTGATCCCATCGGCATGACTTCACTGACGGCCACGGGCCTCGAGAAGAGCTACAAGTCTCGCCAGGTCGTCCGCGGCCTCTCGCTGCGGGTGAGCGAGGGCGAGGTCGTCGGGCTGCTCGGCCCGAACGGCGCGGGCAAGACCACGGCGTTCTACATGATCGTCGGGCTCGTCACGTGCGATGCCGGGCGCATCCAGCTCGACGATACGGACCTCACGCACTTGGCCATGCACAAGCGCGCGCGTCTCGGCCTCGGCTACTTGCCGCAGGAAGCCTCCGTCTTCCGCAAGCTCTCGGTGGAAGACAACATCATGGCGATCCTCGAGACCCGCGCCGATCTCGACAGCGTGCAGCGCGAACAGCGCCTCGGAGAGTTGATGGAGGAGCTGCGCATCGGCCACGTGCGCAAGAGCCTCGGGCTGTCGTTGTCGGGCGGGGAACGGCGGCGTGTGGAGATTGCGCGTGCGCTGGCGGCCGAGCCCCGCTTCATGTTGCTCGACGAGCCCTTCGCGGGCGTCGATCCCCTCTCAGTCTTGGATATCCAACGCATCATCCGCGAGCTCACGAGCCGCGGTATCGGCGTGCTGATCACTGACCATAACGTTCGCGAAACACTGGGCGTCTGTAGCCGCGCGTACATCGTCAACCAGGGGCAGGTCATCGCCTCCGGGAATGCGGAAGAAATCCTTGCCAATCCCCAAGTTCGTGAGGTGTACTTGGGGCAGTCGTTCCGCCTCTGACGCCCCGCCGGGGTGCGGCAGAACACCTCGAATTTCAAATAGTTAAGGATTTCCGGAGCCTAGCTCCCGCCTCCACATGCTCAAACCCTCTCTGCAGCTCAAGCTGGGTCAGCAACTGACCATGACCCCGCAGCTGCAGCAGGCGATTCGCCTCCTGCAGCTGCCCGCGTTGGAGCTGCAGGCCCACATCCGGGAGCTGCTCGAAAGTAACGTCATGCTGGAGCCGGTCGAGGAGACCGACCAGACGGGCGCATTCGAGGCGCCCGAGATGCCGCAGACCGCCGCGCAGCCCGAACCGCAGGACCGTGCGGCATCCTCCGAGAACACCGTCGAGGTCGTCGACGACGGCTGGGGCGAGCAGAGCGTCGGTGCCGCCGAGACGCCGTGGAACAGTGACGATGACGACCGCCAACAGGAATTCGCGGACGACTCCGGCCAGTCGCTCCAGGAATATCTCGTGTGGCAGCTGGAAATGGCCAAGCTCGAGCCGCGCGATCTCGCCATCGCGCGCGCCATCGCCGACGCCATCAGCGAAGACGGTTACCTGACCGAGTCGCTCGATGAGATCGCGCAGACGCTGAAGCCGGAAATCGAGACGGAGACGGCCGAAGTCGAGCGCGTCCTCGGTTTCGTCCAAGCGCTCGATCCGCCGGGCATCGGCGCGCGCAGCGTCGGCGAGTGCATCGAGCTGCAGCTGCGCCAACTCGATCCCGATACACCGGGTCTCGCCCTCGCCATCCAGATCGCCCGTCAGCACCTCGAGTTGGTGGCCGATCGCGAGCTCTCGCTCCTCCGCCGCGAGCTACGGGCGACGGACGAAGAGCTCTCGGAGGCGCTCGCCCTCGTGCGCGCGTGCCATCCGCGGCCCGGTGCCACCGTCAGCTCCGGCGCATCGGAGTACGTCGTGCCGGACGTGTTCGTGCGTCGCACGGATCATGGGTGGGCGGTGGAGATCAACGCGGCCACGCTGCCGCGCGTGCGGCTCAATCAGGGCTACGCGAGCCTGATCGGCCGCAATGCGAGCCACGCCAGCATGCGCGCCCAGCTTCAGGAAGCGCGCTGGCTGCTCAAGTCGCTCGAAATTCGCAACGAGACCCTGATGAAGGTCGCGCGCTCGATTGTCGAGCGCCAGACGGCATTCCTCGAGCATGGCGAGGAATTCATGCGACCGATGATTTTGAAGGACATCGCCGAGGCGGTCGCCATGCACGAATCGACCATCTCGCGCGTCACCTCCGGCAAGTACATGCACACGCCGCGGGGGGTGTTCGAGCTCCGGTACTTCTTTTCGAGCCAGGTCGAGGGCGCCGACGGATCCGGCACCTCCTCCACGGCGATTCGAGCCAAGATCAGAAAGCTCGTCAAGGAAGAGAATGGCGAGGCGCCGCTGTCGGATGGACGCATAGCAGAGCTTCTGTCGAGTGAAGGTATTCCGGTTGCGCGCCGGACCGTCGCGAAATATCGCGAGGCCATGGGCATAGCGCCCTCGAATGAGCGCCGCCGGGCGGGATCGAAGCCTATGTAACCGCTTTTGAGTCAACCGAAGAATGGAGACGGCTATGCAGCTCAGCGTCACCGGTCATCACGTCGAAGTCACGCCTGCCATGCGGAGCTATGTGGAGAAGAAACTGGAGCGCATCACCAGACATTTCGACCACGTCATCGACGTGCACTGCGTGTTAACCGTTGAGAAGTTGGAACAAAAGGCTGCAGCTACCATTCACGTCCGCGGCAACGCCATCCACGCGGACGCCATCGACGGCAACATGTACGCCGCCATCGACATGCTCACCGACAAGCTCGACCGCTGCGTGAAGAAGCACAAGGAAGCCCGCGGCGATCATCACGCGTACGAAGCGCAGAAGAGCGCGCGCAGCGCCGTGTAGCCTCGTCCACGCCCTCCGGGCAACTCCTGCTGGGGGTTGCCGGGGCGAAGCGCGTTCACGCGCCGACCGCAGGCAGTGCCTCGAAGTACGGCCAACTCGCTGGAGTCGTGAGTCCGCCCTGACGGCCTCCCGACCGCAGGCGGGGCGTCTTTTGGCGCCCTGCCTGACTTAATCCGACGAGAGGCTGGGTGCATTCCCGGCGCCCACTCCGGTGTCGCACCTCGAGATTTGTCGAGGCTTGGCCGTAGTGCCTTGCGCGTGCCCATTGGGGTCGCTAACGTCGTGAGCGTGCGCATCCTGATCGTCAGCGGCCTCTCCGGGTCCGGCAAGAGCGTGGCGCTCCACATGCTCGAGGACCTCGGGTTCTATTGCATCGACAACATTCCCGCGGCGCTGCTGAAGTCCTTCATCTCACACACGGTGCGCACGCCCGAGCCGGCGTACGAGCGCACGGCCATCGGCCTCGATGCACGCAATACCGCGGGTGAGATCGCCTCGGTTCCGCAGCTCCTCGAAGAGTTGAAGCGCGGAGGCATTCACTGCGAGGTGCTGTTCCTGACCGCGAGCGAGGACGAGCTGCTGCGTCGATTCTCCGAGACGCGCCGCAAGCATCCGATGAGCCGCGACAATCTCGACCTGCGCGCGGCGATGGCCAAGGAACGCGAGATTCTCGAGCCCATCGTGTACGCGGCCGACCTCGTCATCGACACCTCGCGCATGGGCGTGCACGAGCTGCGCGACATCGTGCATCAGCGGCTCGAGCAGCGCTCGATGCCGCGACTGTCGATCACGTTCGAATCGTTCGGCTTCAAGCATGGGATTCCGGGCGATGCGGACTTCGTGTTCGATGCGCGCTCGATCCCGAATCCCTACTGGGAGCCGTCGCTGCGCAAGCTCACCGGCAAGGACATCGAGGTCATGCGCTTTCTCGAAGCGCAGGAGCTGGCCGGACGCTTGATCGAAGACATCGCGCGCTTCATCGAGGCGCGCATTCCCGAATATCAGGCCAGCAATCGCGGCTATCTCACCGTCGCCGTCGGCTGCACGGGCGGGCAGCACCGCTCGGTGTACATCGTCGACCGGCTCACCGAACGGTTCGCGGCCCGCTTCGCGAACGTGAGCGCGCGGCACAGCGCGCTGCCCGCCATGCAGATCGTCCAAACGAAACCCGCGGCCGTAGCAGCGAGCTGATTCTCTTCCGTTCCTGCTGGTCGGGTTCTTGCTCCATCGCTACACTCGCGCCGCCCTGCGGCGGGGCGCACACCATTTGCCATGAATGCAGCAGTACTCAAACCCGAGAAGGAACGACGCCTCACGGCGCTCCGTGCCGCGCTCGGGCAGGGCACGCTGCGTTCCGCGCATCGCATGGTCAATGCGCTGCACCCTGCCGAGATCGCGCGCCTCATCGAATCGCTGCCGCCCGCCCAGCGCGAGATCGTCTGGGACGTGGTCGACCCCGAGCTCGAGGGCGAGGTGCTCGTCGAGCTCAACGAGAACATCCGCGCCGAGCTGATGGAAGGCATGGAGCCGGAGGAGCTCGCCGCGATGACCGAGGGCATGGAGCTCGACGACGTGGCCGATCTCGTCGCGGACTTGCCCGAAACGCTCACGCTGCAATTGCTGAGATCGCTCGACCAGCAGGACCGCGAGCGCCTGCGCACCGTGCTCAGCTTCCCCGAGGACAGCGCGGGCGGCCTGATGAACACGGACGCCATCAGCTTGCGCCCGGACGTGTCCGTCGAGGTGGTGCTGCGGTACCTGCGCATGCGCGGCGAGCTGCCGGAGAAGACCGACCGGCTGTTCGTCGTGGATCGCCGCGACATCTATCTCGGCACCGTGCCACTCACCCGGCTGCTCACCAGCGAACCCGATAGCGATGTCGGTGAGTTGTTGGAGAGCGAAGCGCCGCGCATCGACCCGGAGACGCCGGCGCACGACGTGTCCCAGCTCTTCCAGGACCGCGACCTCGTGTCGGCGGCTGTCGTGAGCCGCGAGGGACGACTCCTCGGGCGCATCACCATCGACGACGTGGTCGACGTCATCCGCGAAGAAGCCGAGCACAGCGTGCTCAGCATGGCCGGCCTGCGTGACGAAGAGGACGTGTTCGCCGGCGTGATCGTGTCGACGAAACGGCGGCTCGTATGGCTGGGAATCAACTTGCTGACCGCGATTCTCGCGGGCCTCGTCGTCAAGCGGTTCGAAGGGACCATTGAGAAGGTCGCGGCGCTGGCGGCGCTGATGCCCATCGTCGCGAGCATGGGCGGCATCGCGGGCACGCAAACGGTCACGCTGATCGTGCGCGGCTTGGCGCTCGGGCAGATTCAGTGGAGCAATGCGCGCTGGCTGCTGTTCAAGGAAATCGCGGTCGGCGGGCTCAACGGGTTGATCTGGGCGATCGTGATCGGGGCGATAACGACGTTCTGGTTCGGGAAGTGGCAGATCGCGGCGATCATCGCCGCGGCGATGCTGACGAACTTGCTGGCCGCGGCGCTCGTCGGTGTGCTCGTGCCGCTGCTTCTACGGCGCATGCAGATCGACCCCGCGTTGTCGGCGGGCGTGATCCTCACGACCTTCACCGACTGCATCGGCTTCGCGACCCTGCTCGGCCTCGGAACGCTCTTCCTGACGTAGGCCGCGCACGCGACCTCGATGGGGTGAGGTGCATGATGTAGGGGGGTATCGGAGTCGGGTTGACAACTAGTTGTCAAAGCGCTCGCCCCCCACCCCTCATCAAGGACCCCGCCAGCCTCGAGCCCGCCCGGCGGCAGCGCGCGCCTCCCCAGCGGCATACAACGGCGCGGCCGCATCACTACAGCCGCAGCGCTTCGATGGCCCGCCCCCTCCATCGCGCGCCGTACTGCAATAGTCCGCCACACAGCGCCTCCACTCGCGCGCCCATCACGCACGCAGTTACGTGGCCTGCGCCACCCCCGGCGACGTAATCAGCGACGGCAATTGCTCCCCAGTCAAAAACGCATGAATGGCACACCGCGCTTCCATCGCATCCTTGTACCCGAGCTCGATCAGCTCCCGCGTATACCCCTGCTCGAACAGCAGGTAGCTCGCGAGCTGACTCCCCTCTGCATCCCGCGCCCCGATCACGCGCAACAACCGCCGCAGACTCAGCGGCATCTCTTGAATGTGCCGCGCGGCGATCTCGCGCGGGTCGACGCTCGGCGCGAGCATGAGCGAATCGACCACGCGCGCACCGCGCGCCTGCTCCGGCGCCGCCTGCACCAGCTCATTGATCCGCTCGAGCTGCTCGAGATCGCCGTAGATCTGATCCGTGAACAGCGTGTCGAGCATGTAGCCGAAGATCTGGCCC
>Ga0081455_10003107_pt1 | contig 19320 bp, 15 predicted proteins | sample TabmetS3T2R1_FD_70207 | JGI IMG/M metagenome (GOLD analysis project Ga0081455, IMG submission 70207) | Tabebuia heterophylla rhizosphere microbial communities from the University of Puerto Rico - S3T2R1 | ecosystem: Host-associated > Plants > Roots > Rhizosphere ... | reverse complement strand
GCAGTCCGCCAAGGATCTGATCACCGATCTGTTCAAGCGGCAGGCCGACGACGCCAGGCTGACGCGCGGCGAGGCGCTGCGCCAGGCCATGGTGGCGCTGATGGACAGCAAGGGTTTCCTCGACGCATCGGGGAATACCGAGTTCACCTATGCCCATCCGCTGTTCTGGGCGCCGTACACGATCATCGGTGACGGCGGACGGCGATAGGTGCAGCTGGAGGGGCATCATGAGCAAATCCATCGCGCGAGAATCTTCCGCAAGTTCGGCTTTGAAGTCGCGTCTTGCTACCGGACTCGGTCCCGCGGTCGGCCTTCTTGCGTTTGCATCGCTGTTAGCGCCGCATGCAGCGCTTGCGCTGACGATCGAAGAGGCGCGGGAAAACTGCCGCGCGACGGTTGGCCGGCCGATCGTGCAGGCGTGCATGGGGGGACAGAAGGACAAGCTTGAGGCCTGTCGCGCAAAGGCCACGCCCAGCGTCAGGGCATGCATCATGGCGGCGATGAACAAGGCTCATGGCCGCGCCAACGTGGCGATCTCCATCGACGACGGCAAGAAGAAGGAAGCGGTCGATCTCGGTAACGCACTTCCGGCCGGCTTTGTCCCGCCGCCACGCACAATTGCCGACATTGCCGCCGTTCTCGACAATGAAAAGCCCGATCCAGCCACGCTGACGAAGCTGAAGGCCGACGCCGACAAGGAGCCCGCGCGGGGCACTTCGGGCGATGAGCTTGCCGAACATTACTACGATCGCGCCACCACGCGAGCTGTGCTCGGCCGAACCGAAGATGCCATCGCCGACGCCGAAAAGGGTGCCGCGATCGCCGGCGCCAAGCGGCTGAAGTATCACCTTCGCCATTTTACGGCCCGTCAGAAGCAGACCATCGGTGATCTCAAATCCACGATTGCAATAGACCAGCAACTGCTTCGTGAGACCGATAATGTACAAGGCACAAAGGGGTTCATTTTTATCGCCAGCCACGACATCGTCCAGTCACTGATACTCGCCGGCGACCTGGCTCAGGCCGACGGTTACATGCGGCGAGCTCAGGCCCGATTGGTGGAGTTCCGCACCAGCGGCCTTCCAGGCATGCGCAAGAGCTATCTGGAACGAGGCCGAAACTGGGAGGGGGAATTCGAGTCCATGCGCGGACTTCTTCTGGAGGCAAGGGGGCAATATCGCGACGCCGAATCCGCCTACAAGAAGGCCTCCGACTACAAGCGGACGCATGTTGGGCATCTCGACAATCTCGACTATTCGCTGACGGAGACGGAAATCCGCCTGAACGCGGATACCGAGTTGTTGAATGCGGCGCGCATGAAGGCGAAGCAGGGACGCCTGGCCGAGGCCGAAGTCGATGCCCGCGCCGTGCTGCTGTCGCGGTTGAAAGAGCAGGGCAAGTACAATCCGGCCACCACACGCTTTGTCATGGGCCTTGCCGGCATCCTGATAGAGCAGGGACGCTACGGCGACGCCGAGAAGCTGATCCGCTCGGCGCTCGACATTCAGCGCACGGTCGGGATCGGCGACGACAGCCAGTACAGCGCGCAAATCCTCTCGCAGCTCGGCGCCGTGCTGACTTTCCAGAACAAGGTGCCGGAAGCAGCCAGAGCCTATGCCGAACTCGATAAGGCGGTCGCCAAATGGGAGCCGCGGCGCAAGGAAGTGCTGGAGCTGAGCGGATCGCGCATAACGGCGCTCTATGCTTCCGGCCAGATAGAGGCGGGACTTGCCGCGGCGCAGGAGCTGATGAAGCGCGAGGTGAGCCGCGTCGGCGAACGGCACTTCGATGCGGCCGCCGCGCGCGGCAAGTATTGCGCGCCACGCCTCAAAGCTTTGCAGGATCGCCTGTTCCCATTCTCCGGTCGTGCATCGCCGGACCTCCAGGTGGGAAGTCATGTCCTTGATCGTTCGCAAAAGTTGGAAATCGAGAGCGGCAACGCCTTCGAGAAAGCGATGGCGGCGGGCATAGTCGAAGGCCAGCGCCGCCACGCCCTCTTCGATCACGGCCGCGCGCCCGCCGTCTTCTACCTCGTCGAGGAGCGGCCGGCTTTTGCGCTTTCGCCGGAGCAAGGCGCGCGTGATCGGCGACCAGCCGAGCACGGCGGCGTAGGCGAAGTGGAACACGTCATGAAAGCGATAGCCGTCGGGGTCATAGGCGTTATCGGTGAGTTCTGCGCCAAACGGCTTGCCATCGATCAGGACCCGCACCCGTTGCCGCGCATCGCCTTCGACATCGATGAGCTCGACCTCGAAACGGCGCGGCAGGCGTTCGCCCTCGGGTAACTCAGCGTCGAATGTCAGCGGCTCGGCGCGTTCGCTAGCCCAGCGCTGCTTGACCTTGGCCAGGTTGGCAGCGGCGACGTCGGAAAGCGAGAGGTCGAACTTGCTGGCGACGTTGGCGATGTACCAGAGCAGGTCGCCCAGCTCCTCGGACACGCGCTCCTTAAACAGCCGATGCGCTTCGCCATCGCGCAGGTGCTTCTTGTACTCGCTGAGCAGCTGCCCGGTTTCGCCGGCGAGGCCAAGCATGGGCACGATCAATGAGGTGGCATCGTCGGCACTGTCGCGTACGGGCACACGATCGGTGCGCAAGGCCTCCTTCTGATAGATGTTGAAATCCATGCTCGCCTCCTTCGCCGTCACACCGCTGCAGCGCGCTGCGGCGCGGCGATGCGGATCTTGTCGTTGAGCTTCCATTTTGGGGGATAGAACAGGTCGATCGGGTCCGGGATTGGATCGAACTTCTGCTTAATGCGGACGCGACCAGTCTTTCCCGCGACTTGGGGGTGCACTACGCGTGCATATTTATCGACCTCGCAGAAGAGGTTCTGGCAATCGATCAACTGGAGCGGGCGGCCCCAGAGCGATTGGAAGTCCAGCCCGAGACGCTCAAACTCCTGCTCCTGCAGATCGGCCATCAGCCGGATGAGCTCGGGTTCGTTCAAACCGCCCGGGTCGACGAAGCATTTGCGCAGCCCGTCACGCGCGCCCGGCCCAGGCACGACAAAATCCATCTCGCTGAAATCGGTGAGCTCGCTGTAGTTGATGTCGGTGATAAACTGGTAGGCAAGGAAGTCGCCGATCGTCGGATAGGCGCGCAGCTTCTCGAAACCCTCCTGCATGGTACGGATTTGCGCCAGCCGTTCGGCGAGCCGGTCGGCCATCATGCGTTCGAGCAGCAATAGATGGTTCTGGTGCTTGGCCGATCGCCCGAAAGCGCGGCTGCCGGGCGGCATGATGTAAGCGGCCGAGTAGATGCGACGTCCGGCCTTCATCGCGCGCGAGAGCACTGTGTCAAAGGCAGCGAAGCGATAGTCCTCGAAGGTGATCGGGCCAAGCGCACGTTCGAGGAGCTCCCAGGTCTCGATCTTGTTGAACAGCTTGAACAGTACGATGCGGAAGAACACTTCTCGTGGCGACTTAGGAAGGTCGTCGCGATAGATGACATGCCGGATGAGATATTGGCTGACCCGGTCGGACGCGCGGTAGGCATTGGTGAACTTGTAGATCGCCAGAACCGGATTGTCGGTCCACGGGCGCGTCTCGCCCCGCGCGCGGCGAAAGAACACCGCCTGCCGTTCGGCGGCAAAACGCCAATAACTCTCATAGACCTCCGAAACTTTGGCCGGTGCCAAATGGCGCAACACGATGGGCGCCATTGTCGTCGATGGGCCGGGCGGCCGAACGGCGACGGGCAAGTCCATCGGCAGCGATACGATGGTTTCAGCCTGGCGGGACTTTGGAGGACGGCCGCGCGGACGTTTCGGGGGGAATTTGGACGATCCAGAACTCAAAGCGCCGCTCCTGCGGTCGCAGCGACAACTACGGGCCGTGCAGGAGTGGCAGGCGCTACGAGGGCCTGGGCGGCGGCGACCAGCGGGGCGAAATCGGCGTCGCTCTTGGTGATCCGCTCGAGCTTGGCGATGCCGACCATGACGTTCAGGCGCGCTAGCGGCATGCCCATCTCGCGTGCCATGAACGCGCCGAGCTGGGCCAAGCCGAGATAGTTCCCATAGGCTTTGTCGAAGATCTGCTGAGTGGCATAAAAGGCGTTGGTGACGAGGCCGGCGGCGGTCGGCTCGAAGCTCACCTGCTGCAGGCAAGGAAACCCGAGTTGTGCGCTCGCGACATGGTCGCGTCCCGGATCGAAGGTAGTCGCTTGAAGCATCGAACGGCGTACGCCCGTCCGCGAATTGAACTGTGACAAAATCCACTCCAGTTGATTGCCATCGCACGGGCCGCGCCCGTACATGACCATGCGCTCGAAATACAGGCCGCGGCCATTGGCTTTGCGGTTCATTGCTTGCCAGCGCGGGAACGTCGCACGATAGAGTGCAAAAAGGCGGGTTCGGTCGCCGCGAGACATCTCCCAGAGTCGCTGCGGGAAGATCGTGAACGCGACATCATCGACCACGAGTCGCCCCTTGCGCTTGAGCAGCCGATCAAGGGCCTGGCGTACTGCGGGGTCTTCAACGGCAGCGCTGTTTTGCCCGAAGCCGGTGAGGCTCAGGATCAACGGTGCGACCTCGGTGCCGGAACCATCGAGAACCTGCAACAGCAGCCGCGCCCAAGCGCGCGAGAGGCTGGTGTCGTCGATCACCACGGGCGGTGGCGCTAAGACCATCTTCGCCTTACTCATCCGAGTCCTCCTCCAGATGGCGGTATTGCGCGAGACCGACATAGCCGTATGGCTCATTTTTCTGGATCGGCGCGACACGCACGAAGACGGCCCACTCCCCGGCGCTTGCTTGAAAGATTCCCGGCTTCATCGCGCGAAAGAGGCGTCCGCCTGCGAGATCGCGTTCAAAGGCGAGGCCACCGCCGGCAACCTCTGTGCCGGGCGGCAGGAGGAGTAGTGTCTTGACCTCTGAGTCCAAGGTGGGCGCGGTGCGATGGCGATCGGCAATGATCAGAGGCTCGGGCGTCAGCGCGCCGAGGATGTCCATACGCAGTGCCTTGGGGGTGACGCGCTGCAGAGCGGTGGCGCGACCGCGCGACAGCATATTCACGCCGGCCGATAGGTGAGTCAGGAGAGTCGCATATCCGACGCCGAACTCGCAGGCGATCGTGAACATCTGCGCCGGCGTCGCCGTTTCTGGAATCCAGCCCCGGACCGAGAAAGCCCTTCGCAAGCCGATGATCGGCATGAGGATGAAGCCTGCGAACGTGTCGGCCAGGAACTCCTTTGGGTCCTCCCAGGGCTGCGCCTTAGCGTCCTCGCGCAGCTCGTCGATCGACGAGCCGTGGCCGAACACGTGGTGACCGAGTTCATGCGCGCAATTGTAGGCGCGCCGCGGCAGCGGCCGCCGCGCGGAGAGATGGATGCGCGGCGGAAGCCCGCGCTGGTACATCCCTTCCATGTTGATGTTGTTGAAGCGCACCACGACACCCAGCACCTCGCACAGGCTGTAGATGCAGATCGGACCGACTTGGTCGAGCTTGGCCTTCGCCCGCGTGGCCGTAGCCGCCTGCATGGCTTGGGTCGCCAGAGCACGGCGGTTGAAGCTGGGCTTGCTGGTGCGCATCACGTTCATCAACGATCGCCTCCATTCGTGGTGGAATCGCTGCGCATGGCGGCCAACAGCTTAAGCAGGCGTTCCAGATCGTCGGCCTTGAGTTTGGAGAGCTCACGCGCGGCAAGCTCGAGCCGCGGGTCCTGGGTGTCGAGCGTCTCGGGAGCTTCGCCGAGCAGCCAGGCGACGCTGACGTCATAGATTTCAGCAAGCCGGGCGAGTTCGTCGGCCGAGGTGCGGCGGTTGCCGGCTTCCATCTCGCTGACGGAAGGCCGATGCAGGCCAAGCATCTTGGCGACATGGCCTTGCGATAGGCCCGCAAGCTTGCGCGCCTCCTTTAGACGCTCGGCGATCTGGGCCCGCTTGGCGGAATCGAGCTCGGTCATGCCGCAGCCACTTCCTTCCCGCTTTGCTTATTAAGGAGATCGCAGACGAAGGCGGCCGTCTCGTCGATCGAACGCGGGAGCTTGGTCGTCTCGTCGACAAAGATGTTCACGTCGTTCGGGATCGTCGCGCCGATCTCGGTCGCGAGGATGGTGGTCACGACAGGCCAGACCTTGCTATCGAACTTCGGCAGATTCTCAACCGGCTTGGTGGCGCCGGTGAGCGGCGGGCATTCGAGACCGCTATCGGCTTGGATCTGACCGAGGACGGCGATCAACTTATCTTTCAGCGCAGCGGGATCCATGGGGTACCTCCTTAATCCGACATTAGGTAAGATAATCTTACCAAACCGAATATTCAAGGGGATTCCGCAGGCGCGCCCGCACCCCTATCGCTCCGACTACCCTAGTAGAAGAATTGTAATCTTCGTGCTACATAAAGGCCGTCTTAGTAGCACGAAGAGCGCAAATGCCTACGCCACACCATCCTCCCGCCGCTGTGCGGCGCGCCCTGCGCAAGCTAGGCGCGGATGTCCACGACGCCCGTCGCCGACGGCGGCTGCCCATGTCGGTTGTGGCCGAACGCGCCTTCACGTCCCGCTCGACTCTGCAAAAGGTCGAAGCGGGCGACGCCAATGTCAGCATCGGCATCTATGCCGCTGTTTTGCAAGCGCTTGGCCTGCTCGATGGCCTGGGCGAGATCGCTGACATCAGCCGTGACAGCGTCGGCCAGGCCCTGGCCAGCGCGGAGCTGCCGAAGCGCGTCCGCCTCAAGCGCACAACGGGACCGGCCGATCATGGCTGACATCGAAGTCCATATCGACCTCGAAGGACGCACGCGTCCGGTCGGCCTGGCCCGCAGCAACAAGGTGAGGGGCAATGAAACTGTGGTGTTCGAGTACGCGCCGGAATGGCTCGCCGATCCCGACCGCTTCTCGATCGAGCCCGCCCTCGCGCTGACCCGCGGAGGCTTTGCGCCGCCGGCCGGACAGGCGATCTTCGGGTCCATCGGCGACTCGGCCCCCGACACCTGGGGGCGCCGGCTCATGCAGCGCGCCGAGCGGCGTCTCGCTGAGCGCGAAGGCCGCGCGGTCCGAACCCTCGCCGAGAGCGACTATCTTCTCGGCGTCGCTGACGAGACCCGCCTTGGCGCGCTCCGCTTCCGCTGGGCGGGCGAGGATGTGTTCCAGGCGCCGCTTCGCGCGGGCGTCCCCGCCCTGATCGAGCTCGGCCGTCTCCTTGCCGTGACGGAGCGCATCCTGCGCGATGAGGAGACGGACGAGGATCTCCAGATCATCTTCGCGCCGGGATCATCACTTGGCGGCGCGCGCCCCAAGGCGTCGGTCATCGATCAGCACGGCCGCCTCTCCATCGCGAAGTTCCCCAAGGAGACCGACGACTACAGCATGGAGACCTGGGAGGAGATCGCTCTGCGCCTCGCTGGCCGCGCCGGCATCGCCACACCCTCCCACGAGTTGCTGCAGGTCGGCGGAAAGGCGGTGCTGCTGTCGCGACGCTTCGACCGCAATGGCACGATCCGAATCCCGTTCCTCTCCGCGATGGCGATGACGGGATCGAAGGACGGCGAGCGCGGCAGCTATCCCGAGATCGTCGATGCGCTCACGCAGCACGGGGCTCAAGCGAAGACCGACGCCCAGGCGCTCTACCGCCGTGTCGCCTTCAACGTGCTGATCTCGAATGTCGATGATCACCTGCGCAACCACGGCTTCCTGTGGCTCGGCAAGACGGGCTGGTCACTCTCCCCCGTCTACGACCTCAACCCCGTGCCGACCGACCTTAAGGCGCGCGTGCTGACGACGAACATCGATCTGGACGAAGGCACCTGTTCGATCGACCTGCTCGAGGCCGCGGCGGAATATTTCGGTCTTGGTGTCGCGGCGGCGCGCGGCATCATCAAGGACGTCGCGGCCGTGACGGCGACCTGGCGGGAGACCGCGAAGGAGGCCGGCGCCCGGCCCGCCGAGATCACCCGCATGGCCACCGCCTTTGAGCACGACGACCTCAAGCGGGCGCTGGCGCTGTGACCGGCGTAGTCAGCATGACCGCAACTTGCAATAACGAAGGTGCAGCATGGAGATGGCTTATCGAGAACGATGGCGGGCTGAGATTGCCGAGCTGCAAAAGATCTTGTTCGGGTTTGACTTAAGAGAGGAACGCAAGTGGGGAAAGCCCTGCTACACCATGAATGGAAAAAACGTCGTCATCATTCAGGGCTTCAAAGAATATTGCGCGTTGGGCTTCTTTCAGGGTGCGCTGCTGAAGGATTCGAAGAAGCTGCTGGTGCAGCTCGGGCAGGTTCAGGCGGCGCGGGTGATGAAGTTCACCAGCACCAAGGAGATTGCGACGAAGGCGGCCACCGTTAAGGCCTACCTGCGCGAGGCCATGGCGGCCGAGAAGGCCGGAATGAAGGTTGAGACGAAACGCCGGGAGTTTCCCGTGCCCGAGGAGTTGAAGCAGAAATTCCGCAGCGATCCGCGGTTCAAGCGCGCCTTCGAGGCGCTGACGCCGGGTCGGCAAAGGGGATATCTGTTTCACTTCGCCGGCGCGAAGCAGTCCGCGACGCGAACCGCGCGGATCGAGAAGGCGATGCCCGCGATCTTCGAAGGCCGAGGGTTCCTGGAGCGGCGATAGATCGTGAAACCATGGATGCGTACCGAGAGAAATGGCCCACTAACCTGGATCAGGTCATTTGGTTTTGCTGCCGCTGTCGTAGCTCAACGACGATCATTCGTGCCATCTCAAATGGGGAAAGCCTTCCCCTGCGGCCGAGCCTGTAGTCTCGGCCGACCCCTTCTGCGGGGACACCCCGCAACGCCCCGAGAGTGAGAGTGCGGACCGGGTTTGCCGTGACGGGTTGAAGGCTGGAGGAGAGGCCTCCTGCGCCCGTCGCGGAGATCCGCGATGTCCAGACACACCGATCGCGCTCGTTCCGGCTCCAACCGGACGAGCCTCTACGACGAGATCACCACCAAGATCATCGCCGACCTGGAGGCCGGCCGCGTTCCCTGGGTCCAGCCCTGGGGCACGGCGGCAGCGAAAGCGCCACTCGCCATGCCGAAGAACGCCGCCACTGGCCGGCGATACTCGGGCATCAACGTGCTGATCCTCTGGGGTTCGGTGATCGAGCACGGTTTCCCGATCCAAGGCTGGGTCACTTTCCGCCAGGCGCTCTCGCTCGGCGGCAATGTGCGGAAAGGCGAGCACGGCACCACCGTCGTCTATGCCGACCGCTTCGTGCCCGACGATGAAAAGAAGCGCGCGCACGAGACTGGCGAAGAAGCACAGGCCGTTCCATTCCTGAAGCGCTTCACGGTCTTCAACCTGGCGCAGTGTGAGGGCCTGCCTGAAGCTCTCGCAGTCACTGCGCCGCTGCCGGAGCCTGGCCTGATCGAACCCATGGTCGAGGCGCTGATTACGGCGACCGGCATCGATTTCCGCATCGGCGGCAACCGGGCCTACTACGCCCCTGCACAGGACTACGTGCGGGTCCCGCCGCCGCAGGCCTATTTCGAGCCAATCAATTGGCACCGCACGGCGCTACACGAGCTCGGTCATGCCAGTGGCGCCCCGCACCGGTTGAACCGCGATCTTTCCGGCTCCTTCGGTTCCAAGAAGTACGCGTTTGAAGAGCTGGTCGCCGAGATGAACGCCGCGTTCTGCTGCGCCTCGCTCGGCATCGTGCCGACCGTGCGCCACGCGGATTATATCGGCTCCTGGCTCGACGTGCTTCGCGAGGACAATCGCGCCATTGTTCGCACGGCATCGCAGGCGAGCAAGGCCGCCGACTTTCTTCTCGGCTTCCTTCCCGCCGATGAGCGCCCGGACACCCCATCGGATAGCGAACAGGAAGCGGCGTGACGCGCCTTCTCCCGCCGGCCGCCTCGGTCCAGGCGGCCCAGAGGAAGAGGGCTACGCCGGTCTTCGCGACGGGTTGAAAGCCGAGAGAGAGGCTCTCGGCGCCCGTCGTGGAGACCATCCCGATGGCCAGTGCCGTTCAGAAGATCACCCTGTCGTCCTCGCGCGACATTCCTCTCAACAAGCTCATCCTCTCCCAGTCGAACGTCCGGCGTGTAAAGGCCGGCGTGTCGATCGAGGACCTTGCCGCCGATATCGCCCGCCGCGGCTGCCTGCTTCAGAGCCTCAACGTCCGGCCCGTGCTGGACGCCGATGGCGTCGAGACTGGCATGTTCGAAGTGCCCGCCGGAGGCCGGCGCTTCCGGGCGCTGCAACTGCTCGTCAAGCAGAAGCGGCTGACCAAGACCGCGCCCGTGCCCTGTGTCGTCCGTGATCCCTCGACCGAAATCCTCGCCGAGGACGACTCGCTTGCCGAGAATGTCCAGCGCGCGCCGCTGCACCCGCTCGACCAGTTCCGCGCCTTCCAAACCCTGCGGGAGAAAGGTCAGTCCGACGAAGACATCGCCGCCGCCTATTTCGTCGGCGTCAGCGTCGTCAAGCAGCGACTGCGCCTCGCCGCGGTGTCGGAGAAGCTGCTCGACATCTACGCCGAAGACGGCATGTCGCTCGACCAGCTCATGGCGTTCACCGTGACGACCGATCACGCACGCCAGGAGCAGACCTGGGACGCGCTCCAGCGCTCCTACAGCCAGGAGCCCTATCAGATCCGCCGCATGCTGACGGAGAAGACGGTCCGCGCATCGGACAAGCGGGTGCTGTTCGTCGGTGTCGACGCCTACGAGAGCGCGGGTGGCGCCGTCATGCGCGACCTCTTCCAACAGGACGACGGCGGCTGGCTGGAGAACATCGGCCTTCTCGAGACCTTGGTCAGCGACAAGCTGAGGGCCGAAGCCGAGACCATCGCGGCCGAGGGCTGGAAATGGATCGAGGTCGCGGTCGATTTTCCCTATGGTCACGACCATGGCCTGCGTGAACTCGACGGCGTGCCGGCCGATCTCACCGACGAGGAGCGCACCACGCGCGAGGCGCTGCGCACCGAGTTCGACCAGCTCGAAGCCCAGTACCAGGAGGCGGACGAGCTGCCCGAGGAGGTCGACCAGCGGCTCGGCGAGATCGAAACTGCGCTCGAAGCCTTCGAGGCCCGGCCGCGCCTCTTCGATCCGGCCGACATCGTCCGTGCCGGAGTCTTCATCAGCATCGCTCACAACGGCCAGCTCTCGGTTGATCGCGGCTATGTCCGACTCGAAGACGAGGCGCCTGTTGTTCAGCCCGCCCCGGACGGCGATGGCGAAGGCACTCCTCTCGGTCAGGCCGGCGCCGACATCGGCACGCCGGTGGTGCAGCGTGCGGTCATCACCATCGGCGGCCAGGCCGAACCGGAGGAGGACGAGGACGACGCCGTGAAGCCCTTGCCCGACCGGCTCGTCAGCGAACTCACGGCATATCGTACGCTGGCGCTGCGCGACGCCGTGGCGAACAATCCACATGTCGCGATGACGGCACTCCTGCACAAGCTCTGTCTCGACACCTTCCAGCACGCCGCGGCGGGCAATTGCCTCGAAGCATCGGTGCGGCAGGTGTTCTTCTCGATCCAGTCCGCCGATCTCAAGGACAGTCCCTCCGCCAAGGCGGTCGCGGAACGGCACGAAGCCTGGAAGGCCGACATGCCTAAGGACGAGGCCGCGCTGTGGGATTGGCTCGTTACGCTGGATGACGCCAGCCGCACCGCGCTTCTGGCGCACTGCGTCTCCTTCGGCATCAACGCCCTGTATGAGAAGGGCGACCGTTTTGGCGGTCCTGGCGTCTCCGTTCACGGCATCCAGCGCCGCCTCGTTCAGGCCGACCGGCTCGCGCGCGCCGTCGGACTGGACATGATTGAAGCCGGATGGCGGCCGACGGTCGACAACTATCTCGGCCGCGTTACCAAGCCCCGCATCCTTGAAGCAGTGCGGGAGGCGAAGGGTGAGCAATCGGCGCAACTCATCGACCATCTGAAGAAGGCGGACATGGCGAAGGAGGCCGAACGGCTGCTCGATGGCACCGGCTGGCTGCCCGAGCCGCTGCGGACTTCCGATGCGACCGACGTCGACACGACCGATGCCGACGTCGGCAGTGAAGAATCGCTGCCCGCCTTCCTTGCGGGCGATGAGGATAGCGTGGGCGAAGACAACCTCGACGAGCCGGCCGTAATCGCCGCCGAATGATGACCACGAGCGGGGCGGCGCGAGCCGTCCCGCTCACCTCCCATCAAGCAGCCCACTTCGCCCGGCCTCGCGCCGGCTTTTCGCATTCATGGAGCTCGTCATGCCCCGCTTTACGATCGAAACAACCTACCGGCTTCCGATCTACCGGCAGCGCACCTATGAGGCCGAGACGTTCGAAAGCGCCTGCCGGCTCGCGATCGACGACGATGATTGGTCCGACCATAGGGAAGATTTCGAGTCCTCGGGCGAGACCTACGTCACCGGCGCCTGGCCGGGCGACGATAGCGCCTATCGCGTGACCGCGCTTCCCGTCCCGTCGCAGTTCGGCGAGACCGCGCAACGCAAGGCCGATTATTTCGAGACCTTGCTCGGCATCCTGAAGGTCCTTGCGCACGCGCCGGATGGCGCGGCGTCCGATCCGCCGTTCTGGCGCCAGCGCGCGGACGCTGCGATCGCCAAGGCCGAGGCCATCCTCGCCGGCGCGCGCGATCCGGACTGACGGTCCGGCGCGCCCGCCGGGTCACCACGCTTCCCGCCTGTCACGCCCGGCCCTCGCGCCGGGCTTGGTCGTTTCAGGAGGCCGTCATGGCTGACTTCTTCACTCACTTCTCATGCGTGCTCGATGTCGGCACGCCCGACAACGCCGCACGCGCGCTCGGACTCTACCAGGCTTTCATGGAGGAAGCCGCACGGGAGGATGTGCCGCCCGACGGCTTCCTCCTCTCCATCGAGTCGGAGCACGGCGGCACTGCCCTCTGGATTCGCGATGACGTCACTGGCGATCCGCAGCAAGTGATCCTCTTCGTGCTTCGCTGCGCCGAGACCTTCGGCCTCGCGGGCCGCTGGGGATTCCAGTGGGCAAACACCTGCTCGCGGCCGCGCGTCAACGCCTTCGGCGGCGGGGCCCATGTGCTCAATCTCGCTACCCGCGAGACGATCGCGTGGATCGACACCAATGGCTGGCTGGCACGTACGCTCGCGCCGCGCGGTCGGCGCGCACCGCGTGGTGGCGGGCCGTGAAGGTTGCGGCGGGACGAGAGTGAGAGTCCGGCCGGGACGGGTTTGAGCCGGTGCGGTCCAGAGAGAGCGCCGACCGGCTCGCCCGCGTCCCGCTCTCCCGAGGTCTCTTCCCATGTCCCATCTTTCCGCTGCGGCCGCACCCGCGGTTGCTCCGATCCCATCCGCTCACGCGGATGCTTCCGTGCCATGCCTCGCCGCGGCCGCGCGGCTGCTTCTCCCCCATCTCGAGCAAGGCCGCCGCGTCGACGCGGCCATCCTGCGCACGGCAATGGAAACTGCTTTCGGCGCTACCGACTCATCGGGCGCCTGGGATTGGAAGGCGGCGTATGACGCGTGCGAAGCGGCGACCGTCCTGTTTCTCCGCAAATACGGAAAGGCGCTCGCCCGCAAAGCCGGTTCTCCAGCAAAGGCGCTGCCGCAGTTCGCGAAGATCGCAAGCCTTCTGCCGACGCACACGCGACGCTCCGAGGAGAGCCAGGCGCTCCAGCAATTTTCGACCCCGATCCCGCTCGGCCTCGCCGCACTCTGCGCGGCTGCTATCGCGCCTGGTGATCGCGTGCTGGAGCCCTCCGCCGGCACTGGGCTTCTCGCCGTCCTTGCAGAGATCGCGGGCGGCGCACTCGCTCTGAACGAATTGGCCGCGACTCGCGCCACACTGCTTTCCTTCCTCTTTCCGATGGTGCCCGTGACGCGCTTAGATGCGGCGCAGATCGATGATCACCTCGACAGCGCGATCGTGCCAACAGTCGTGCTGATGAATCCGCCGTTCTCGGCGATGGCGAACGTCAGCGGCCGCATGGCCGACACCGCCTATCGCCACATCGCTTCGGCGCTCGCGCGTCTTTCAGACGACGGGCGGCTCGTGGCGATCACGGGCGCCAACTTCGGGCCCGAGACGCCAGCCTGGCGCGATGCCTTCATCCGCTTGCAGCAGCGCGGCACCATCGTGTTCACCGCGGCGATCGACGGCGCGGTCTATGCCAAGCACGGCACGACGATCGCGACCCGCCTCACTGTCATCGATAAGACGCCTGCGCCGCAACCCGCGCGGTTTCCAGCGTCCGCTGGCACCGCGCCCGATGTGGCGACGCTGCTCGGCTGGATCACCGAACAGGTCCCACAACGGCGTACCATCACTGGGTCGCGGGCTATGCCGACCGCGAGCTCTCCGGGAACGCCCAAAACCGTTCGCGGCTATCTCGCGCGTGCTGCTTTACGGCAACCGATAGCGACGATCGGGGAGCCTGAAGGCGTCGAGCTCGTCTACGAGACGGCCGACTGGACGCCACCCGAAGGCGTTCGGCTCACGGATGCGCTTTACGAAGAGTATGGATTGCAATCGATCCGCATTCCCGGCGCTCAGACCCATCCGACCAAGCTTGTGCAGTCGGCGGCGATGGCCTCGGTCGCGCCACCTAAGCCCGCTTACCGGCCGCACCTTCCTGCCAACCTCGTCATCGACGGTTTGCTCTCTGACGCTCAGCTCGAAAGCGTCATCTACGCCGGCGAGGCGCATGCCGGCTTCCTCGCGGGGTCGTGGACGGCGGACGAGACCTTCGATCTCGTCACGGCCGCGCGTGATGATGCTGAGAATGCCGTGCGCTTTCGGCGCGGCTGGTTCCTTGGCGATGGCACCGGCGCGGGCAAGGGCCGCCAGGTCGCCGGCATCCTGCTCGACAACTGGCTGAAGGGCCGCCGCCGCGCACTCTGGATCAGCAAGTCCGACAAGCTTATCGAGGACGCGCAGCGCGACTGGTCGGCCCTCGGCATGGAGCGGCTCCTTGTCACGCCGCTCTCCCGCTTTCGCCAGGCCACGCCGATCCGGCTCGCGGAAGGTGTCCTATTTGCGACCTACGCCACGCTGCGCACCGATGAGCGCGGCGAGAAGCTTTCGCGCGTCCGGCAGATCGTCGAATGGTTGGGCTCCGATTTCGACGGAGTGATCATTTTCGACGAGTCCCATGCGATGCAGAATGCCGTCGGCGGCAAGACCGAGCGCGGCGACCAGGCGCCGTCGCAGCAGGGACGTGCGGGCCTGCGGCTCCAGCACGCCCTGCCAAACGCCCGCGTCGTCTATGTCTCCGCGACCGGCGCCACCACGGTCCATAACCTCGCCTACGCTCAGCGCCTCGGCCTGTGGGGTGGAGAGGACTTTCCGTTCGCCACGCGCGCCGAGTTTGTCGAAGCAATCGAGGATGGCGGCGTCGCGGCGATGGAGGTCCTGGCGCGCGATCTCAAGGCGCTCGGTCTTTATGCCGCTCGTTCGCTCTCCTACGAGGGCATCGAATATGAACTCGTCGAGCACCAGCTCACGCCCGAACAGATCCGTATCTACGATGCCTATGCCGGGGCGTTCTCGATCATCCACAACAATCTCGATGCGGCGATGCAAGCCGCCAACATCACCGGCGAGACGGGCACCCTGAACGCGCAGGCCAACGCGGCCGCGCGCTCCGCTTTCGAGTCCGCCAAGCAGCGCTTCTTCGGCCATCTGCTCACGTCGATGAAAACGCCCTCGCTGATCCGCTCGATCGAGCGCGATCTTGAAGCCGGGAATGCCGCTGTCATCCAGATCGTCTCGACCGGCGAAGCACTGATGGAGCGCCGGCTCGCCGAGATCCCGACCGAGGACTGGAGCGACGTCCAGGTCGACATCACGCCGCGCGAATATGTGCTCGACTATCTCGCCCATTCCTTCCCGGTCCAGCTCTACGAACCGTTCACCGACTCGGAAGGCAATCTCTCCTCTCGGCCCGTGTACCGCGACGGGCAGCCGGTCGAGAGCCGCGACGCCGTCGCGCGTCGCGACCGCCTGGTCGAGAAGCTCGCCTCGCTGCCGCCCGTGCCCGGCGCGCTCGATCAGATCGTCCAGCGCTTCGGCACCGACATCGTGGCGGAGGTCACCGGCCGCTCGCGCCGCGTCATCCGCAAGGGCGACCGCCTGATGGTCGAGAACCGGGCGGCGTCGGCGAACCTCGCCGAGACCGCGGCCTTCATGGATGACGCCAAGCGCATCCTCGTCTTCAGCGATGCCGGCGGCACGGGACGTTCGTATCACGCCGAGCTGTCGGCGCGGAATCGCAGGCTGCGCATCCACTACCTTCTCGAGCCCGGATGGAAGGCGGACGCTGCCATCCAAGGCCTGGGCCGCACGAACCGCACCAACCAGGCGCAGCCGCCACTATTCAGGCCGATCGCGACCGACGTGAAGGCCGAAAGGCGTTTCCTCTCCACGATCGCGCGACGCCTCGACACGCTGGGCGCCATCACACGCGGTCAGCGCCAGACCGGCGGCCAAGGGTTGTTCAGACCCGAGGACAATCTCGAAAGCCACTACGGGCGCGACGCGCTGCGCCAGCTCTACATGCTGTTGGTTCGCGGCAAGGTCGAAGGCTGCTCGCTTCAGACCTTCGAAGCCTCGACCGGACTGAAGCTGATGGATGCCAACGGCATCAAGGATGCGCTGCCGCCGATCACGACCTTCCTGAACAGAATGCTGGCGCTGACCATCGACTTGCAGAACGTGCTGTTCACCGCGTTCGAGCAATTGCTCACCGCGCGCATCGAGGGCGCGATCGCATCCGGCACTTACGACGCCGGACTGGAGACATTGCGCGCCGAGAGCTTTGTCGTCACCGACCGGAGCGTCATCTATAGCCATCCGGCCACCGGCGCCGAGACCCGGCTGCTCACTATCACCGAACGCCGCCGCAACCAGCCCGTAACGCTGGACGCGGCGCTTGATCGGCTCTCCGATCCGCGGGCGGTCCTGCTCATCAATGAGCGCTCGGGCCGTGCCGCTATCCAGATCCCAGCGCCGAGTCTCATGCTCGACGACGGCGAGATCGAACGGCGCGTGCGCCTGGTCCGGCCGATGGAGCACCACAGCATTCCGCTGAGGGTAATGGCGGAAAGCCACTGGACGGAGGCCGACCGCGAGCGCTTCACGGCCGCGTGGCAGGCCGAACTCGGCGAAGTGCCGGAGTTCACCGACAGCGCCATCCACGTGGTGGCGGGGTTGCTCCTGCCGATCTGGAAGCGGCTGCCGAACGGGTCGACCCGCGTCTATCGGCTTCAGACCGATGCCGGTGAACGCATCATCGGGCGCAAGGTGTCGCCCGCCTGGGTGGCGACTGCCGTCGCGGCCGAGGGGCCGACGCTGACGCCAGGTGCCGCATTCGCTGCCCTCACCGAGGGGCGGACCATTCTCGATCTCGCCGAAGGCCTTCAGCTCCGGCGCGTTCGCATCATGGGCGCCAACCGCATCGAGCTGTCGGGCTTCAACGACACGATGCGCGACCGGCTCAAGGCGCACGGGCTCTTCCACGAGATTATCTCCTGGAAGCTGCGCATGTTCGTGCCGACCGACGCGGGCGGCGCGGAAGTCTTGGCGAAGCTGCTCGACCGCTATCCGGTCGAGCGCATCGGCGAGCGGGAGGCCGCGTGATGCCACGCGACCCTTCTGACCTGGCGCACCGTCTCGCGCGCGAGACCGAGGCGGTATGTCGTCACTATCTCTCCAATGGCCGTCGCGAAGGCCGCTACTGGCTGGTCGGCGATGCGCGCAACACGCCGGGCCGGTCGATGTACGTCCGCTTGAACGATTCGCGGAAAGGGCCGGCCGGCAAGTGGACCGACGCCGCGACCGGCGAGCATGGCGATCTGCTTGATGTCATCCGCGAAACTTGCGGCTTCATCGACTTCCACGATGTCGCTGACGAAGCCCGCCGCTTCCTCAGTCTGCCGCGTGCCGAACCTGAGCCACAGCCGAAACAGTCTCGTCCACCCGCGCAGATCGGCTCGCCGGAGGCCGCACGACGCCTCTTCGCCATGTCGCAGCCGCCAATGCGGACTCTCGTCGAGACGTATCTCCGTAATCGCGGCATCACGCCTTTGCACGACGACAGCGCGCTGCGATTCCACCCACGCTGTTACTACCGACCCGACGAGCATTCGCCGACCGAGACCTGGCCAGCGATGATCGCACGCGTGACCGACCTTGATGGCCGCATCACCGGCGCGCACCGCACTTGGCTCGATCCTGACGGCTTCGATCCCGTCCGTCTCGGCAAGGCGCCGATCGATACGCCGCGACGGGCGATGGGCGATCTCCTCGGCAACGCCGTGCGCTTCGGTATGGCGAACGACGTGCTCGCGGCCGGCGAAGGCATCGAGACCATGCTGTCGCTGCGCTGCGTGCTGCCGACTCTCCCGATGGCTGCTGCGCTCTCGGCGAACCACCTCGCGGCCCTGTTGCTCCCGCCGACGCTGCGCCGGCTCTACGTCGCGCGCGACAATGATACGGCCGGCGACGGGGCGGCGAATGCCCTGACCGAACGCGCCCAATCGGCCGGTGTCGAGGCGATCACCTGGACGCCCAGGCATGGCGACTTCAACGAGGATCTGCGCGCCTTCGGCCCCGACGCGCTGCGGGCCGCCTTGCGGGTCGTTCTCGTTCCGCAGGACGTCGCCCGCTTCATGCGCGTCGACATCGCCGGGACGGAGTGAAGAGCGGCGGTTCGAGTATCGCTGCAGCCGGTCTGGTGACGCCCACGAGCCGGACAGAGTCCGCGCCCTGGCCTTCTAGAGGGCGATCGGACCAGAAGCGCCCCGGTCCGGCAACCTCGGGGGCCGACTATTTTCCGTCGGCGGCAGAGCCGCCTTTACATCGCGAGACAAAATAGTCGCCCCCTTCGGTCCTCCGCTGCGCTTCGGCCGCGCCCATACGGGCGCGGTTCTGGCCCCGGCCGCCCGCCCCCGGACGTCGCCAGGAAGGCCGCGAGAGGCGCGGCTCCAGCGACGGAGGCTTACATGACGACCGACACCCATTCCGACGACGACGAACCGCAGCTCGGTTCCACCGCCTATCTTCTTCAGGAGATGCAACTCTACGGACATCGTCCCTTCGAGGACGAACTCGATGACCGTCCGTTGCCGGACGCCCGTAAAGCCGGGGGCGCCATTGCCGATATCTTCGATGCTCTGGTTTCATCACTGATCGACACGCGCATCGAACCCGACCTCGAGGATCTCGCCTGGGGCATCGTCAACGTCTTCCACCGTGCCGGCGAGCGCATCGAACGCGAACTGGACGACAATGAGCGAGCGCAGCAGCGCCTGCAACGCGAGCAGGACGGCAGCGAGGTAAAATCGGTCGAGCTGGAACGGCGGATCGCCGAGGGCATCACGATGATCGAGCGCCGCGACACCATGGAATTCTTCCGCGACGCTGCCGCAGATCAGTTCCGCATCCATATCCGCA
>Ga0081455_10003106_pt1 | contig 19323 bp, 15 predicted proteins | sample TabmetS3T2R1_FD_70207 | JGI IMG/M metagenome (GOLD analysis project Ga0081455, IMG submission 70207) | Tabebuia heterophylla rhizosphere microbial communities from the University of Puerto Rico - S3T2R1 | ecosystem: Host-associated > Plants > Roots > Rhizosphere ... | reverse complement strand
CGGGCAGTTGCCGGATCTCGTCGGGCAGCGTGATCTCCACGCGCGTGCCGGCGGTGGTGCCGTCGGTCGACCAGAGATCGACGGCATACGAGCCCGGGATCTTGCCGACGAACCACGTACGGCCATTGAACGGCAGCGCCCACGCGCCGCAACCGGCTTCCTGCCCGGCAACTTCGCCGAGCGGCACGGTGCCGGTCTCGGTGCCATCGGAGCGCCACAGCTTGGGCTCTGCGGGAAGATCGGAGATCCGCGCGTTGAAGAGGATGCGGTCGCCGACCGCCTGGAGATTCATCGGGAAGGCGTTCGCCGCACCCGGAGCGATGTCGCGTACGAGGTGCGAACCCGCCGCGGTGCCATCGGTGATCCACAGTTCCGCGCCGTGACTGTCGCGCGCGTTGAAGAACATGCGGCCACCCGCGCGCGTGAAGAAAATCGGGCTCGAGTGTTCCGTCTGTCCGGAGATCGCGAGGTCCGCGACGCGCACCGTCCCGCCGACCGTGCCATCGGAGACCCAGGGTTCGACGCCCACGGGATCGTACTGGTTCGCGAAGAACGCGCGATTGGCCACGGCTTGCACCTGTGAGCCCGCGTCGCCGAGACGCACGGCATCGGTACCCGCGAGATCCGTCGACCAGAGGCGCTCCTTCGCGAACTGCCCGGCCTCGCCCGTCGCCATCTCGTACACCGTCACGAATACACGGTCGCCCGCCACCGTATGCGCGCGGAAAGAGTCGCTGCCCGTGAGACTGTAGGCGGCGCCGCCGCGCTGCGGTATCAGGTGCGTGCCCACGCTCGTGCCGTCGGTGATCCACAGGTGGCGGTCGGATTCGGCGCCCGCGATGAAGAACGCGCGGTCGGGGGTCGACACGAGTAGTTCGGCGAATCCGCCAGGACTCGACGCCGCGGACAACAGCAGCTGGGTGCCCGCCTGGGTTCCGTCACTGGTCCACAGCTCGTTGCTGTCTCCGCCGCTGCCGCGCACGAAGAGGAGCCGATTGCCGGTGCGTTGCAAGGGATTCAACGCGGCGGAAGGTGGCGTCGCGGTCGTGAGTGCGACGGTGCCGGCCGCGGTACCGTCGCTGCGCCACAGGACGCCATCCATGATGAAGAAGCGGCTGCCATTCATCGCGATGGCGTTCTCGGCGAAGCTCGAGAAGCCGTTCGGCGCGATCTGCGTCGTCGCGCCGGTGTCGACGTTCAACCGGTACAACCCGCGCAGGTGCGCGACGTTCTGCACGTTGATGTAGAGGTTGGGTGCGTCGAACCATGCGATCGGACCGACCGCCTCGTAAGCGAGCGTGGAGAATAGATAGAGTGCGCGCGTGCCGGCGGGGGTGCCGTCCGTGGTCCACAGCCCCGACTCGCCGCCCGTCGACGGCGCGGAGAAGAAGTAGAGGCCGCCGGTCGCCGTCAGTATCCCGTTGGAGACGCTGCGATCCGGGGTCAGTCGCACGGTGTTGGCGGGCGTGCCGTCGGTGACGTAGAGCTCGCATCCCTGGATCGGACCGGCGCTGGCGCAGAAATAGAGGCGCGTGGCGTTCGCGGCCATCAGCCACGGGGGTCGTTCGCCCGCGCCGATCGTCAGCAGCACGACGGTCCCGGCGTCGGTGCCGTCGGTGACCCACAGCTGCGTCTGCGTGTGCCCGACGTCCGTGTAACCGGACAGCACCAGCTTTCCGTTCACGCCGCCGACGAGTTGCGGCTCGACCAGCGTCTCGGGACCGACGCGCACCGTGCCTGCGGCCGTGCCATCGCTGCGGAACAGGTGCCGACCCGCGGACTGGCGGGCTCCGTAGCCGGAGAAGATCGCACGGTCGCCGATGGCGCCGAGATACCCCGGGTAGGTGTTTGCAACGACCTCGCGGGTGTCGAGATCCTTGAGCAACGACACCGTCCCGGCTGAACCGGTCTCGAAGATGAGCAGTGCGAGGATTGCCGCGCCCAGGCGCGCCATCCCCGGTTTTACATTTTTCATGGCCAGCCCTTGGAACGTGCGCCCGACGGTATCGGTCGCTCGCGCCCGATTCAAGAGAATTGCGCAGGTGCTCGCAGACGAGAACTCAACGTTCTTTGACGCGCACGTTCTCGAGCAGCACGTCTTGCATGTCGTCGATGTCGCGCGGCAGCTTCGCCACGCTGATCATCGACACGGCCTCGTAGAGGAACGTGGCATTTCGATCGACGCTCGCGCCGGGGCGATAGCCGGCACCGAGCGCCGAGCGCCGCCAGAGTTTCTTGTAATCGGAATCGTGGCCGCGGTCCGGCGCGAAACTACCCGTGCTCGCGAGCATGTCCGCCCAGCGGTCATTCAGATCCTTGCCCGCGTCCGGGCCGGGCCGCGACTGGCGGATCAACCCTACGAAGCGCTTGCTGTCCGGATCCTCGTTGACGTAGATGGCGCCGATGTCCCATGCGAGCTTGCCGCCGTCGGCGACGAACGTCATCTGCAGCTGCATCGTGCTCTTGTCGTCGGACTTGAGTACCGCGGGCAGCACGTCGAAGTCGATGCGACGCGATCGCACGTGCACGCCCGAAGCATCGCGCATCATCGAAAAGCCCTCGAGCGCCGGCGGCCGCAGGTCGGCGCGTGCGAGGAAAGCGCGCCACTGCGGGAATGTGCCCGCGTATGACACATAGAAATAGTCGGCATCGAATTGCAGGAGGTCGATCATCTGTTCTATCCCGCCACGCGTCGCGAAGAACGCCATCCCCGAATAGCCGGCCGGTGTCGGCAGCATCAGCGTGACGAGTTCCATGTCGAGATACGGGATCGCGAGTACCGCGAGACGCCAGTGGCGGCCGAAGCGATCGGTGCAATCGCCTTCGCGGATCGGCGGCCCGAGCGAGGTCACCTGGACCGATTCGGCGCCCGCCTGGCGCGTGATCTTGAATCCCCGGACGAGCATGTCGAGCGCCGCGCGCCGGTCGGCGTAGAACGCCGGGTCGGCGGAGTCGCCGCGATCGATCTCGAACAGGCCGACGCCCGACGAAATGCGAGTATTCACCTTCGCGCCGCCCGGCAGCTCGACCTCCTCGCGCTGGCCGTCGTCGAGCTCCCAGACGCGATCCTGGTTCTGCAGCGCGAGCTTCGGCAGGTACGCCTGCTCCACCGTTCCGAGCAGCTTGTCCGACTTGCCGCGTGGCAGCAGCTCGGCGTCGTTCTTCGCGAGTAGTTTGGCGAGCTCGGCGTGGTAGGTGCGCAGCGTGTCCGCCTGGACGCGCGCGGTGAATTCCGGCACGGACAGCGGCAGCGGGATCGAGATGTCGTAGTTCGCCACCCAGGCATCGCGCAGCATCGGGATGCGCAGTGGGAAACGCACGTCGAACCGCGCCACAGCATGCGCATCCAGGACGTGTTCGATCGGCAACGCGTAGTTGAGGTTTTCGCCGGGCGACTTGCCGATGACCACGCCGATCACGCGCCCCTTCGCATCGAGCAGCGGCCCACCGCTGTTGCCCGGCGAAGTCGCGGCGGAGTAACGCAGCCACTTCCAGCGTCCGTCCTGGTCCTCCGGCGTGAGCGACGTGAGTAGCCCGTCGCGGATCACCACGCCCTCGCCGAGAGCATTGCCCACCGCGTACACCGGCTGGTCGATGTCCGCGCCGCGACTCGTGTCGAGCGGCGCGCGCGCGTTCAGCCCGTCGGCGGCAAGCACGACGAAGTCCTCGTGCGCCGAGAAGCTCAGGACGCGACTGATCGGGTATACGTGCCCTTCCGCGTCACGCAGAGCAGGAGGTCCGCCAAGGCCGCCGACCGCGGTATTGATCACGTGCGCCGCCGACACGAACCGGTCCTTGTCGATGGCGAAGGCCGTGCCCACGGACCAGTACTTGTCGTTGCGCTCGCTGAACGGGATCAGTTCGACCGGCAGCGGCCGCTCGTATGTGACGCCCGTATCGGGCGGCTTCGGTACCACCACTTCGAACGTGGCCGCGCGCACGCGCTGCTGAAGCTCCGGTGTCGGCGTCGCGGCGGGCGCGTGCGTGCTGAACGCGACCAACAGGATGAGAACGATCGGGCGTGCGGTCATTTGAGTTCCATTTTTGGCCGCCTGTGCGGCGGGGTCCACTTCCGCACTTCGGCGATCTCGTCGGAGATGGCGTCGTTGGTGACGTCTTCGGATACGAGCATGTCTTCCCGCATGAAGTCGCAATCCTTCTGGAGCTCGGCATTTCCCATGGCGGCGAAGCGCTCCGCTTGCACGTCGTGGGTCGAGTCGAGGATGCGCACGGCATTCGCCGGCTGGTCATGGGTGATCGCGAGGTCGTAGCCGTACATGCGCGCCGAAATGAACTGGATGTCGCTCCAATGCCGTCTTTCCCAAGCCCGGTAGGTCTTCGTGAGCAGCGGCTGAGCAGCCGGGAAGCGGCGCACACATTCGTGGTAGCGCGCGGCGCGGGTGTCGAAATGGTCGAAGGCCGTGCGCAGCGCGTCGACGTAGCCCTCGGGCAGCGCGACGGTCTTTCGCGCCGCGAGCTCGTCGGGCGAGAGGTCGACGGGCTTGAACTTGACGAGCTTCGCCTGCGCGACGGAGCGGCCCCCCGCACCTTGCATGCGCAAGATCACCACCCTGAACTCGAACGGCACCACGGTGAAATCGGAGGCGTAGACCTTCGCGAGTGACACGCACAGGTGCAAATTGCCATGCGCATGCGCGAGGGCCGGCGTGTCCGTGGAATCGTTGGGCGACATCGAGCTGCCTGACGATTCCGCGAAAAGGCCGATCGGGACGTAAGTGCCGGGTTCGAATTTCGCAATGCGGTACTCAGCGTCGACCGCAAGGACCGTCGCGCGGCGTACGTCGGCGTTTTCCGCCGGTGAGGTACCGAGCAGCACGACCGAGCTCTCCGCGACCGGCGCATCGGGCAGCGCGTCGTCGCGAAAAACGCAGGCCGGGGCCACGGGTGTCGCGGGCGCAGGTGCGTCGGCCACCGCGGGCTCCGCTTCCGGCGTTTGCGCGTCCACGGACGCGCCGGCGGCCCAGAGCGCGGCGAGCACGAACTTTCTCATCAGACTCCTCCCTGCGCGACGATACGGGGACGCGCGAAGGCGAAGCAAGCCTTACGCGCGATTCAGCTTTTCTCGTGGGCCTATCCATTCCGGACCATTGAGGAGGACGCCGTCGCTCGGCTAACGTGCACGCATGTCCGTCCTCACCGTCTCGGGTCTGTCGAAGACCTACGCGTCCGGCTTCCACGCGCTCAAGAACGTCGATCTCGAGATCCGCCGCGGCGAGATCTTCGCGCTGCTCGGTCCGAACGGCGCCGGCAAGACGACGCTCATCAACATCGTCTGCGGCATCGTCACGGCGTCGTCCGGCACGGTCACCGCCGATGGCCACGACCACGTGCGCGAATTCCGTGCGGCGCGCGCGAAGATCGGTCTCGTGCCGCAGGAGCTCACCACCGACATGTTCGAGACGGTGTGGAATACGCTGGCCTTCTCGCGCGGCCTGTACGGCAAGCCGAAGAGTCCCGCACTCATCGAGCGCGTGCTGCGCGATCTCGCGCTCTGGGACAAGAAGGACTCGAAGATCATGCAGCTCTCGGGCGGCATGAAGCGCCGCGTGCTGATCGGCAAGGCGCTCGCGCACGAGCCGACCATCCTCTTCCTCGACGAACCTTCGGCCGGCGTCGACGTGGAGCTGCGGCGCGACATGTGGAACATGGTGCGCAAGCTCCGCGACGCGGGCACTACCATCATCCTCACCACTCACTACATCGAGGAAGCCGAGGAGATGGCGGACCGCATCGGCGTCATCAGCAAGGGCGAGCTCATCGTCGTCGAAGAGAAGACGGCGCTCATGCGCAAGCTCGGCAAGAAGCAGCTCACGCTCACGCTGCCCCAATCGATGCAGGGCATCCCCGCGTCGCTGGCCGGGCTGCCGCTCGAGCTCACCAAGGGCGGTACCGAGCTCGTCTACAGCTTCGACACGCAGGCGCACGACACCGGCATCGCGCCGCTGCTGCGCCGGCTCAGCGAGGCAGGCGTCGAGTTCAAGGACCTGCACACCGCGGAGAGCTCGCTCGAGGAGATCTTCGTGTCGCTCGTCCGGGGGCGCGCATGAACTTCCACGCGGTCCGGGCCATCTACCGCTTCGAGATGTCGCGCACGTGGCGCACTCTGTTCCAGAGCATCGCGACCCCCGTCATGACCACCTCGCTCTACTTCGTGGTGTTCGGCTCGGCGATCGGCTCGCGCATGATGTCGATCGACGGCGTGAGCTACGGCGCGTTCATCGTGCCCGGCTTGATCATGCTCACGGTGCTCATGGAGAGCGTGTCGAACGGCTCCTTCGGCATCTACATGCCGAAGTTCGCCGGCACCATCTACGAGCTGCTGTCGGCACCCGTGGGGCTCACGGAGACATTGCTGGGCTACACGGGCGCGGCCGCGACGAAGTCGGTGATCCTGGGTTGCGTCATCGCGATCACGGCACGCGTGTTCGTGCCGTTCGAGATCCTGCACCCGGTGTGGATGCTCGGCTTCCTCGTGCTCACGTCGGTGACGTTCGCGCTGCTCGGCTTCCTCATCGGCATCTGGGCCGACAGCTGGGAGAAGGTGCAGATCGTGCCGATGATGGTCGTCACGCCGCTCACGTTCCTCGGCGGCAGCTTCTACTCGATCAGCATGCTGCCGCCCGTGTGGCAGAAGATCACGCTGTTCAATCCCGTCGTCTATCTCGTCAACGGGTTCCGCTGGAGCTTCTACGGCAAGTCCGACGTGAACGTCGTGCTGAGCTTCGGGATGACGCTCGCGTTCCTGCTGCTGTGCCTCGCCGTCGTGAACTGGATGTTCCGGACGGGGTACAAGCTCAAGAACTAGCTAGACGGTCACCAGCATTCCGCGACGGTACCGGTGCCGGTCCTGTCACGCGTGCCGGCCTGGTCGAGCGTCAGCGTTGCGCACTTCGTATCCTGCCGCGCCTGGACGCTGTTCGTCACCGGGATGGCGTTCACCGTGTACGTGCGCGCCGCAATGCCGGTGACACTGAACCCGTAGCGCGTCGCCATGTTGCTCTCGGTCGCACACCCGAGCGGAGCCGCCGGCGCGCCGCCGACGTACGTCATGTTTGTCGTATACGCGCGCTCCATGAACTGCGCGTACTCGGACATGCACGCGCGCGCCGAGGCGCGGTACGAGCGCATCACGTAGCTCTGGTACGAGGGGACCGCGATCGCAGCGAGGATCGCCACGATCAACACGACGATCATCAACTCGACGAGCGTGAAACCCGATTGACGAACAGTGACTCTCATGGACTTTCCCTGCCTTAGTTGGTGACTTCGCGCCAGCTCATGCGCGAAGCGTCGACGTTGGTGCCCTGCGTGCGGATCGTCTTGGTCGAACCGTCATCGAGGCCGACCTGCATGACGTTCTCGACGAAGATCGGATTGTTCGCCGAGCTGCCGAAGCCGATGCCCGACACGATCGTGCCGGACAGCTTGTCGGAGTCGTTGAACACGCCGTCGTGGTTCGTATCGAAGAACGTCTGGTCGAGACGGCCGCCCGTGAACGGATTGAGCGCCATGACGAAGCCGCGGCCGGTGGGCTGGCAGGCATCCGACGTGTCGGGGATGCGCGAGGTGCCGATGAGCGCGCCGCCCTGGAAGCGGTTCGGCACGACGATGCGCTCGCCGCTCACCGGCAGGTCGAAGTACCAACCCTGCATTCCCGCGACTTCGGCCGCGGTGCCCGTCGACATCGTGCGGACCGTGAACTCGCCGATCGTGCCGGTGCCCGTGACCGTGCGTGCAACGAGTGTGGCACGCGTGGTCGAGCCGCCGTTGTCCTTGATGCCGTACCAGGTCTGGCGCGAAGTGGAAGTGAGGTCGCCCGTGTTGAGGTACTTGCCGGTACCGAAGAACACCCAGACGGTGCTCGTCGACGGATCCTTGCCCACGAGCGGTGCCGCGGTGATCGGCTGCGGATTCGTGCCGTCGGTGGCGGTGAACAGCGTCGTGCGCGTCGGCGTGCCGTTGATGGCCGTGAACTTGTACATGTTGCCGCGCAAGTCACCTGCGTAAGCGGTATCGGCGAATCCGTCGTTGTCACTGTCGCGTGCGAGCACGGCCGTGAGACCGTTAGGCGTACCGCCCGTCGTCACCGACGACACGGAGACCGTGCCGCCGCCGAACAACGTGATCGTGATGAGGCTCGCGACGCCACCGGTGCTGTCGTAGCCGTTGCCGAGGATGACTTTCCACGTGCCATTCGCGGTCTGCGCGATGACCGGGCGGCCGATGTTCTTGCCGAGCGACGGGATCTCCGCGACGCCCTTCTCCCACAGGAACGTGGGGCTCGACGGATTCGTCACGTCGAGCGCGAAGATGCCGGGGCCGCCGCGGCCCATGGTGCCGACGAGGATGGTGCGCCAGCTCGTGCCGTCATACGCGTCGGCGATCGCCATGTCGCCGTCGACGAAATAACTGTGGTCGTACTCCGGGTTGGCGAAATTCGCGACGCCGGCGAGCAGCGAAGCATTGGGCATGAACGCGAACACTTCGCGGCCCGTGCTCGAATCGAAGGCATGCAGCATGCCGTCGTTCGCGCCCACCCAGACCACGCCCAGGCGTGAAGCCTGCGCGGTGGCGAACGCGCTGTAGCTAGAAGCTCCGGTGAACGTGGCGCCCGAATACAGCGTGTCACTCGGCTTGCCGACGAACACCGGCGTGGAATTCACGATGTCACCGAGGATCGGGCTCCAGCCCGTGGCCGGCGCGTTGCGGGTGCGCAATGCGCCGTTGGTATGGTCTTCTTCCTTCGAATCATCGCCACGCAGATAGTTGACGAGACTCGCGTTGCTCACCGTGCGCAGGCCGCTGGTGGGCATGCCCGTGAACGTGAGCAGCGCCTTTTGCGCGGTCGTGAGATTGGTATCCCGAAGCGCGAGCATCGAACCGCCCGCGTTAACCATGATGTTGCGGGACGCCCAGTTGGCGCGCGTCAGCGCTACGCCACCGGTGCCCGTCGTCAGCGGTGCGCCCGCGGTCCACACCGGATCCGCAGACAACGAGCCGTCCGAGAGCACCGTAAAGGAATTGAGCTGGCCGTACGCGCCGCTGCGGAACTGCGCCTGGAACGTCCGCGTCTCGGTGTCGATGCGCGTCGAGTTCGCGGCGAGCGAGCTGCCCGAACCGACGCGCGTCGAAACGATGCGCGCGAACGCGCGCGTCAACGAATCGATCATCTCGTCGGCCTGGCTCGCGACATAGAAGTTGTCGGCGCGCTGGTAGACGCCCGTACCCGGGTCGAGGTCGTCGCCGTTCGTGTACCACCAGTCGGTATCGAGCGCCGCGGTACGCGTGTTCGAGTCGAAGCCCGTGTCCGGCACCGTGAAGCCGCCGTACTTCGCGGCAAGCCAGTACTGGTTGGTGTTCTTGTCCCGCAGCACCTGCGCTTCGCGCACGTCCACCCAGAACGTCGACACGGTCTGCTTGTTGGGCATCGCCGTCTCGGGGCGCAGATCCTGCGTGTGCGCCCAGTATGCGAGGCCCACCATGTAGGCGGAGTTGTTGCGGCCGGTGAAGACGGTCGGGATCGTGATGCCCTCGAGCGTCGCGACCTTCTGAGTCCACGCCGTCACGTCGATCGTGTCGGCGGACACGGCCGAAGGCATCGCAGGCTCACTACCGGTGACGGTGTTGCCCTTGAGGTTCTTGTCGTTCCAGGTGTTGACGTCGCCGATGCCGAGGATCGCGTTCGTCTGGCAGTAGTAGAGGAACGGGTCGTCCCAGGTCGTGATGACCGGAAAACCATCTGCGAGCTCGTAACGCTCCGTCGCGCTCGTCGCACCGACCGTGAGATCGGTGTATTCGGGCACGTTACCCATATTGCGCAGGTAGCGGATCGACGCGTAATACATTTCGGAGACGGGGTCGAAGGACTTGTGGTTCTTCGTCGTCATCTGGCCGAACTTGTTGATGTAATTGATGACGCCGCTGTCGAGGATCGGATTCGAGGCACCGACAGCCGTCGTCGTCGTGGTCGCGTCCGTGGGATCCGGGTTGCGCACGAGCACACCGTCGGCCGCGCCCCACTCGGCGTTCGGGTTGGTGGACACGACGCCCGTCACCGGATCCGGCTTCGTCGGACCGACGTACTTCTGGCGCGCGCGCAGCGCGGCGCCATCGCGCGTCTGCGAGTGGTCATTGAGGTAGCCCCATGCGCTGTAGCGCATGCGGTTCGCATATTTCTGGATGAGACCTTCGGGCTTGTAGTTGGAGCCGTAGGCCACGCAGTTGTCTTCGAGCAGCGTCGGCACGCAAACCTTCACGCGCACACTGACTTCGTAGACCGTGCCCACGTTGGTGGCGTCGAGGGTGACCGTGGCGGGGTTATAAGCCGTCGGCGTCGTCGTGCCGAGATCGCCCGTGTCCGTGAAGCGCATCTTGTTGCCATACGTGCGCAGGCGCGTATTGAAGTTGTCCCACGGTCCGCCCGGCGCGGGCGTGACCGACTGGAACGTCGCATTCGTCGAGATATTGCGATCGTTGAAGATGCTCGACCCGGTGTTGCCGTCAGACCGCGCCTTCTCGAGGACGGTGACGGTCGCCGTATCGATCGTGCGGTAGCCGCCCGTGAGGGCCTTGCGGAAAGGATCGATCGTCTGCGTAGCGGCCCAGTTGAGATAGTTGCCGCTCCACTCCTTGTTCGCCTGGTTGCAGGTCTTGGTGGTGGTGTTGCTGACGGGGTAGAAGAAGCGGTTCGTTTCGACCGCGTCGTACTGATAGTTGTAGCACTTGTTGGGATCGAAGTAGCCGACGTACTCGGTCGTGAGCGAGTAGTTGGCGTCGATGTTGGCCTGGCTATCGAGGGTAGGCCACTCGACCGACGGCACGAGCAGCAGGTTGCCCGGCACGTTTCCGCCCGCGGACAACGGCGACTGCGACACGATCTGCGCCTGGACGCTGCCGGCGGCGAGCGCGAAGGCAGTCGCGGCGAGAAGGGCTTTCATGCGATGGAAGTGCATAGATTTGTCCTCGAAGGAATCCGGTGCGTCAGTACGGGCGCTTGACGGTCGTCTGCAGGACGACGATGGAGCGACCACCGAGCAAGGCGGGATCGCTGCTGCGTGAGGTCACGCGGTAGAAGGCGACGTTGTCGGGCGCGGCGCCGCTGCCGTAATTGCCGCTGTCGGCGTTGCCGGCGCCCAGTGAACCGCTGGACGAACCGGTGCCCATGAACGCGACGTGGTACTGGGGTATGCCGGGAGTCGTCGTATCGTTGACGTCGTAGCGTGTGGCGACATCGCGCCAGTTGGCGTCGGTACCCGTGAACGCATTCGCGGGGACGATCGCGCAGGCCGCAACCGAGCAATCGATGCCGCCGAGGTTCGCGATGCGCCAATCGTTGGTGATCGCCTCTTCCGCGGCGCGCAGTGCCGCTTCGCTGCGCTGGAAGGCGAGCGCGCGGTCATAGCTGTTCGCGCTCATGCGCTCCTGCAGCGCGGTGCCGCGGCTCGCGGCGAGACCGATGAGCGTCGCGACGACGAGGAGGATGAGCGCGACGACCAGCGCGACGCCGCGCTGCCGGCGATGTCCGCGGATGGAGCGGTTGCGGGAAATCATGCGACTCGATTCCTCAGGGTAACGATCCACGTGAAGGGGCGTGTGATGCGGCCGCTGTTCAGCGCCTGGTTGCTCGACAGCCGCTGGTCCATGCTCGTGACCGTGAGCGTGATGAACACCGAGTTCACTTGCGCCCAGTCAGCCGCCGTGAAGGCCGTGCCGTTGTCGATCGTGTTGACGCCGTTGCGGCCGTAGGTCACCTGGAGATCCGAGACACCCGCGACGACTTCCTCCGTCACCGGCACTCCGCCGGTTCCGAGCCGCACGCGATACAACGAACGCCCGCCGTCTGCGGGACGGTTGTTGTTGCCCACGTACCAGGTCACTGCCTCGAGCCGGCCCACCCAGGAGTTGCGCGGGAACGTATAGACGTTGCCACCTCCGACGCAGCTCGTCGGAAAGCCGAGACCCGTCGAGCAATTGCCCGGCGTGCCACCCGTCGCGTAGGTGATCGTCTGCGTGCCCGTGGTAAAGCTCTGCGCCTGGAAAATCGTGGAATGGTCGAAGTCACAGGCCATGAGGATGTCGGCCGCGGCGATCGTCGCGCCCGTGGTGTTGAGCTGTATCGTGCCGGAGCCCGCGTTGTGCGTGAGGACCGGAAAACCACCGCCCTCGATGCTGTGCATGTGCAACGTGTCGGTTCCGGCGACGCGCGTGCCCGTGGCCGTGCCGATCGCGACGGCGCTATCGGTGAGCGTGCTGTCGAATCCCTGGACCGAGGCCCAGTTCTGCCACCACGTCGTGCTGGCGTTGAGCACATTGGCCATGCGGCGGGCGTTGTCGCAGCCCGTGCCGCCGGCCTGTCGGATGTCACGCGCGAGAAGCTCGAAGGCCGAGCGCGCAGTCTCCTGCACCTGCGAGAGGCCTTCGTTCGTCTTGTAGTTGTTGCGGTTCGCGATCAGCACGCTGATCACGCCTCCGACCAGCACGAGACCGAGCAGCATCGAGACCATGAGCTCGACGAGCGTGAAGCCCCGTTGTGTGTAGGTTTGCTTCATAACTGGATCCAGGTAACGAGTTGCTGATCGGACCTCGCAAGAATGTCTCCACCAGTCGTCGTCCCGGCCGTCGCGCGCGTGTTGTCCCACTGCACGATGATCTGGCAGGAGGCGCCGTTGCATGCGATGGAGCCGGTGGCGCCACTGCCCAGCGACGACGTGAGATTCGTGAGCCATGCGGCGATCGCGCGGTCGCGGAAGGTCGTGCCCGTCGGCACGGCGGCTCCAAGCGCAATGTTGTAGGTATTCAGATTGACCGCATTCGCGCGGTCGGCGCGCATCGCATCCGCGATGGCATGCGTCTCGGCCACGGCGACGCCGCGCTCGAGCGAGCTCTCGTTGTTGCGCATCGTGCGCAGTTGCAGGCCCGCGAGGCCCAGCAGTCCGATGGACAGCACGAGCACGGCGACGAGAACTTCGACGAGTCCGACGCCGCGCTCGGCGTGATGTATATGCGGGCGTTTCATGGACATGTCCCCGTCGTGCGGGCCGTCGAGAGCCGGCTGCCCGCGCCCATCGTGATGGTGCGGATGTTCTCGGGCAGCGAGACCGTACTGCAGACCGTGATCGTGTGATTCGCGACGAGACCGGTGCCCGTGCGCGCGAGCCCATCGGCACCGAACGTGACCGCGTTGTTCGTGAGCGTCGTGCTGACGCGGAGCGTGTTGCCGTAGGTGTTGATAGTGCCGGTGCGCACGACGGTACCGTCGCTGTTGAGCACGATCCAGAACGACCAGTTGCCCGTGCCGGTGGAGCAGGCAACGGCAGTGGCTGTGTCGGCCTTGCAGAGCGAGACGTTGCGATTGCGCGTGATCGCTTCCGAGCGCGCGTAGTTCGCTGCGCCGATCAGGTCGTTCGTCTGCGTCGCGAGCCGGTTCTGCGTCATCATCGTGCGGAACGACGGCACCGCGATGGCCATGAGCACGGCCGCGATGAAGACCGTGAACATGAGCTCCACGATCGTGAAGCCTGCGGCGCGGCGCCGGTTGGCGGTGAGGACTGGCATCGGACGATTCGCTCCCTGGAAATCGTGCCGGCTACTCTCCGGGAAGCGTTTCCGAAACGCAGCCGGCTTCCGACCAACGGGCAAAAGGTCCCGATCAGCGGTGGCGGACCGCAGGATTCAGCGAATTAAGTCGGATGTGGTGGGCTCTGCGGCCCGGAAAAAAATGTGACGCAGTTCCGCTTCACAGGTAAGTGAGGGCGGCCCCGCACCACAAGGCGGAACCGCCCTCCATCCGGATCCTCGACCTCGCGCGGCTCAGGTCTTGCGGCCGCCCGCGAGCAACAGGCCGGCGCCGATCACGATGGCACCGACCCCAGCCCACACGGGCACGTTCACCGTCTCCTTGTCCTTCACGGAGAGCTCGAGCGGACCGATCTTCGCGTCGTGCGTCTCCTTCGTGTACGAGAACTTGCCGTACGCGAGGCCGAGCACGCCCGCGATGATGAGGACGATGGCGACTATCTTGGTGGTGCCCATGTGATGCCTTTGTAGTTAGCCGATGGAGCGCAGACTGCGCCGCCGGGTGCGGCACGGCCATCGCCGCGCTTCGCCTCCGGAAGCCGGCCAAATCCTACAAATGAAATCGGGACTTGTCAGCCCAGCCAGGCATCGAGCCGCGCGCGCAGCGTTTCGCACGTGAAATAGGAATGGTGATGGACGCCGCCCTCGAGCCGCAGCGCCTCGCCGGCACCGGCGAGGTGGCAGCCTTCGCTCGGCACCACGAGGTCGTTGTCGGTCGCGGAGAATTCGGCGGGATCCGGGATGTCGAGCGTGCCCGAGATTTCGCCGCCGTGACGCGCGCCCACCGTGAACCACTGCGTCCCCGCGGGCGGCGGGCCGAGCGACTGCAACAGCGGGCTCGCGGGCGCCAGGTCGTCGAGTCCCGCGAGCGGAGCGGCGATGCCCATGGCGACGAACCGCGCGAGGCCCATCGCGCCTTCGAGCGGCGCCGCGGCCGCGCTCGCGCTCGCCTGCGCGAGCCGCGCGACCGTGCCGTCGATGAAGCGCGCGAGCGCCCCGGGTGCGGCGAGCGGCGTGCCCGAGTTCGGCGTACCCACGAGCACCGCGCGCCGCAGCGGCCATCGCAGTTCGCGCGCGATCCCGCGCGCAACGAGGCCGCCGCGTCCATGCGCGACGACGTCCAGGGGCGATTGCCGCGAAGGCAGATGATCGGCGAGCCATGCCAGGTTCCCTTCGACCGTCGTCGCAAGCGTCGGATGCGCGAAGGCGAGACAGCGGCCTTCGTAACGCGCGAGCACGCGGGCAAACGATTCGTCGCCTAACCAGTCGGCGAAGCTCGAGTCGGGAGTGCCGAAGATGTCGTGCAGCAGGAGCAGGCACGGTCCGCGATCGAGCAGGTCGATGTCCGGGGCTACCCACTGGCCCGCATTCCATTGCACGAGACGGTACGCGCGGCGCAGGCGTTCCCAGCGCGCGGTGCAATCCGCCGGCCCCGCAGCGAGCACGGACTGGGCGGGCCACATGAGCACGCGCAGCGTGCGGCGCGTGACGCCATCGCGTGCGATCGCCAGTGGAAATACCGTTTCGCCATCGTCACGCAGCCACGGCTGCACGAACGCCGCCGTGCCCGACTCGTCGGTCTGCAGCAGCGCGTACGCGATGCCATTGCGGCGTGGAACGATGAGCCGCGGGAATGCGGCGACGGCGCTGCGCGAGCGCAGCTCCGGGCCGTCATCGGGTGGGCGCACCTCGAGATGCATCGCCAGTGGGGCGGCGAGCTTGAGGTCCGCGCCGAGCGCGGCGTCGGCAAACGGCGGTGTGGTGTCGCCGGTCGGGTCGGGCGGGAGCTGCGTGAGCGATCCGCGAAATCCGGGTGCATGCAACGTGATGCCGGTTCCCGGCACCTGCTCGCGGGCTCGCGAACCCAGGATGCGCACGGTCGTGGTCATCACTCCCCCAGATCACGGCCGAGACTAGTCCATGACAGCCGCGCCAGACAGGCTCGGTTTTCAACCGCGGGGCGAGGACTAAGGATTTGCCGCGACGACGCGGCGATTTTCAGCGCGTGCCGGGCGGAACGGGGCTCGAAGTCGTCGGGCCCATCGGCGGCGCAACCTCGGGTGCGCCCGCTCCGCTCGTGCCGGTCGGTGCCGCTTCACCGTCGGGAACGGGCGGCGGCGCCTTCTGCGGTGGCGGCGCATCGGGAGACTGCGAGCCGGGCGCGGGCGAATCGTTCGTCGCCGGCGGCACGGACTGCGGTGGTGCGGTCGCGGGAGGCTCCGCATCGCCGGGCGCGTCGGGCTTCGCGGGCACGATCAACGCGGGCGGCGTCGCCGGAACGGACTGTTGCGGCACCGTCGGCGGCGCCACCGGCGTGGTGCTCTGCACGGTTACGCGCAGGTTCTCGACGTCGGAGTCGACGAGCTCGAGCGAGAAGTTAGGCTGCCGGTGCGCATCGGTCACGAGCACGTTCGCGCCCTGTCCCATCTGCACGTCGTACCGGTCGCTGCGCAGCTGCGACCCGAGCGTCGTGCGGATCTTGCGCGCGGCCGCTTCCTCGGTGGTGCCGGACGACACGGCCACGGTGACTTCGATGGGGTCGCTGCCGTCGCGCGGCGTGACGCGGAACGTGAGCTCGCCACTCGAAGTGGCCTTGCCGGACGACTGGATGTTCCACGTACCCGAGAGCGGCGCCGTGCTCGCGCCGAAAGCTTTCACCGCGCCGATCGTGAGACCGGTGAGGCTCGCGGCGACGGCGATGAGGGCAACGGTGACGCGCGATCTCAGGAGGCTCTCCTCGGGCGGGCAGGCGCGCCCCGGCGGATTCCGGGGCGCTCGGAGTTCATTCGGGCGTTACTCGCCCTCGATCTTGACGCTGACGTTCTGCACGCTCGACTCGACGAGCTCCAGCGCGAAATCTGGCTGGCCCTCGGTCTTCTTCACGAGCACGTCCTCGCCGTCGTCCACCTCGACGGTGTATCGCTGCGGCGGCAGCTTCGCGGCGAACGCGTCGCGCACGTCCTTGGCCACGTTGTTCTCCGCACGGCCGCTGCGGATGTTGACGACCACGTCGGTGGTTTCGCCCTGGCGCGGCGTCACACGGAATGTCATCTCGCCCGTCTTGAGGGCCTGGCCATCGAGCTCGATGCGCCACTTGTTGGCGGTCGGAGCGGTATCCGCGAACGACAGCGCGGCTAGCGTCAACGACGCGGCGAGCGCAAGGGATATCGGTATGAATTTGCGCATGGGATTCCCATCCTTTCGTGCGATCGGTGGGTAGTCTGGCGACGCGCCCGTGAGTCGGACATCCGACGCTCCCGGTTCAGCGTGTCGGCGCTGCGGAATCCGGGGCCCGACGGAGGATGTCGAGTGCGTCGGACGAGATGCCCTGTGCCGAGCGGATTCGACCGAGCGGGTCGCGCGCCTCGGACACGTCGCGAGGGAGCGACGCACGATTGGCGGAGAGAGCGCGATGGGAATGTTCGGCGAGTGCCTGCGCTCCGCGCAGTCGCGGATGGGCCCATCGCACAGCAGGGCCAGTCGAAAAACAAGGCAGCCTCACGGCTGCCTTGTGAAAGAGCGCACCCCCTTCCCGTCAGGGCTGGGAGGCCAGGCGGGGAACCCGGCTGCAGGGCGCGCAATCTCCGCCGGGAACGACTTCCGCTCCCGGCCAATCCCCTAACTAACCCGTCAACCGCACTTCGAATCGCCGCAATTGAGGCAGGTCATGCAGCCGTCCATCATGACGACCGCTGCAGTGCTGCACTTCGAGCACAGCTGCGCACCGTCCGGAAAATGCGACTTCGCGAACGCGTCGGTCTGCTTCGTTCTTTCTTCGAACTCCGCCTTTTTCTCGGCGATCAGTTTTTGCGCATGTTCATCGAGCTCCTGCTTCTTGAGCAGACCGATGGTCTGCAGGTGCTTCTCGATGACATAGCCCAGCTCGGCGATGATCGACGGCATGAACTTGCCGCCCGCCTGCCAGTAGCCCCCTCGCGGATCGAACACGGCCTTCAGCTCATCGACCAGGAACGTGACGTCGCCACCCTTGCGAAACACCGCCGAGATGATGCGCGTGAGCGCCACGATCCACTGAAAGTGATCGAGGTTCTTGGAGTTGATGAAGATCTCGAACGGCCGCCGCTGCTCGTAGGGCGTGCCTTCGTTGAGGACGATGTCGTTGATCGTCACGTACATCGCGTGATCGGAGACCGGCGTCTTGATCTTGTAGGTGGCGCCGATGAGCAGTTCGGGGCGCTGCACTTCCTCCGTCATGCGCACGACCTTCGCGGCACGGCCGTCCTTGCCCTTGGTCATCTCGACCGCGGGCTCGAGCTTCACGACCTCGGCGGTCTCGGCCGCGGCGGCGGCTGCGTCGGCCGGCTTCTGCACGCGGTACTTCGCGATTTTCTTGTCGATCCTGATGGCTGCCATCGTACTGTCCTCGGGCGAGTCCTAACTACCTAGAACTTGCCGTAATAACCTTCCTTCAACGCGTCGAAGAGATTCGCGGCGGTGTGTTTCTCGCCGTCGTACTCGATCTCCTCGTCACCCTTCGCCGCGACCTCGGTGCCGTCCTCGAGCGTGAAGACGTAAGTCGTGTTCTTGAGGTCGTCTTCCTTCACGAGCACGCCCTGGAACGCTTCGGGGTTGAAGCGGAACGTCGTGCAGCCCTTCAGGCCCTTCTCGTGGGCGTACAGGTAGATGTCCTTGAAGCTCTCGTACTTGTAATCCGTAGGCACGTTCGCGGTCTTGGAAATGGAGCTGTCGACCCACCTTTGCGCCGCGGCCTGGATGTCGACGTGTTCCCGCGGTGTGATGTCGTCAGCCGTCGTGAAGTAGGCAGGCAGCTGTTCGGCCGGGACCGTTGCATTCGGCATCGCACGCGGATTGATGAGCTCGCGATAGGCCAGCAGCTCGAATGAGAAGACATCGACTTTCTCCTTCGTCTTTTTGCCCGGGCGGATGACGTTGCGGAAGTAGTGATGCGCGAACGACGGCTCGATGCCGTTGGACGCATTGTTCGCGAGCGACAGCGAGATCGTGCCCGTGGGCGCGATCGAGCTGTGATGCGTGAAGCGCGCGCCGACGTTCGCGAGCTGGTCGACGAGCCACGGCGACACTTCCGCGACACGCTGCATGTACCGGCTGTAGCGCGCATGCAGGATGCGGCCCGGGATGAGATCGCCGGCCTTCCAGCCGTCTTTCGCCATCTCCGGACGCTTGCGCAGCATCTCGGCCGTGACGGTGAACTCCTCTTTCATGATGGGCGCCGGACCCTTCTCCTTCGCGAGCTCGAGCGCGGCTTCCCAGCCCGCCACCGCCATTTCGCGGGAGACGTCCTCGGTGAACTTCACGGAATCCTCGGCGCCGTACTTCATGCCGAGGCACGTGATCGTGCTGCCGAGACCCAGGAATCCCATGCCGTGGCGGCGCTTGCGGACGATCTCGTTGCGCTGCTGCTCGAGCGGCAGGCCGTTGATCTCGACGACGTTGTCGAGCATGCGCGTGAACACCTTCACGACTTCGCGATACTCGTTCCAGTCGAACTCCGCGAAATCCGTGAACGCGTTCTTCACGAAGCGCGTGAGGTTCACCGAGCCGAGCAGGCACGAGCCATACGGCGGCAGCGGCTGCTCGCCGCAGGGATTGGTGGCGCGGATGTTCTCGCACCACCAGTTGTTGTTCATCTCATTGACGCGGTCGATGAGGATGAAGCCCGGCTCCGCGAAGTCATATGTGGACGACATGATGACGTCCCACATGCGGCGCGCCGGCAAGGTCTTG
>Ga0081455_10003104_pt1 | contig 19330 bp, 18 predicted proteins | sample TabmetS3T2R1_FD_70207 | JGI IMG/M metagenome (GOLD analysis project Ga0081455, IMG submission 70207) | Tabebuia heterophylla rhizosphere microbial communities from the University of Puerto Rico - S3T2R1 | ecosystem: Host-associated > Plants > Roots > Rhizosphere ... | reverse complement strand
GTTCGCGACCATCAAGGGGTTGTGGTAGGGCAGCGAGATGACGCCGGTGCCGAGCCGGATGTGCTTGGTGCGCTCGGCAGCCGCGGCGATGAACAGCTCGGGCGAGGAGATGGTCTCGAACCCCGCCGAGTGATGCTCGCCGATCCAGGCCTCGTGGTAACCCAGCCGGTCGAGCCATTCGATGAGCTCGAGGTCGCGATGCAGCACGTTGTGCGGATTCTCGTTCAAGGCATGGAACGGCGGCAGGAAAATCCCGTGTCTCATGCGCATTGGCTCCGCCGTTCGCTGGCGCCCCTATCGGTCGAGGGCGCGCAGTCTATCGAGGGGCGGCGAGGGTCCATCCCGCTCCCGGGCCGCTTCTGGTCAGTCCGCCGCCTCGGCCCGCATGCGCAGCTCGTGCTCGACCGAGAGGATCGGGAGGCCCTCGATGGCCACCGACTTCCGGCCATCGACACCGATCAAGGGCTGGCCCACCAGGGTGATCCGGTAGAGCTGACGGTCGAAGTCGGACGAGAAGATGTCGGTCGGCGCCAGATGGGAGGTGGCACGATTGTCCCAGAAGGCGATGTCGCCGGCATTCCACTTGAAGCGAACGGTGTATTCGGGCCGCGTCACATGCTCCCACAGCAGCTCCAGGACCTTCTGGCTTTCGCGCGGGGAGAGACCGACGATCGACTTCAGGAAGGACGGGCTGACGAACAACACGCGCTCGCCGGTTTCCGCATGAACCGTCACCAGCGGATGCTCGCTGCGCAGCACCCGGCGCTTCACGCGTTCGTTGTACTCGGCGGTGGCGTTCGAGTTGCCGCGCGACTCGAACGCATGAATGGCCCGCAGGCCATCGACGAAGGCCCGCATCGGCTCGGAGAGAGCAGCATAGGCCGCGGCGAGATTCGTCCAGAACGTGTCGCCGCCATAGGGTGGGATGGTCACGCCGCGCAGGATCGAGGCGGAGGGTGGATTCACCGCCGCGGTGATATCGGTGTGCCAGCCCGACCACGGGGTCACCATCATCGATCCGCGATCGGAATTGGCCGTGCGGTTCTTGGCGACGGAGTAGATCTCCGGATACTGATCGACGTGGCCGAAGACGGCGTGGCCGACCGTGCATTCCCCGAACTGCCGGGCCATCGCCACGTGCTGCGCGTGGTCGAGGTGCTGGCCGCGGAAGAACACCACCTTCCATTTCAGCAGCGCGTCCCGCACGGCCTTCAATTGCACCGGCGGAAGCGGCCTCTTGAGGTCGAGGTTGCCGATCTCGGCGCCGATGTGGAGCGTCAACGGGGTGACGACGATGCCACTCGGATCCTGATTCTGAGCTGACATGCGACTTCCTCCGGAATTCGTTGCGTCAAGATGAGCGACGAGTTGCCGACCTGTCAAACTCGGGCGGTTTCGCTTCGAGAATGGCATGACGTGCCGTGCGAAAGGCGGTGGACGATAGCCTCGATGCAACGCGAGTGTTCCGAGGCAGTGCTTGCACGTTATAATGGCGCGACGGCCGGCGGCGGCAGCAACGGCAAGGAGGAGCCATGGCGACGCGCAATTGGCAGGTGAAGCGCCTCTCGGCGGCGTTGGGCGCGGAAGTGACTGGCGTGACCTTGGCCACGGCCGATGCGGCGGAGGCGGCCGACATCCGCCGACTGCTGCACGAGCATATGGTGCTGTTCTTCCCCGGCCAGTTCATGAGCGCCGAGGATCATATCGCCTTCGGCCGGCATTTCGGCGTGCTCGAAGGCCATCCAAATTTGAAGGAGCGGACGCCCAAGGATCACCCCGAGCTGTTTCGACTCGAGGCGAGCCAAGGCGGCATCGCCGACGAATGGCACACCGACCTCACCTTCCTGCCGCGACCGGCGCTGATGTCGATCCTGAACATGAAGCAGTGCCCGGAGGTCGGCGGCGACACCATGTGGGCGAATCTGGTCGCCGCCTATGAAGGTTTGTCGCCGCCGCTGCAGGAGCTGTGCGACGGGTTGAGCGCGCTGCACGATGCGCATCCGCACGATCGGGCGGATCGCACGGCCGTCCATCCGGTGGTGCGCGTCGACCGTGAGAGCGGCCGCAAGGCGCTCTATGTGAATGAGCACTTCACGCGCCGGATCGTCGAGATGAGCGGCCCCGAAAGCGACCACCTGCTGGCCTGGCTGACGCGCTGGGTGCAGCAGCCGGCCTTCACGGTTCGCTACCGCTGGACGGCCGGCACCATCGGCATGTGGGACAATCGCTTCACCCAGCACTACGTCGTCAACGACTTTGTCGGCGAGCGCGTGATCGAGCGGGTGACGGTGATGGGCGACCAGGTGCATGGCACGAAGCCGCGCTGGCGCCCCTGGCCGGAAGTGGTCCGCGGAACGTCGGCCATGAGCCGCCACGATCGGCAGCTCGTGCACCACCTCGGGGCGCGCATCGCCGACGCGGCGGAGTAGTCGCCTGGAAATGGTCGCCTGGAAATACAAGCGTGCCTGAACCGTCACCGCGCCGGCTCGCCGGCTCCCCTTCCGGCTCCCCCTCCGGCTCCCTGGCGAACACCGCCACGATCGGCGACATGGCCGCGTTCGTCACGAGCAAGAACGCCGGGCCCTACAAGGTGGCGCTCGACATCGTCTTCTCGACCGCCGCCGACTACGAGCGCTTCGTGGATCACGCCGGCCTCGACCGCGAGGCCGTGGCGGCCATCTACGGCATCCCGCACGCCGACGTCCTCGACGTCATCCACTTCGCTCCGGCCTTCGCCGTCAAGATCACGCTGCGGCGGCGCATCGCCGCCGGGGCGCCGGGCGACAGCGACGTCTATGGCGCGCAGCAGCACGTGCCCCTCATGCAACACCGGATCCCCTGGTAATGACCCCCCACAATCTCAACGTCGACAGCCTCACCGTCTTCGCGCCGCAGGGAATGCTGGGCTACGGCATTCCCGAGCGTTCGATGCGTCTCGGGATGGAGCGCCGGCCCGACGTCCTCGCCGTCGATGCCGGATCGATCGACCCCGGCCCGCACTATCTCGGCGCCGGCACCTCGTTCACCAATCGCCGCTCGGTGCGGAAGGACCTGGAGATGATCCTCGATGCCGCCCATGCGCATCGCATCCCGGTCCTGATCGGCAGCGCGGGTGGCGCCGGCGGCGACGCCCATCTCGACTGGCTGATCGAGATCTATCGCGAGATCTGCCACGAGCGCGGCTACAGCTTCCGCACGGCGCGCATCAGCGCCGAGCTCGACCGCGACTGGCTGCACCGCCGGCTCGCCGACGGCGCCATCTCCCCGCTCGACCACGACAATGCCCTGACGCCGGGCCATCTCGATCGTGCGACGCGCATCGTCGGCCAGATGGGCTACGAGCCCTTCATGCGGGCGATCGAGGCCGGCGCCGAGGTCGTCATCGCGGGCCGCGCTTTCGATCCGGCGATGATGGGCGCGCACGCCCTGCTGCGCGGCTTCGACCGCGGCCTCACCGTGCACATGGGCAAGCTGCTGGAATGCGGCGGAGCCGCCGCCTATCCGCGGCATGGCTCGGACGGGCTGCTCGCCACCCTCCATCGCGACTCGTTCACCGTCGAGCCGCCCAACCCGGACAAGGTCTGCACCGTCGCATCGGTCGCCGCGCATTCGCTCTACGAACGCGCCAACCCCTACCACATGGAGTTCCCCGGCGGGGCCATCGACCTGCACGCCACTCGCTTCGAGCAGGAGAGCGAGCGCGTGGTGCGCATCTCCGGCACGCGCTACGTCGAGGCGCCCCATTACACCATCAAGCTCGAAGGCGTGGAACGCATCGGCTACCGCACCATCGCCATCGCCGGCGTCCGCGACCCCATCCTGATCGCGCGCTTCGACGACTACGTGGCCAACATCCGCAGCCGGGTGGCGGAGCGCTATCCCGACGGCTACCGGCTGACCATCCACAGCTACGGGCGCAACGGGGTCACGGGCCCGATCGAGCCGGTGCGAGCCGAACAACCGCTCGAGCTCGGCCTGGTCTTCGAAGTCATCGCTGATGATCCCGACACGTCGGCAGCGGTCCTGGCGCTGACCCGGTCGGTGGCGCTCCACGTCACCTACCCCGGCCGAAAGGCCATCGCCGGCAACCTCGCCTTCCCGTTCTCGCCGTCCGACATCGCTGTCGGCCCGGTCTACGAGTTCACCATCCACCACCTGGTCAAGGCCGAAGACCCGTGTTCGCCGTTTGCCATGGACCTCTTCACCCCCTGATGTTCCAGGAAGCGAGGCAGTGCGACGCTCGCTGACCCCGCCTCGGTTCCTACGACCGCGAATGCGCCGTACAGCAAAAAGTTGGACGCGCAGGAACTCGCCTATTGCCCGACGGCTGAAGGCCGAACTCACCCATGTCTTTGCAGCGCCCGAGACTTCCTGCAAGCCGCCGACCGCGGCCAGGGTGACTGCGCAGAACCGGATCTGAACGGATGCACCAGATATCGCTTCCGCGAAGACTTCGGTCCATGAGAGCACCGAGAACGGCAGGTCGGCTCTACGGCGCGATGGCTTGGTAGTGTGGGGAAAATTCAGCAAAAGCCCTGAGGGGTGGTCATGGCATGTTGGTGATGTTGCAAGTCACCGACCCCGTGGAAAGGGACCACACCATGACCAAGCGAGAGGGTAAGGGGGAAGTCGTCGCTCTGAAAGGGCTGCTGTGTCGGGATGAGGAGTTTGTGCGGACAGCGGTGCAGGCGCTGGTGCAGGAGGCGCTCGAAGCGGAGATGACGGAAGCGATCGGAGCGGCCAAGGGCGAGCGGACGGAAGGTCGTTTGTCGTACCGCAGCGGCTACTACGGCCGTTCGTTGATCACGCGGGTCGGGACACTGGAGCTGCGGGTGCCGCAGGATCGGGCGGGCCGGTTCTCGACCGAGTTGTTCGAGCGCTATCAGCGATCGGAGAAGGCGTTGGTGGCGGCGCTGGCAGAGATGTACGTGCAGGGCGTGTCGACACGCAAGGTCAAGGCGGTGACCGAGGTTCTGTGCGGGCACAGCTTCTCGGCGTCGTCGATCAGCCAGATCAACAGGGGGCTGGACGCCAGCCTGAAGGCGTTCGCCGAGCGGCGGCTGGTCGAGGCGTATCCATATTTGATCCTGGATGCGCGCTACGAGCGGGTCCGCGAGGGTGGCGTTATCGCCAGCCAGGCAGTGCTGGTGGCGATCGGGGTGGACTGGGAGGGCCGCCGGCAGGTGCTGGCGGTCGACCTGGCCAACCGCGAGAGCCGGTCGAGCTGGAAGGACTTCCTGCTGGCGCTGAAGGGTCGCGGTCTGCACGGGGTGGAGTTTGTGGTGTCGGACGATCACGCCGGGCTCAAGGCAGCGATCCGGGAGGTGTTGCCGGAGGCGGCCTGGCAGCGCTGCTACGTGCACTTCCTGCGCAATGCGCTCGACTACGTGCCGCGTCGGGTCAAGGACGACTGCCTGCAGGAGCTGCGCTGGATGTACGACCGGCGCGATCTCGCCGAGGTCAGGCGCGATCTGGCGGCCTGGCTCGGCAAGTGGCAGGCCAAGTACGCCAAGCTGTGCAGCTGGGTCGAGGACAACATCGAGGAGACGCCGACCTACTACCGGCTGCCGCTGGCCCATCACAAGCACATGAAATCGACCAACATGCTGGAGCGGCTCAACCAGGAGCTCAAGCGGCGGACCCATGTGGTAAGGATCTTCCCCAATGCGGCGAGCTGCCTACGGTTGGTGCGCGCCCTGGCCGTCGAGGCTCACGAGAACTGGCTCGAGGCGATTCGCTATCTCAACATGGACCATCTGAAGGAGCACAAGAAACAGGCTGTCAGATTGGCCGCCTGACGGCGGCGGGCGCGGACAACGCTTCGCTATAACGGGGGCTTCGCGTCGTCCGCGCCCCGACTTCATCAACATCGCCTTTTTTGCTGAACTTGACGCACACAACTAGGCCGCGCCCGTGAAATGGTGTTTTCGGCGCAACCTTCGGAACAGCTCCTCATTGCCATGAGCCGGTTCCTAAGCCACCGGCACCCTGCCCCGACCGCGCGACCAGCCTCTGCTAGCCGGATCCTGCAGAAGCCCCCCCCCGGGACGAGGAACCGGCATCCACTGCAGTGCAATAGAAAGGCCGCCTGATGGAGGTGGCCCTTGGTTTGTCAGCTATCAGCGCCAATAGGGATTGTTCGGCGCAGCGTCCCAGCGATTAGGAACGCCGTCGCGATCGCGGTCGCGGGCATAGCGATTGTCGTAGCGATCGTATCGGTTGGGCACGCCGTCACGGTCCCGATCATCCCAAGCGCCGCCTGCGGGGATAAGCCGGGCGAGGTGGCGGTGCCCTGCCGACATAGACGTCGACCTACGCTTGCGCAGGCGTGGAGATGGTCAAGGGCGCCGCGACGACGCCCGCGGCGGCGACAAGTAAGGCAAGGAGAGCGGGCCTCATGTGTGATCCTCCCTTGCTGTTTGCCTGCGAAGACAACGCACTGGCTGATAGGAAGTTGGAGCGCAATGGCCGCAGCCAATCGCGCAACTGCAAGCTTTCAACGCCGTTACCGGCTGCCGCGCGGGCGGCGCCATTCGGCGGGCCGGCGGCTACGCCGAAAGCGACGGCACGCCGACGGGGCCTCCCGAGCGCTCATCCAAGCGGGCACTTGCTGCCGTCTTCCGTCTGCGATCTATCTGCCCTCTTCCAGAGCCCGCTTTTCCAGCGTCTCTGCTTCTGCTTCAAGCTGCGAAGCATATTCCATGATGCGCAGGCGATCCGTCTCCAGGCTAAGCATAATAGCCATTTCACGATAGCGGGCCGCGCGAGCGCGCTTCGCCCTGGCGTGCTGCAAGAGCTTCTCGTCCATTGCACTTGGAAGAAACTATATTCCGTGAACGCCTGAAATTGAATGGCGTTGCGACCGCCTTGCAGCTTCGCGAGCTTATATCGGTCAGCGCCCAAGCTATCGTTTGACGTTGCCGAGACTACGCAAAAAGTCCATCGTCAAATTCATCGCTGCTGGAGTGTTGAATCGCACCATGATGTCGACTCTCAAGTGCTTTGAGCGTGCCGAGATCTGCACCCGGATGGCGTTGGCGGCAACTGATGAATGGAACCGCCGAACGTTGCTGGAGACGGCGATACTGTGGCATCGGCTCGGCAAACAGTCGGAACAGACGCCCTGCCGCTATCAGGAGAGGCCGCGGGCGAGCGTCTCGACTGGTTTCGCGGCCCTCATCACGGAAGCCTTGACGCGCGAAGGCATCGATGTGACCTGGGGGCTTCCAGCACAGCCGCCGCTCGCTATCGGTCCACTTTATCGCGACGGCCAGGCGGGCAGCGTCGGGTATGGCGGGTAGCCGTCGGTCTTGACGGGGTTCGCCGGCTCCAGCGGACCGGCGGCTCAATCGGTGCGAAGTTGAAGAAGGCGGCATGCATCAGCTCTTCGGCGCCAAGTTTCGTTTATTCTCGAAGCTCCGCCGTCTTAATGGACCGTTGACCCCCCGCGCAGTCGCGCCACCAAGCTTCTCAACACGGACCAAGGTTGCCAACGTGCAATCACTTGAACTGTCACATTGAACTGCAACAGCCATGTATCCATCGGACTGAATTCGCGGTTCGGGATACGCCATTAATTGGTGGACTAGATGTACGTGCATTTGCAAGACAAATCCGGTTGCCCCCTGGCAGATCATGCCGAGCTTCTGAGCGTCGCCGCCCGCCGAGGAGGACCCCTCGATAACGGACCGTTGCGGTTCCTTCGCCAGCAGTTAAGTCATGAATGTGCCAATGGAGGCGAAAGCTTTCGGATCATTCGGATTTTGTCGCAATCTGTTGAGATTTGCGGCAACCAGCCGATCAAGGCTGCTGCACCCGAGCCTGCAGGCGCTCGCTGCTTCGACCGGCCATCAGATACGAGCGTTCGGACATCTTCCCTTCCCCCGGAGGTCGCACTCTCACTGGCCCCCGCTCGTCAAGACTCCCCATGGTCATTCGGGCAGCCCCGCTCTCCTCAAGGCTTCTTGGTATTGGGAGATGTCTTCGGCGCGTCGATAAGGGCCCAGCGCGTCTTTGAGATTGGAAACACGAAGCGAGGGGTTAAATCGCCGTAGCCGGCCCAGTGCCTGATGCGCTTGCTCCAGCCGTCCGGCCATCGCACTGCTTGCGGCCTCGATACGCAATGCAGGTTGAAAGTCCGGATTGTCCCGTGATGCCATTGCCGCCCACGATGCCGCTTCCTGGTAGCGACCGAGGGAGAAATATCCATGCGCGGTCCCGCTTCGCATCCCGCTTACCCGCGGATCAAGCGGGTTCAGGCGTACGGCACGCGCGAAGCGCTCGATCGCCAGTTCGGGCTCGCCTAGCCAGATTTTCACCCAGCCGCTATAATACGCGGCACGACCGTAGGCAGATGCAAAACTCGGGTCGATCTCGATCGCCCTATTGAACAGGCGCAATGCCTCGTCGTTGGCTTGTCGGCTGGCAAACTGATAGAGCCTGGCCAAGCCGCGCAGGTAGTAATCATAGGCGTCGAGACTCTCGGTCGGCTTGCGTTTGGCACGCTCGATCTCGGCTTTTTCCATCGCCGGCGCGATCGCTCCGACAATGCTCTCAGTCACCTGGTCTTGCAGGTCGAAGATGTCGCCGAGCCCGCCATCGATCCGGTTCGCCCAAAGGTGGGCCCCGGTGGTCGTATCGATGAGCTGCCTCGTGATGCGCACTCGGCTTGCCGCTTTGCGCACACTGCCTTCCAGCACGTAGCGCACTCCCAGCTCGCGCCCAACCTGCTTGGCGTCGATGACGCGCCCTTTATAGGTGAAGCTCGAATTGCGGGCGATGACGAACAGCGCCGTGAACCGAGATAGTGCCGTGATGATGTCCTCGACCATTCCGTCGGCAAAGTAGTCCTGATCAGGATCCCCGCTCATGTTGATGAAGGGGAGAACGGCGATGGACGGCTTGTCGGGTAGCGCGAGTGCGGGCTTTGTCGATTGGCTCGGCAGCCCGATCGCCGGCACTGCAATCTGGAAGACGTGGACCGGCCGCGCGATGTTTTTGAGCTGCCGTTCGCCCAGATCCTCGAAAGCCAGATCCAGCTTATCGCGCACCTGGTCGTGCACAGCTTGACTTACGCAGATCCCGTTGGCTTCGGTAAGGTTTTCGAGCCGTGCGGCAACGTTGACGCCATCGCCATAAATATCGTCATCGTCGATGATGATATCGCCGAGGTTGATGCCGACGCGGAACTCGATGCGTCGGTCCGCAGGCACGTGCTGATTGCGATCCTGCATCGTGCGCTGGAACTCGACCGCGCATTGGACGGCCTCGACGACGCTCGGGAATTCGATCAGCAGGCCATCGCCGGTGGTCTTGACGATGCGGCCCTGGTGCTCGGCAATCTTCGGGTCGATCAGATCCCGCCGATGCGTCTGGAGTGCTGCCAGGGTCGCGGCCTCGTCGACACCCATCAGCCGGCTGTAGCCGACAACGTCGGCGGCGATGATGGCGGCGAGCTTCCGGACCATGCCCATACCCGTTTCGATTCGGCAGCTTGGAAAACCAGTCTACCCGACGAGGCGCGGATGGTCATCCGAGACCATCGACGCTTGGCTCGCCGAGACCCCCGAGTTCGCAGCCGCCTGCAAGGCTGGCCGTGACGTCGCCGACACTACGGTCGCCGACCGCCTCTATGCCCGCGCCATCGGCTACAGCCACGAGGCGGTGAGGGTCTCACCGACACGGCACTCGCCGGCGAGAAGGGTCCGGAGGACTGGCAGCGCGACATCCTCGAACGGCTGGGCGCGGGCCTGCTCGACACCGGCAAGGCGTCGCCGCTTGCTGTGGCGTCGGGTCATGGCATCGGCAAGTCGGCTCTGGTGGCCTGGATCATCCTGTGGGCGATGTCGACGGTGCGCGACACGCGCGGCATCGTCACCGCCAAGACCGGCGGCCACCAAGACCTGGCCCGAGCTGGCCAAGTGGCATCGGCTCGCGATCAATCGCGGCTGGTTCGTGCATACGGCGACGGCGCTGCATGCGGCCGATCCGCGACAGGAGCGCACGTGGTGGGTCGATGTCATCACCTGGTCGGAGACCAACATCGAGGCCATCGCCGGCCTGCACAACAAGGGCCGGCGCGCGTTCGCGCTGTTTGACGAAGCATCCGCCATCGGTGATCCGATCTTGGACACGATCGAAGGCGCGCTGACCGACGCTGGCACGGAGCTGTTCTGGGCCGCCTTCGGCAATCCCACGCGCAGCACCGGCCGCTTCCGCGAATGCTTTGCCGGCGGGCGCTTCGCCCATCGTTGGCAGGGCCGGCAGATCGACTCGCGCTCGGTGTCGATGACCAACAAGGCCCAGGTCGAAAGCTGGGCGAAGGACTACGGCGAGGACTCAGACTTCATCCGCATCCGCGTGCGCGGCGTCTTCCCCGGCGTCGGCTCGCTGCAGTTCATCGACAGCGAGCGCTTCGATGGCGCTATCCGGTGGCCGCTGGTCGAGGATCGGAGCGCGCCGCTGATCATGGGCGTCGACATCGCCCGCCACGGCGAGGACCAGTCGGTGATCCGCTTCCGGCGCGGCCTCGACGCGCACTCCATCCCGGCGGTGAAGTTCCGCATTCCCGACCTCATGCAGGTGGCGAGCCGCGTCATGGAGCAGGTGCGGCCGCACAATCCCGACGCGGTGTTCGTCGACAGCACCGGCATCGGCTGGGGCGTGCACGATCGGCTGCGCCAGCTCGGCTGTCCGCGCCTGGTGGGCGTCGATTTCGCCGGCAAGGCCGATCGCCGGGACCTCGGCGACGCCGGCGCGCGCTACGCCAACAAGCGCGCCGAGATGTGGCGCTTCCTGAGGGAGTGGTGCCGCGCGGGCTGCCTGCCCGACGACCGCGACCTGCTCGCCGACCTGGGCGCAGTCGAATACGGCTACGACGCCACGGACTCCATCCTCCCCGAACGCAAGGATGGCATGCACCGGGGTGGGATGGCCTCGCCCGACGATGGCGACGCGTTGGCGCTCACGTTTGTGTATCCGGTGGTGCGGCCCGATCCCGCCGGGAGCGGCGTGACGAAGAGGGGCTGCGCAGGCTGAAGAGAAGGATGTGTGACGCCAGTGCGCACCGACCAAGTCCGCTACGATCTCCCGGCGCTCCGCATCGTCATATCTTTATCGGCCGTCCACGTGTCGATGCGTCTGTTCCCGCATTAGGAGTCGAACTATTTGACGCTGCAACTTTGTCCGTGCTAGTTGGGGATTGTGGGAAGGGAACCTGGGAAGTTCCAAGAACTGCGAATCGAGCTTTGACGCACGGCTGCTTTCAACTACCAGCGTCGCGCGGCGCTAGACATTGACGATTCCGTGGCCTCGAGGCTGCGGCTTGCCTCTCTTGAGAGCGCCACACTCTGGCGACGATCAGAGATGTCGAGACCTTGCGACTTCACGTAAGTGGGAAATGGGGGTAACAATGGAAATGCGCATAACGGCCGAGGGCTCATCCGAAAAGGGTAGAACGAACCCTTTGGCTCAAGACACCGGCACTCAATGCGATCCACGCCTGCTTGTCCAAAGGAGTGAGTTGATCATCGTCGAGGACGATGACTACTACCGCGAAGCGGTTGAGACCGAGCTTCGCGCTGAAGATTTTGAGGTTCACTCTTTCAAGGATGGATCTTCAATGCTTACCGCAGTTGGCCAGGGTCTGCGCGCCGATGCGGTTATCCTCGACTGGACGTTGAAGGACATGTCTGGCATCGGCCTTCTGACGCAGATGAAAGAGCGTGGGCTGGACTGGCCCGTCATTTTTGTGACGAATCAAGCCTCACCTGTGCATGAAAAGCTGGCACTGCAGAGCGGCGCGGCCGACTTTGTGGACAAGGCGCGCGCCCTATCGGTCCTCATCGTTCGTCTGCGACGGATTCTGACGAAGAGCCAGGCCGTTCCGACGGCTTCGCCTCAAGATACCGTCACCTATGGGCGACTTACCCTTCGGACAAACATATGCAGAGCCTATTGGGATGGAATTGATGTCGGCCTGACGGTGGCCGAATTCAAAACCGTGTTTCTGTTGGTCTCGAATGCGGGCTCGTTCGTCACTTACCGACAGGTCTACGATTGCATGCGTCACGTTGGGTTCGTAGCGGGCAGCGGAGAGCACGGCTATCGGATCAATGTCCGGTCCGGCATGAGGCGCGTCCGCGCAAAGTTCAAAGCGCTCCACCCTGACTTTGACGAGATAGAGACGTTCACATCATTCGGCTATCGTTGGAAGCAGAATTGAAGGCGCAAGCGCGCCAGCGGCACCACCTCCGCTCCATCATCGCGCTGGGCCTTGCCCTTGATGCTCTGCCTGACATCCAGGCATGTTTTCTGCCACGGGGGAGAGGCCAACCATGGGTGTCGGCTCCTCGTATCCCGGAATGCTGTGGCCGTTATGTTGCTTGCGCCCCCAACACTTTATCCAGATATACGTGCATTGGACCAATTGGTATAATGTTACCCCCATCACAGAATTGTGATAATAAGAACTGATTAATAGGAACGGCATCAGAACATTTTGCAGCGGGAGCATGGTTCTGATTCGTCACGATGGGGCGCGCGCAATGGCTCAACTGCTAGAAACTTGGCTGCTCCGAGATGGGCGATTCAGGGTTTATGCAACGAATCCAGTCGGTCGGCGGAAGCGCCGAATCATCGAATTGGAAGTGCTGGCCACAGGGGAACGATTTCACGGGTCTACCCGGAAGATGAAGCGCCTCGTGCGGGTACTCGAAGGAAGCACTCCAGAAACGACCGTCCCGCAGCCCTGGATCCGCAGACGCATCCGCCGCGACCAGGTCTAGCGTGCGGAACCCTCGCGGCCTACGGGCCCGACGCAGGCGTTGCTCCGGGTGATCTGACCTGCTGGCGGACCTGGGCGCAGTCGAATACTGCTACGACGCCACGGACTCCATCCTGCTCGAACGCAAGGACGACGTGCGCCGGCGCGGCCTCGCCTCGCCGACGACGCCGACGCTCTGGCGCTCCCCTTGCCTATCCGGTGGTGCGGCCCGACCGAGCCGAGGAGCGGCGCTACGAGGAGGGGCTGCGCAGGCTGAGAGGAGGATTGTCTGATGGCGGCGCTCTCTCGCGGACGATGCCCTGGTGGCCATCCTGCGCAAGGAGGATGCGATCGCAACCAATTCGATGGGCACGCCCGGCAAGGCTTACCAAGAGGCGTCTGCTAAGGGACCAAAAAACCGACATTTGTCAGCAATCCAGGCGCGCCCGGGTCGATCTCAAGAACCCTCTTTTTGCGGGAACGAAGTCGTCGAGCATTTCCATTGCGCCGGCACCGGGCTCCTTTGCCGCATCCCGATGAGCGCGACCTGAACACGGCAAACTGCATCGCTCGGGACCGTATGCAGTACAGCCAGATCGATCTCTTCATCCGGCACCAGATTCAAGAGCGGTGACTCATCTCTGAGGCTCTTCCAATTCAGAATGGCCCGGGTCGTATTTGAAATGGGTTCCGTTTTCCAGTCTGACCTTTTCACGCCATCGAATCGAAGGTCTTCATCAGGGGCGCCATACGTTACGCGCGCACTCAGATCATGCATGACCAAGGTTCCGTTCGGCCCCTTCTTGAGATGAACTTGGATGGCCAAGAGACCTGTTCCATTCTTCGACGACTGCCGATTACAGCTCGCTTTGATCGTCAGATTTACGCGAAAATACCGGAAATGCCTTGTAGAGGAAAAAGCCCCGCACCCGTAAATCCGAGCGCTTGACCGATATCCTTTGCATGTTCAGTCCAGCTCCAATCCATGTTGCTTCGCCCTGTTTCGTTTTTTCATTTGAGCCTATACCGGCGTTGCTGTCTCCGTGGCATCGGACGCCAATGGACATTGACGATCGGGGTCCTGTCCCGGGAAGTGGTGTAACTGGCGGGAGCAAGACCGCTCGCGAAGCGCGCTCGCTGTATAACGCCGTAGCGAGCGAGCGGGCTTGCGGCGGTCATCGGCGATTTCTGGGTTAGCGTCGGGTTGCGAAGACCAACTCTTGACCAAGGACACCACCGATGACCGACGAGATGATGAACCTGCGTTCGCTCGTGGAGAAGACCCCCGACGCCGACCTGCTGCGCGACATGATCGCCTTCGCCGCTGAGCGGCTGATGGAGATCAAAGCCGGGGCGCTGACGGGAGCCGCTCAGGCGAGAAGAACCCCCAGCCGTCTGGTACAACGCAACGGTTATCGCGATCGCGACTGGGAGACACGCGTCAGCACGGTCGAGCTGCGCATTCCCAAGCTGCGCAAGGGCAGCCAAGCCGGGCGATCTTGATGAGATAGTGCGAGAGCGTTCTTCGTCGGGATGGGCTTTGATCGCGGTCCCTTACGAGACGATCGAGCAGAGCGATTTCAGCGTCAGTCAGTGCAAGGTCCGGCGGCGCGTCCGGGCTTGAGCGGTTGAGCATGGTCATCCAGAAGACGCGCCAACTCACGATGCAATAGACGGCGATCAGATTGGCCAGGCGTTGGGCGGTCCTGAGCTTTGCCTCCTCGGCCCTGCAGCCCGATTTAAGGACCTTGTGGAATACCTCGATCTTCCATCTCAGAGCGTACCATTCGAGCTTCTCAATGGCGTCCTTGCGAGACTGTACGGGCAGATCGATGATCAGCTTCCAGTCAATCTTCTTTCTGTTCTCCGGCGTCCCGCGCTCTTCGACATGGATCAAAGTGAGCGTCAGCGCCGGATAGCGTTACTGCTTTCCGATCGGTGGCTGAACTCGAATCCGCCGATACTTGATCTCAAGAACAGCTTCGTCCGGTTCGCCGTCGTTGCCTCTGACTTCGATGCGATGCAGGCCTTTGATGGCTACTTCCTCCATCTCGTCGGCGATCGTGTGGTCGCCCTCGCCGGTCCGAACCACAAAGTGCGTCCCTCTCTGATGCGCCATGCAGAAGAGCTCGTAGATGTCACTTTCACGATCGCCGATGTGAACGCATCGGCCTGGGTCGCCTAGTAGCTCCGTCGACTGTCCCAGATTGTCCAGCCAGCGAATGCTCTCCTTCTCTTCGATGGGAACGCGTGTCGGGTTGATCTTCTTCTTGAGCGCAGCGGTGCCTTTGAACTTCTTGCGGGTCCAGAACTTGACGGCGGTCAGGCCCAGCGGCAGCCCCTCGGTCGTCACGGCCAAGCTGGAATGCATCAGGATGCCGCAAACTGTATGCGACCTCAGGCGGCCCGCTTTGTCGCGGCCGCTGTTGATGCTTTTTGGTTATGCCGATCGCTTCGGGCTTCTCTCTTTGATAGCTGAACTCCGTGGTGTCGTGCAGCACGAGGATCGGGCCATCGGTCACCGCCACCCGATCGCGCGTCGCTTGAAAATGACCGGCCAGGATGTCCGCCTCGCTGATCCGATCGTTGGCGAACAAGCGATAGGCCGCCTTGGCATTGGCCCAATCCTGGCAGACCAGCGGAATGCTTTGCCCCATGGCGCTCCCGATCTGCGCCAGCAGTTTGCGCAGCCGCTTGTTCAGACGATCATCGGCAAGACTACAGCCGGCAAGCTCACCATCAACCCACGACTCAACTGCTCCGTCCATTGGTACCGGTCCTTTGCCATTCGGTGCCAGACAAGGAATCACGACCGATTCCTCTCATGCAACAACTTGTGCACTTCTCTGCGCGGTCGACAAAATGTGGGTAATTGAAAGCCGCCGAAGGCCGCCTTGTAACGTCGGAGGGGTGGGCTAAAAGACAGCCCTTATGGCTGGCCTTAAAGGCAGACCTGAAGTGACGCGGTTGGAAGTTGTGGAGACCGGCCGGCGTCGTCGTTGGACGGAAGACGAGAAGCTGCGAATCGTGACAGAGAGCCTGAGCGGCCCGCGGATGGGGTCGGTGACGGCCCGCCGCTATGGGATTGCGCGATCGCTGCTGGGCTGCTGGCGACATGGCGTCGTCGGTTCGGTGTTCAGGCGGCCGGGGTGTCGAGGTTTGTTCCGGCAGTCGTCGTGCCGGAGACAGCCACGTCGTCGTCGAGCCGCATGGAGATCGTCGCCGCGAACGGGCGGCGAGTGATCGTCGAGGCTGGGGTCGATGTGTGGAACTGCAATCCTCGTCAGGTGACCGCCGACACAGCCTGAACGCCGTCTCTGGAGCTACCTCGCCTGGAGTTGCCACGCCGCGGTGCTCACCGCATGCTTACCCTGTGGATCGACGCGACCTACGTGAAGGGCCGCCAAATGCGCGCCGAGCTTCGTCTTGGTGCGTCGCTTGATATCCGTTGAGGCACGCGAACGGCTCTGCGGCTCGAGGTCTAAGGGGATGCGCTACCTCACCAGCTTGCGCATTCGTTGTAGTGGCTAAAGCTGCACACAGCGGACGTACCTTACATCCAGGCCCATGTCTCGAAGGCCATTTGCTAGCTCTTGAGCACTGTCGTCGCATTCGGCCTTGGAGACAAAGATCGGCGCATACTTATTGGCCACCACACCTTCCGTGCATCGCTCAACCTCCGTGCAGACATGGAATGAATAGCCCCAGACACCGTTCTACGCCCATGCCGAACTTGCTAGCAGGGTGGACGTCGCTAATACCAAAGATGGTTTCACCGCGCCTTCCTTTCGGCTCAACGGTGTTGAAGTCCTTAGCGAGCACACTGATCCAATACCGAGGCAATGGTGCTACACATCGAAGGTTGCTGAGCGCGACGACCGCGCCTGGTGAATCGAGAGGCAACCTTAAGCGGTGGAAAGCTGTGTGTGAATGCCGGCCGCTAAGTCGGCGCCCTGTTCTCTGCCTTCTCAAGATGTTCCGGCTTGATCGCCATCGTAAGTCCCTTCTTCTGGTCACTCGCTCAAGCCCCGCCTTGGAAGATCAAGCAAAGATGAAATCCGACGTGCGCAAAACGCCAGGATCGCCGATGCCCACAAGGGTAACGCTGTTGTTGGCGTCAAACTCGATTTTGGTGTTACTTCCGATGGCAGTCAGCATCATGTCAGCGAGACTATGGAATCCATACGCACTCACATCGATCCGGTCGTGATCGCTCTGGCGGAAGTCGTTGATGGTGTCATTTCCGTTATTTCGCCCAAACACGAAAGTATCGGCACCGGTTCGGACGTTACCGACGGGAACACTGGGCGATGCAACAAGGCCATCGATGAGCCGGGCATCGCCCCACATTACGTCGTTGCTATTGCCGCTAATCAGCTCGTCGTTGCCGGCACGGGCGTTGCCGGACATCGACGAAGCGTCGCCATACATGGTGTTGATAGGGAAACGGACATTGCCGTTTCCCCCGATCAGCGTGTCGTTGCCCCCTCGGGTATTTCCAGACATCTCCAAGGCGTCGCCATACATGGTGTTGAACAGGAAGAATCCGTTCGCATCTTCGGCGCCCCCGATCAACTTATCGTTGCCACCTCGTGCATTGTCGGACATGTAGTTCGCGTCCCCGACGAGAGCGTTTTCCTCCGCATTCAAGCCGCCAAACACGACATCGTTTCCGCCGCGCGTGTTGCCTGACATTTGATAAGCATCGCCAGAAAACTTATTACGGAACCCTTGGCCGCCGACTTGGTCGTTGCCGCCCACCGCGCTGTCAAACATCGTGTATGCGTCGCCGTACAGTTCGTTCTGGTGCCCGAAACTTGTCGCGACAATGTCGTTCCCGCCGCGAGCATGGCCCACCATGCTCTGGGCCTCGCCGAATGCCCTGTTGAAAAACCCATTGCCTGCCAGTTTGTCGGCGCCACCGCGTGTGTCGTCGAACATCAAGTAGGCGTCACCGTAGATCGTGTTGACCGAGAAATCCTGCGCGCTCTTCCCGGTAATCCAATCATTGCCGCCGCGGGCGTGGCCGGACATCGTCAAGGCAGCGTCCCCGACCAGTACGTTGGTCGTGGTGCCGCTGCCGCCGCCGATCAACCGATCGTTACCGCCGCGCGTGTCGTCGGCCATGATGTAGGCGTCGCCATGGAGGTAATTGGTCGCCTGTTCGCCGCCGATCAGCGTGTCGTTACCGCCTCGCGCATGGTCGTACATGGAGTCGGCATCGGCATAAAAGATGTTTATCGATCCAGAGCCCCCGATCAGCGTGTCATTGCCGCCTCGCGTTCTGTCGAACATCAGATGAGCGTCGCCACGGAATTGGTTGAGCGCATCATTTCCGCCGATCAGCAAATCGTTGCCGCCGCGGCTAAACTCATACATGCGATAGGCGTCGCCGAAGAGGCTATTTGCCGCGCCGGCTTGGCCGGCCAGCTCGTCATTAGTGCCTCTCTGATGGTCGGTAAGGCTCCCGGTTTGAGTATTTGGAACAGGTTTCGGCATGACGACCTCCCTTAGACCGCCCAGCAAGGGCGACTACGCCTAACACCATAGAGCGAGTGTCAACGTTACAGCGCATGGTTGTAGGCCTGTGCGCTAAAGATGTGGCATTAAAAGCGCTCGCACCCGCGCCTCGGCCTGTGGCTGCTAAGTCGCACAGGCCGAAAGTGACCTACGTGTGACCTGCGGTGGGAGCCCTGATAGCGAATATAACCACACTGGTACGCGAGCACGCTGTCTTCACATCCGAAAACGGTGTGGATGGTGGCGCGTTGACATAACTTGGCATAGCCCAACCTGACGGTGGCACTCGGCATGACGGATACTGGCCGTGGTTGGATTTTCTGGCAGCTCGGGTGAAGCGCATGCAGTCCAGGTCGACCTGCGGCTCCAATCCGGGTATTTCCCCTCCTTTTCCGATCTGTCCTGTCGCCTCCGCGCCGACCGTCTCCTGGGCTAGCCGGCTTCAAGCAGGCCCCCCAACACTCCGCCAGCAAGCGATGCCTTCTGTCTCGTACTCGGCTGGTCCGGCGCGCCACAACGCAGCAAAGAACCGGCCGCTTCCATTCCAGAAAGCGCCTATAGGTTCGCGCCGCCGAAGCGCTCCTACAACGTCAGCCGCCCGCTGGTCGTGAGGCCCATGCATACGGGCACTGACGGGCCTTGACTCGTACGCATCCGGTGGAGGCGGCGGAATCGCCAGTTGATGGCATGAGTAGGATCTGACTGAGGGCCTACGCCACTCGTTACTGCTGCTGCTTCCAGTTCCAGGGCAGCAAGTCGGCGATGCGCTTGGCCGGATGATCCTGCAGACGTGCGAGCACATCGGCGAGCCAAGCCTGCGGATCAACGTCGTTGAGCTTGGCAGTCTCGATCAGAGTGTAGATCGCTGCAGCGCGGTGGCCACCTGTGTCAGAGCCGGCGAAGGTCCAGTTGTTGCGGCCGACGGCCATCGCGCGGTCATTCTGCCCATGTTGGACAGGAAGTTGAGGTTTGTTACCGCTGGCACGCCCTCTATGGGCGGCGGGTTCGCCGCCAGTATACGGAGCGGCGCGCTGGCGGCGAGGTCGT
>Ga0081455_10003103_pt1 | contig 19331 bp, 22 predicted proteins | sample TabmetS3T2R1_FD_70207 | JGI IMG/M metagenome (GOLD analysis project Ga0081455, IMG submission 70207) | Tabebuia heterophylla rhizosphere microbial communities from the University of Puerto Rico - S3T2R1 | ecosystem: Host-associated > Plants > Roots > Rhizosphere ... | reverse complement strand
GATGCTCCTGCTTGAGGCGGGCCAGATGCTCGCGGAGCGTATTGAAATCCTTGACGTGCATGGAGCTTTCCGTGGCGTCCGCCCCTCGAGGCGGGAGGGCCCGTGGCGTGGGAGATCTTAGCATATGCGGCACGGTTTCCCACAGGGGATTGGCGAGCAACCTGCTGTAAGCTCGGGAGATGAGTAAGAACCCCTTAATCACGTTCTGGGACTTCGCGACCGGCCTTTACGCGCGCGCCGGGGTAAAAGCCGTTTCGCTCGCGCTGCAGGACGAGCGCGGCGACGATGTTCTGTTCGTCTATGCCTGCCTTTACGCCGCGATCGAGGGTGGCGGCGCGCTTGCGGTCGCACCTCTCCTGGAGGCGCTGGAACCTTGGCAAAGCGAAGTCACCGAGCGCCTGCGCGCGGCGCGGCGGGCCGCGGGCTCCGGCCCGCTGGCCCAGCAGATTCTGGCTGCGGAGCTTGCCGCCGAGCGCATCGCCTATGACCGCGCGGAGCCGCTGCTTGGCCCCTTCGGCGCAGCGCGAACACCGGACATGGTGCAGAGCTGGTCGCAGGCCAATTTCTGGCACTATCGCGCGGAAACGGGTCGTGGTGTGACTGCCGACGACGAAGCCCGGTTCGCAGTCCTCATTGCATCCTCAGCAAACCGGCGGGTGTTGTAGGAGTCCTGCAGCCCTCCTAGGATAGTTTCATCAGAACGTTTCCCAAGTGAGGCGAACCCCATGAGCGCACCTATCTACTCCATTCAAGCGCGCCGCATCGACGGCAAGGACGGCACACTCGCCGACTTGCAGGGCAAAGTGGCGTTGATCGTCAATGTCGCGTCCAAATGCGGGCTCACGCCGCAATATACGGCCCTCGAGAAGGTCTATGAGACCTACAGGGACAAGGGGTTCACCGTGCTCGGCTTCCCGGCCAACGACTTCAAGGGCCAGGAACCCGGCACAAATGCGGAGATCGTCGAGTTCTGCACCGCCAACTACGGTGTGAAATTTCCGATGTTCGACAAGATCACCGTCGTAGGGGAAGGTCGTCATCCGCTCTACAAGCACCTGATCGCGGCGCAGCCGAAAGCGACGGCAAATCCGGACAGCAAGCTCAGGGGGATACTGGACGGCATGGGTCTACTGCCGAAGAACGAGAGCGACATCATGTGGAACTTCGAAAAGTTCCTGGTGGCGAAAGACGGCAAGGTCGTCGCGCGCTTCGCGCCCGATATCACGCCTGACGATCCGATGGTCACAAAGGCGATCGAGACGGAGCTCAAGAAGAGCTAGCCGATATTCTCGCCCCAGCGTTTGAGGCCCGGCAGCGCGAGCCCGAAGAGATCGAGCACGCGCCCAACGGATTGATCGACGAGATCATCGAGGCTTTGCGGCTCCGCGTAGAACGCGGGCAGCGGCGGCGCGATGATCGCGCCCATCTCGGTGAGCGTCAGCATGGTGCGCAGATGACCGGCATGAAACGGCGTCTCGCGCACCATCAGCACGAGGCGCCGCCGCTCCTTGAGGCAGACATCGGCGGCGCGCGTGAGCAGATTTGACGTGAGCCCGTTCGCGATTTCCGACATCGTATGCACGGAGCATGGGGCAACAATCATGCCCAATGTGCGAAAGGACCCGCTGGCGATCGCCGCGCCGACATCGGCAATTCCATAGGCCCGGGTCGCGAGCGCACGCACCTCTAGGGGTTTTTTTCCCGTCTCATGCGCAAGTGTCAGATCGCCCGCTTTCGTCACGACGAGATGGCTCTCGACTCCCACCTGGCTCAAGCCTTGGAGCAGGCGAATGCCATAAGTGACGCCGGACGCGCCGGAAATGCCCACCACGAGCCGCCGCGGCTCGGCTTCGCGCTCGCTCACGCCGTTCACCACTCTTTTAGGCTGCCGGAAATTACCGGGCTCCAAATTCGAATAAGAGGGCTGACAGCCCCTTCCGACAGGTCTACCATACCTGCCTCGTCTCTTTCACAAGGAGGAGAGTTCATGGCACTCCAGGCGCATATAGCCGAGCTCAGCGAAAAACATAAGAAACTGGAGGAGGAAATCCACGACGCGTTGCAACATCCTGCCGTCGACTCCTGCCATATCACGGAGCTCAAGCGCCAGAAGTTGAAATTGAAGGACGAACTCGAAAGATTGCTAAAGACGGTGCACTAGATCCCTCTTCGGACGGATCGCACTTCGAAATCCCCGCCCCCCGGCGAATCGCTTCCCGACGGCCTTTGGTGGCCGCGTCATGTGGCAACGGGGAAGCCGTTTTCCCGGATGCGCACCCGGCAGCTCCCCGTGAGCTTGCCGGGCCCGGGGATTTGTTCCGAAATCGCAGATTTCTCTTCATGGTGGCGGTGCCCTCTCTTGCCCTGGCCTAGCGCCTACCTATAATCGCGCGCTTCCTGCGCCGCCCTTCTTTCGGGCGTGGCCCGGTGGAGCACTCCATGTCCCGCAAACCTACAGCCAAGCCGCTTGTCGGCGTCATCATGGGCAGCAAGTCCGATTGGACGACGCTCGGCCACGCCGCCATGACGCTGGACAGCCTGGGCGTGCCGCATGAGACGCGCGTGATCTCCGCGCATCGCACGCCCGAGCGGCTTTACGAATACGCGCGCAGCGCTCGTGCCCGCGGTCTCAAGGTCATCATCGCGGGCGCCGGGGGGGCCGCGCATCTGCCCGGAATGACATCTTCGTTGACGACGCTGCCGGTGCTTGGCGTCCCCGTCGAAACAAGCGTGCTGAACGGCGTCGACAGTCTGCTTTCCATCGTGCAGATGCCGGGCGGCGTGCCGGTCGGCACGCTCGCAATCGGAAAGCCCGGCGCCATCAACGCGGCGCTGCTCGCGGTCTCCATTCTTGCGCTTTCCGATCCGGCACTCGCCGACAGACTCGAGCGGCATCGCGCCGCCCAGACAGATGCCGTGCCGCTGACGCCGGAGGACGAAGGCGAGACCGTCCGATGACCGAAGCGCTGCGTCCGGGCCAGACGATCGGCATCCTGGGCGGCGGGCAGCTCGGACGCATGCTGGCGCTGGCCGCCGCGCGGCTCGGTTTCAAAGTGCATATCTACGCCGCCGAAGACGACACGCCCGCAGCCGATGTCGCCCACGCGCTGACGCGCGCCGCCTATGATGACCTCCCGGCGCTCACACGTTTCGCGGCAACCATCGACGTCGTGACCAGCGAGTTCGAGAACATTCCCGCCGCCGCGGCGTCGCAGCTCGCCGCAATGCGCCCGGTTCGTCCCTCGCCGCGCGCGCTCGCAATCGCTCAGGACCGCGTGATCGAGAAGGATTTCGTGACGGGCCTCGGCGTGACCACGGCGTGCTATGCCGCGGTCGACACGCGCGCGGATCTCGATGCCGCGCTCGCGAAAGTGGGCGTGCCCGCGATCCTCAAGACGCGACGTCTCGGCTATGACGGCAAAGGTCAGACGCGCCTCGCCAAGCGCGAGGATGCTGACGCCGCGTGGGCGGCGCTCGCGGGACGGCCAGCCATTCTGGAAGCGCAGATCCCGTTCGCTCAGGAGCTCTCGGTCGTGCTCGCACGCGGTGTAGAAGGCGCGATCGCCACCTTCGACGTGCCCGCCAATGTCCACGAGCATGGCATCCTGAAACAAAGCTCCGTGCCCTCCGGCGCAAGCGCCACCTGCGAGACGAACGCGCGCGCCATCGCCGCGCGCCTTGCCGAGGCACTCGACTATGTCGGCGTCCTGGCCGTCGAGCTCTTCCGGCTCGCCGACGACACGCTGCTCGTCAACGAGATCGCCCCGCGCGTGCACAACTCCGGGCATTGGACGCTCGATGCCTGCGTGACGAGCCAATTCGAGCAGCATATCCGCACGATCACGGGCTGGCCCTTGGGCTCGACGCGGCGTCACTCGGATGCTGTGATGGAGAACCTGATCGGCGACGCCGTGGAAACATGGCCGGCGTTAGCAGGCGAGCCCGGCGCCGCGCTGCATCTCTACGGCAAGCGCGAGGCCCGTCCCGGACGCAAGATGGGGCACGTCACACGGCTCTATCCGCTCGGCGGCGGACCATCTTTAAGAGGCTGATCGGCCGGCGGATCGAGATAGCGCAGCATGCCGAGCAGCCGCAAAGGCGACGGCAGAATGCCCGCGATCCGGCGCGCGCTGCGCTTGGCACCCTCAATCAACATGATCTCTTCAATGCGCCGGTCGAGATGACGCGAGGTCTCCTCCTTACCCGGCGAGCGATCGCGAAACCAGACCGCGGCCGAGGTGAGATAGACGCCCGCCGCAAGCGCGCGCTTGGTGTAGAAATTGAAATCCGTCGAAGCATCCCCGGCCGCGCGCCACAGACGATCCACCGTTTTGTAGGCGAGCTCGACGCCGAGCGACGCGTAAGGGGGCAGCGCGAGCAGCAGCGCGGCGCGACGCGCCGCGCCTGCGTGAGGCGTCATCGCCTCGAGACGCGCGGCCACCCCTTCACGGATGCGGTCACGCGTGCGCAAGTTTCCCGCACTCGCAAGCCGCGCGACCATCACGTCGTCGAGCTGATCGGAATAGGCGCGCAGGAGATCGCGAACTCCTTCGGGACAGACGAGCTTCAGGCGGTCGGGTGCCACGCCCGCCGCGGTGCCGGCGATCTCGACCAGCGCCTCGCTCCAGCCCTGCTCCGCGGCGCGCGTGAGCGCCTCGCCCAGCACGCGGGCGCGCTCGTCCGCGTAAGGATCATCGGTTGCTGTCACGAGTCCGCCTGTGCGTCGGCGAGCAGCCGTGTCCATTCGCTCTCGAACATCAAGGTGCGCAGATCTTTCATACGCTGCGGATAGAGCACGCCGTCCAGATGATCGCATTCGTGCTGCACCACGCGGGCATGGAAGCCGCGCGCTTCGCGCTCGATGAGCTCGCCGTCGGGTGTGACGCCGCGATAGCGCAGAAGGGGCGCCCGGGGCACGAGACCGCGCAGGCCCGGGACCGACAGACAGCCTTCCCAGCCCAGCACCCGCTCGTCGCTCAGAAGCTCGACCTCCGGGTTGACCAGCACGGTGAGGGGCGCGGTCTCGTCGAAGGCCTCCCGCGCGCCGTCCTCGGGACGCTCGGCCCTGTCCGAAGGCGCCTGGAAGATCACGATACGCAGCGGGACATGGACCTGGGGCGCTGCGAGCCCGGCCCCGTTGGCGTCGATCATCGTTTCGATCATGTCGGCGGCCAGCTTCCGAATCGCCGGCGCGGTCGGGTCCGGAACGGCCTCGGCACGGCGCGACAGAACAGGGTGGCCCATCCGGGCAATTTTGAGGATCGCCATAAGCGCCATAATGGCCGCGAAGCCCCTCTCGCAAAAGCCCAGAAATGGGCGGGACCAATGCCAGGAGCCATCCTTCGAGACGCCGGCTGCGCAGCCTCCCCAGGATGAGGCCGGAGGTTATCAAAAACGCGAACCTCGTCCCGAGGAGCGGCCGGAGGCCGCGTCTCGAAGGATGGCCACGGACGCGGGATGGACAAAAGCTTGGGTGTTTGCTATAAGACGTCCCAATAACGCGGTTTCCCGAGCGGAAACGGCGTTTTTGTTTTCTCATTTCCGCAATCTGAAACGGAGCCGGGACCCTTGCAGATCATCGTGCGCGACAACAATGTCGATCAGGCGCTGAAGGCGCTGAAGAAGAAGATGCAGCGCGAAGGCATCTTCCGCGAGATGAAGCTCCGGTCCCATTACGAGAAGCCCTCCGAGCGGCGCGCCCGCGAAAAGGCGGAAGCCGTTCGCCGCGCACGGAAGCTCGCGCGCAAGCGCGCCCAGCGCGAAGGCCTCGTCCCGAGCAAGCCCAAGCCCGTCTAAGACGGTGGCCCTGCCGGTCTCCAAGCAAACAGCCGCCCCCTCCGGGGCGGTTTTTGTTTGGGACGCCGGAAGCGCGACTGCAGCGCGTTGAAGGGCAAAGGCGCCAACAAGGAGCGACGACATGGCCAGGGGATCGAAGCGCGCGCTGGGGCTCTTGCTGTGCGGGCTGTTGGCGCTCGCGGGCTGCGCCGGCGGCGAGAAGCCCGAGCATGGGGGGCATCACCGCTCCGGGGGCGGAAAAGGCGGCGGCATGAGCCCGACCGGTCTCAATCCTGATATCCTCCTGTTCCTGCCCTTCGATGCCGATCACGATCACCGCATCACCAAGGCGGAGCTCGCTCAAGCCACTGAGACGACCTGGACGAGCATCGCCCATGGCCGCGCGGCCGTTGGCCTCGTCGAGCTGCGCGATGCATTGGCCAAGATCTACGGCAAGTCGGATTTCGATTTCGCGACGCTGACCTTCGATCCCGACGGCGACGGCAAGACGTCCCAGGCCGAGTTCACTCAGGCGTTCACCGTGAAGTTCAACATCATGGATACGAACAGCGATGGCGTGCTGACGCCGGACGAATTCTACCGGCACATGGCCCAAGGTGGGCGCCCGCGCGGCGAGCGCGATCGCCGCGACGAAGGCGGCCCGTGGTAGGGCTAGCGCCTAAGCGCCCTTCAGCGCTTTGCCGTTGCGGGTGAGCGCTGTCGCCCGGATGATCTCGTCGTCATAGTCGATCTTGAGCGCCTTGGTCTCCTTGTCGACCAGCGGCGTCAGGAAATTCACGAGATTGCGCGCATAGAGCGAAGAGGCGTCGCCGGGGCATTTGGCCGCCAGATTGGCGGCGCCGAAAATCTTCACACCGTCGACGATCACGACCTCGTTTGGCTTTGAGAAGGCGACATTGCCGCCCTGCTCCACCGCCATGTCGACGATGACCGAGCCCGGCTTCATGCTCTTGACCATCGCCTCGGTCATGAGCTTGGGCGCCGGCCGGCCCGGAATAAGCGCAGTCGTGATGACCATGTCCTGCTGCTTCACGGTTTCGGCAGTCAACTCCTGCTGCTTTGCCTTGTAGGCCGCGCTCATTTCCTTGGCGTAGCCGCCTGCGGTCTCCGCTTGCATCGCTTCTTCGTCCTCGACCATGACGAAATTCGCGCCGAGCGAATGGACCTGCTCCTTGGCGGCAAGGCGCACATCGGTGGCCGAGACCCGCGCGCCCAGACGCCGCGCCGTTGCGATCGCCTGAAGTCCTGCGACGCCCGCTCCCATGACAAAGGCGCGGGCGGGCGTCACCGTGCCGGCGGCGGTCATCATCTGCGGCATCACGCGCCCGTAAAGGGCGGCCGCCTCGAGCACGGCGCGATAGCCCGCCAGATTGGATTGCGACGACAGCACGTCCATGGATTGGGCGCGCGTGATGCGCGGCAAAAGCTCGAGCGCGAAGGCATCGACACCGCGCGCGGCATAAGCCGCCACACGCGCCGCATTCGAAAAGGGATTGAGCATGCCGGCCAGCAGCGCGCCGGATTTCATCTGCGCGACTTCGTCATCGGTCGGACCCTGGACCTTGAGCACGATGTCCGCAGCCAAGGCATCTGATGCCGTCGGGACGATCTTGGCGCCGGCTTCCGCAAACATGTCGTCGGGAATGTAGGACGCGATGCCCGCGCCGGTCTCGATCACGACCTCCATGCCGAGGGCCAGGAACTTCTTGGTCGAATCGGGTGTCACCGCGACCCGTGTCTCGCCGGCCGCGCGTTCCCTGACGATGCCGATCTTCATCACTGAAGCCTCCTCAAGCGGGCTGCGATTTTCTTGGGCACGCGGAGGACTCGTCCCGACATGCGACGTCAGAGGAGACGGAACAGCCCCACAGGATGATAGCTTGAATCAAATCAGGGACTTGGGCGAGCCCAAATTGTTTCCCGCCTAGAGCAGGAACGCCGCCATCCCCACCAGAATGAGGATGATCACGACCAGATTGATGACCGCGAACCGCAGGAAGGCGGAGTAGGTCCCCCGCTTTGCGAGATAGAACGGATCGTTGCTGACGACGGGGCTGCTGCTCATCAAGGTCTCCAAGGTCTCGGCCGGCCGGACTTTACCAAATGATCGCCCGGCGGCAAGGGTCCTATGCCTCAGCAAGTCCGACCTCGGTCAGCGCCGCGGTTTGGGCGGACTGGAGGCGCTCCGTCGAGAACCCCTCGATGGCCTCGACAAAGAGGCGCCGGAAATTGAGTCGCGCCGCGAGGTGCAGAAACACGGCGCCGAGCCCGATGGCCGCCCGGTCCATGAACACGAACTCGCGCGGCGGCCGCACCGGCCCTAGCGTCGCCAGGCGCTTGTGGACCTCAAAAGCCTCCTTCCGACCATATTCGGACGGCTTGACCCCATCCGCGATGGTGCGCTCCCGATCGTCGAGGAGCGGCCCATAGATGAACCGTGCCCAGATGTTCAGGGCGTCGATCAGCTCGCGGGACAGTCCGTGAAATCCCCAGCGCTCATAGGCAGATACGGCGAGATCGCGGTCGTTCCTTTCGAGGGCCCAATAGAGATCGACGACACCGGCGACGAAATTGGGTGGGAAGATGCGGATGCAGCCGAAATCGAGCAGATTGAGGCCATGATCCGTCCGCACGGAATAATTGCCGAGATGCGGATCGCCATGAATGACGCCGAAGCGGCTGAAAGGATGCCACCAGGCGCGAAACAACGCTTCGGCAATCGCGTTGCGTGCCGCCTCGGGCGCATCTTTGAAGCTGAGCAGCGGCTGCCCCTCGAGCCATGACATGGTGAGGAGCCGCCTGGTCGAGAGCGCCGGCACGACCTCGGGGATCGAGATCCGCGGCTCGTTCGCGAGCATGCGGCGGTAGAGCGCGATGTGTCGCGCCTCGCGCACGTAGTCCAGTTCCTCGCGCAGGCGATCGCCCACCTCGGCGGCAAGCTCGCTCGGGTCGATCGCCGGCGACAGGCGCTTGTAGATCGCGATCAAAAGGCCGAGCTGGGCGAGATCGGCGCCGACGGCGCTGTCCATATCGGGATATTGCAGCTTGCAGGCGAGATCGGCGCCGTCGTGAGAGGTCGCGCGATGCACCTGACCAAGTGACGCGGCTGCCGCGGCGTCCTGCTCGAACGCGGCGAACTTTGCACGCCAGTCGGGACCGAGCTCAGCCGCCATCCGACGCCGGACAAAGGGCCAGCCCATCGGCGGTGCATTCTGCTGCAACTCGAGCAGCTCGTTCGCATAAGCCTCCGGCAGCGCTTCGGGGATGGTGGCAAGCATCTGCGCCACCTTCATGATCGGGCCCTTGAACGACCCGAGTGCCACCTTCAGATCGCGCGCCAGCTCCTCGGGCGGCACCTCGCGCCCGAGCACGCGGCCGGATGCATATTTCGCGACCAGCCCGCCCACGCCCGCGGACACGCGCGCCACGCGTTGCACCTGTCCCGCCAATGTCGCGCGCTCGTCGCCCATGCATCCCTAAGATATGAAGCTGTTCCCCGCCTGCCTACCGGCGATCGTACGGGCTGACATTTAGCCGTTAACCAATTATAAGAGGAGCGTGGTCGCGTTGGTGGGGTCAAGTCTACATCTTCGAACGGCTGTCCGTTCGATCCCATAAGTGCTTCGGGGGGTTGAGGCCATGGGAACGGGGGGGATCTCGCCGGCATTGCCGGCGATATGCGCTTGTTCCGTCACTGCAGATATGTGCGCGTCCGGCGGGATCTGTCGGACCGGCCGCACGCACATGCGCCAAGCATCGCCCTCCCCCCGACAACCAGAGTCCTGGGAGGTTGGCGCATGAAACCAACAGAACTGAAGCTGCGTCCTCGCGACCGGGAGAAGCTGAGAACACTGTCTCACTATGTGTTCGATCGCCTTGCCATCAATTCGCCGGAAGGTGTCCACCTCGCCAACAAGCTCGAGAACAAGCTGTTGTCTCTCGTCGTCTACGGATTGGCAGCCGCAACCTTCTTTCTGACCGACCAGGTGATCATTCCTTGGGTCGCCGGCAAGCTCGGGCACGCCGCTTGGCCGACCACCAACAACGGCCTCGTTCTCGCGATCAGCGGCGGCGTATCTCTCCTCATCGTCGTCCTTTGGACCTTTGGCCGCGGCGAGCGCGAAAGCGGCAACTCGCTGCTGCAATCCCTCGGCAGCTATCAAGTCTTTCTCAAGAAGGTGCTGGACCGGTCAGGCCGGGAGACGAACATCTCCACGGTCGAAGATTGGTTCATCAACGATCCGCGCGCGGTTCTGGACACCGCCGCGCGCAGGAATCCCACAGAAAATGCCCTGCCGCCTCGTATCGTCGCAGCGCTTCAGCTGTTCAAGACGCCGCCGCCTCAGCCGAAAGCGCTCATTCTGCGCCGCTTCGTCGAGCGCAAGCCTTGGCCCATGTACCTCAACTATCTCCTGGGATCACCGTCTTACCGGCGCCCCGCCGACTGGACGAAAGAAAATCATTGGCTGAGGGGCCGCGCGTTCCGCAACGCGATCAAAACGTCACTTCTCCTAAACGAGCTCGGTGCCGAGCTGCGCGACGAAGTGGTTGGGGGCGCCAACTGGCGCCGGGACTATCGCACCAATCGACGCCGGCAGTTGACCGCGTTGTTCGGCTCCAACGATGTCCCGGTACGCTTTCGCAGCGGTGCACCGCAATATGTTTGGCCGGACTCGAAAAAGAACTCGTCTGCTAACGAGACGGCGCTCTACCGCGTGTTTCATTGCATCGAAAATCCGGTCTCCGCGCCTCTGCTTGTCGTCCCGGTGCCCGCCATTCTCGCGGAATTCGAAGGCGTCATCGCCACCTATCCGGGTTACGACGGCGAGGGTGCCGACGCGCTGCTAAAGCGCCGCGTCCGCGTCAACGACGTCATCAAGATGCTCGCGAAATCACAGGTCTATATCTTCGGCAAGAGAGACGCCCACACGTTCAAAGTGGTGGCCGAAGGCGCCGTCGTCGAGGATTTTGTTCTGCGCACCTTGAGCGGGTCAGCCGATGCCGACGATCTGACGGGTCTCGATTGGGGACTGAGGTGGGATCCGAACCGCGTCGATTGGTCGAAACTTCTGATCAACGACCAGGACGGCGAAGTCGGAATCGCATTTGCGGTCTTGATCGAAGCCATCGAGCGGGCCGGACAGAAGGCGCTCAAGGCCTATCTGCGGCGGGGCGATACGCTGGTCGTCGACAATTTACGGTGTCTGGTCGGCCGCTACGAAGCCAACGCGAACGAAACCGTGGGCTGGAAGCGAATTCTCAATTTGCCGGAGGCTTGGTGGCTTTGCGGCTATTACGGCTTTCGCAAATCGAGCAGCGGCGGCGCTCACTTCGAAGAAGACGCTTAGCTGCTCAACGCTTCCAGCTCGTCGATCATGCTTTCGATGCGCTTGAGGCCGAGCGACCAGAAAGCGGGATCCGTGGCGTCGAGGCCGAACGGCGCGAGCAGCGCCTTGTGCCGCAATGTTCCGCCTGCGGAGAGAAGCTCGAGATAGCGCTCGGCGAACCCTTCATGGGCTTCTTCATAGCGGGCATAGAGCGCATTCACGAGCCCGTCGCCGAACGCATAGGCGTAAACGTAGAACGGCGAATGGATGAAGTGGGAGATGTAGCACCAGAACGTCTCGTAACCGTCGTTGAGACGGATCGCCGGACCTAAGCTCTCGCCCTGCACCTTGAGCCAGATCTTGCCCAGATCCTCCGCGGTCAGCTCGCCCTCACGGCGGCGCGCGTGAACTTCGGTCTCGAAGCAATGAAAGGCGATCTGCCGCACGACGGTGTTGATCATATCCTCGACCTTGCTCGCGAGCAGCGCACGCCGCGCTTTCCGGTCCGTCGTGGCTTTGAGGATGGATTGAAACGTCAGCATCTCGCCGAACACGCTCGCCGTCTCGGCCAGCGTGAGCGGCGTGTCCGACAGGAAATAGCCCTGGCGCGCCGCGAGCACCTGATGCACGCCGTGCCCCAGCTCATGAGCCAGCGTCATCACATCACGCACGTGACCTTGATAGTTGAGGAGCAGATAGGGATGTGCAGAGGGCACGGTCGGATGCGCGAACGCCCCCGGCGCCTTGCCATTGCGCAGCGGCGCGTCGATCCAGGGCGCGTGGAAGAAACGCTCGCCCACTTCGGCGAGCTTCGGCGAGAACGCGCGATAGGCCGTGAGCACGGTGTGCTTGGCCTCCTCCCACGGCACGTCGGGCAGCGCCGCGTCCGGCAGCGGCGCGTTGCGGTCCCAGGCCTCCAGCTTGTCCTTGCCGAGCCAGCGCGCCTTGAGCGCGTAGTAGCGATGGGACAGCTTCGGATAGTGGGCGCGGACCGCGGTCACGAGCGCTTCGACCACCTCCGGCTCGACCTCGTTCGCGAGGTGGCGGGACGTGGCGGGCGTCGGCAGCTTGCGCCAGCGATCCTCCACTTCCTTGTCCTTGGCGAGCACGTTGGTGACGAGCGCGATCGAGCGGATGTTGTCCTTGAAGGTGTGCGCAAGCGCCTCGCCGGCATCCGCGCGCAGGCGCGCGTCCGGGCTCATCAGGAGATGCAGCGCGCCTTCGCAATTGTAGGTCTCACCGCGCACCGTCACCGTCATCGCCGCCAGCGTCTCGTCGAACAGCCGGATCCACGCGCCGCGTCCCGTCACGCTCTGATCGTGCAGAAAGCGCTCGAGCTCGTCGGACAGCTGATGCGGACGGAACTGGCGCACGCGATCGAGCCAGGGCTTGTAGCGCGCAAGCGTGGGCTCTTTCAAAGCGCGGGCGAGATCCTCATCCGCGATCTTGTTGATCTCGAGCTCGAAGAAAACCGTGTGGCGCGTGATGTCGTTCAGCCGATCGAAAAGATCCGTGCGAAACTTGGCGATGGCCGGATCGTTCATATCGCCTGCGAACAGGAGGCTCGCGTAGCTCCCCGCGCGGCCGAGCCGCTCATGCATCTGCTCGTATTGGCGGAGTGCTGCGGCCAGCGCCACGCCGTCGAGCGTGACCATCTTGGTCTCGTAGCGCTCGGCCAGGGATTTCGCCTGGCGCTCCGCCCAATCGAGATCGGCAGCCAGCGCGGGATCGTCCTGACCTTTGTAGAGATCCTTCAAATCCCAGCTGGGCAGCGGCCCCAGATCGATCTTTGCAGCAGCTTCGGCGGGACTTGAGAAGGACGCGCGTGGGATCATGGACGTTAGCCTCACTGGACCTTGTTACGATCAACCAAGTGTTTACCACATATATTTTGCGTATTCGGCGCGCACGACAAGCCCCGCCGGCGTCGCGACAGCTGGCATTCGACCATCTTCCTTAAGGCGACCTTTACCCGATCCCAGGATGATGCACATCACGGGTTTCGTGCGGGCTCTTTGGGTCAATGCGGGACAGCCGATCGAGGGGGTCCGGCCTACGCACCGGACGGAGCGTCCAACACGTGCCGAGGGCGGATGTCGCAGCAAATTCTCATCGCCGACGATGATCCCACCCAGCGCCGTCTTCTGCAGGGGCTGGTGGAAGGTTTTGGCTACCGCGTAGCGCTCGCCGCCTCGGGCGCCGAAGCGCTCGAGATGGCACAGGCCCAGGACCCCTCGCCGATCGCGTTGCTTCTGCTCGATCTGGCGATGCCGGGTCAGTCCGGTATCGACGTGCTCAAGGCGTTGCGTCCTGCGCGGCCCAGCCTTCCCGTGATCGTGCTGACCGCCCAGGGCGGCATCGATACCGTGGTGAGCGCCATGCGCGCCGGCGCCGATGACTTCATCGTCAAGCCGGTTTCCCCCGAGCGGCTTCAGGTTTCGATCGCCAACGCGCTCAAGCTCAATGCGCTGACCGGCGAGCTCACGCGGATCAACAAGCGCATTCAGGGCACGCTCACCTTCGCCGATCTCATCGCGAAGAGCCCCGGAATGCATCAGGTCATCCGGCTCGGCCAACGCGCCGCCAAGTCTCAGATCCCGATCCTGATCGAGGGCGAGAGCGGCGTCGGCAAGGAGCTCATCGCACGCGCCATCCAGGGCGAGAGCGAACGCGCGGGTCAGCCTTTCGTCACGGTCAATTGCGGCGCCATTCCGGAAAATCTCGTCGAGAGCATTCTGTTTGGCCATGAGCGCGGCGCGTTCACGGGTGCCAAGGACCGTCATGCCGGCAAGTTCCAGGAAGCCGACGGCGGCACGCTGTTTCTGGATGAGATCGGCGAGCTGCCGCTCGATATGCAGGTGAAGCTGCTCCGCGCGCTGCAGGAGGGCGAGATCGATCCGGTCGGTGCGCGCCGCCCGGTGCGGGTCAATGTCCGCATCATCTCGGCGACCAACAAAAACCTCACGCAGCTGGCCGAGAAAGGCCATTTTCGCGAAGACCTCTACTACCGCCTCAACGTCTTCCCGATCCACGTGCCGCCGCTCCGCGAGCGCACGGAGGATATCCCCTCGCTCATCGATCATTTCGTCGCGCGTTTTGCGGCCGAAGAAGGCAAGAAGGTCCAGGGTGTCGAGCCCGGGACGCGCGCGATCCTCGAGCAGCATCCGTGGCCCGGCAATGTGCGCCAGCTTGAGAATGCAGTGTTCCGCGCCGTCGTGCTGTGCGACCGGCCCTATCTCGCGCTCGAGGACTTCCCGCAGATCACCGGGGTCGCCATCCCGCATCCCGCCCCCCTGGCGATGGCGGCGAACGACATGTTCGAAGCCTCGCCGCCTCCACCGCTGCCGCCTCTGGCCTTCGAGCCGGAGAGGCCACGTCTGGCCGCGCCGCCCGAGGCCACTCATGACGGCGAGATCATCGCCGCGGTCGACGGACAAGGTCACCTGCGGAGCCTGCACGAGGTCGAGCGTGAAATGATCCGCCTCGCGCTCGAGCATTATCGCGGGCACATGTCGGAGGTGGCCCGCCGGCTCGGCATCGGCCGTTCGACGCTCTACCGCAAGGTGCGCGAGCTCGGTCTGGACAAACACATCGTCGCCGGCTGACCGCACCCTCGTCGCGAACTCCCCCCTCACCCTAACCCTCTCCCCAAGGGGAGAGGGAACATGCCAGCCTCGCCTTCTCGGCCCCCTCTCCCCGTCGGGGAGAGGGACAGGGTGAGGCGGCGGCCGCACGCCTTAAGCGTTGCCTTGCCCTTGCCGCGAATCCGGGCAAACTGCTTTTACAACTTAGAGGGGAGGACCTCATGAGCTTTGAACTCACAATGGCTGCGGCCGCGATCCTGCTCGGTATCGTGCAGGTGGTGCTGACCGCCATCGAGCTGCGCCGCGTGCATGGCGTGGCATGGGCCAATTCCGCGCGCGACACCGACTCGGGCAAGACCGACACACCGCTGCTCGGCCGACTAAGGCGCGCTCAGGCCAATCTGATGGAGACTCTGCCCTTCTTCGTCGGGCTCATCCTGATCGTGCAGATTGCGGGGCTCAATTCATCGCTCACCGCCAATGCCGCGCTTGCCTTCGTCGCCGCGCGCGTCCTCCATTTGCCGCTTTATGCCTTCGGTGTGCCTTGGCTCCGCGGCTTGGTCTGGACCGTCTCCTTCATCGCGCTGTGCGTGATCGCTTACGCCGTGCTGGCGGCTGGCATCTGGAATCCCGGGGCTGAAGCATCCGCCAACTACTGAAAGCTCACCGCGCCGCATTGATCGAGGCGGAGCACGCTCTCTTGGGCGAAGCGTCGCTTGTAGTCGGTGGCGATGGCATCGAGCTTGCCGCGGCTTTCCGCGGTGTCGCCGTGGAGAACGACGAGCGTCCGTGTCGGCTCGCTGATCGCATGGGCCGCACCGGGCGAGCGGTAGTAGCCGCGCCCCTCCAACACCGTGAAGCCATCGGGAAAGCGCGGCAGCACCACATCATCGACAAACTGTGCGAAGGCCGCGTCATCCACCCGGGCGCTCGCGCCAATGGCGGCACCCAGAAAGAGCTGGGTGGAGGTGCGGCAAGCCGGGCCGCCGGCACATCCCGACAAGACCAGCACGCTCAAGACCAAAGAGGTTCGCCACATCCTTCGACCCGAAGGTTGCCGGACCGGCCTAGTTCTGCGCCATGCCGAGCGCATCGAGATAGAGGTCAAGCAGAGCTTCCTGCTCCATCCGCTCGCTGCGGTCCATTTTCCGCAGGCGCACCACCTGCCGCATGATCTTGCTGTCGAAGCCCGTGCCTTTGGCTTCGTTGTAGATCTCGCGAATATCCGCGGTGAGCGCCTTCTTTTCCTCTTCGAGCCGCTCGATCCGCTCGATGAAGCTGCGCAACTGTCCAACGGCAAAGCCCGCAGGGCCCCCTTCGACGGTTTCGCTCTCCGACCCCGGCACCACTCTCGTTTCCATGCCGCACCTCACTTCGCCACGACTCAGTCCCCCATTATCGGGTCGGTGTCGCGGGCCGTGGAGGGACAATCCCCACTTGGTCACAGGAAATCGCCGAAGCCCCCATCGACGGCCAGGTTTTCCCCAGGCCCACCGAGAACCCACAGGGTTTCCCACAACATCCTGAACGCCGCTTAAGACTTTTCTGAATTTTTGTTCATTTTCGATGGAACCAGCCTCCGCTAATGGAGTATAGTCTATCAGTTCACTAAGGTAACCCAGGGAGGCTTTCATGCGGGTTTGCCAGATACGTGAATCCGAGAGCGACGCCCCGTCGGCGGGCTTTCCCAAGACCCTCTATCTCCTGAGAACCGCTCTTTCCTTCGGCACCGTGCCGGATGCCGCGGCGAGTTTTCGCCACTGCACCGGGCTCGGGTCCTATATGAAGAGCGCGGGCATGGGGCCGGCGCTGGTGCTGTGCTCGGATGCCGATGCGGCCCAGGATTCCCTCGAGGCCTTATGGCCGCATTTGCCCGGTCCGCCGCTCCTTCAGGCGCTGGACCGGCAGGTCCGCGGCGGCGCCAACGAGCTCCTCACGCGGCTCCGCGCTCTGGGCGAGGACATCAAGTCGGTGCTCCTGATCGCTCATGACCCGGCTCTGACGGAGCTTGCCCTGAAGCTGTCGCGTGGCTATGGCCCGCGCGGCGCCCGGCTTGCCCGCGACAAGATCTACCGCACGTTTCCGGACGGGACGTTGGCGGCGCTGAAAGTCATGAAACCCACCTGGGGCGAACTCGGACCGAAATCGGGTCTCCTCACCGCCGTCGTCCGGCCCGAAGATTTCCGCCCGGTCGATCACTAGGACCTGAGGTTGCCGGGATCCAAACTCGGCGCCCGTTGAGCGCCACCGCCTTATTTGTGATGGCGCGCCTGGGCTTCCGCCATCGCCGCGAGTTGCGTGGCGGTCGCTTCCTTTTGGTGGCGCTTCTTCCACTCCGATGGAGGCATGCCGTAGATGAGCCCGCGGGATTCCTCGCTGTTCAGCACGAGGCCGCGCTCGGCCGCTTCCTGCTTGAACCAGTCGCCCAGACAGTTACGGCAAAAGCCTGCGTGAATCATGAGGTCGATGTTCTGGATATCGGGATTGTGACGCAGATGCTCGACCAGGCGGCGGAAAACCGCAGCCTCTATGCTCGTGCGGGTTTGATCGTCGATCTCAGCCATAAGCAATCCCCATACACATCGCACGTTACATCGCACGTTTCGACGGAGCGACGGCGATCCTCTCCGCCATCACGCCGCCGATCACTTGAGCGAGCCGCTGCGCCCACGCCGCGACGCCGGCCTCATTTCCAATCAAATCCTGACGCACCTCGATCAACGCGTGGGGACGGCCCATGGCGGTGCCGTGCCGGTCCATGCAATCGCCTTCGAGCTCGCCCGAATAAGGTTCGTTGTCGCCGACCGTCAGATCACCCTCCGCACGCAGCGCCGCGAGCAGAGGTCCGGCGAGCCGGTCGTCTTTGTTCCACAAGATGCCGATCTGCCAAGGGCGCGGCACGCGCTTCCAGATCGCCGTGAAGCTGTGCAGAGACAGAACCGCGGGCTCGACGCCGCGCGCTTCCGCCTGCGCCAGACGCTTGGCGATTTCGTCGTGATAAGGGGCGTGAAACTTTGCGATGCGCAGGTTCCGCTCAGCCGCGGTCAACGGATGGTTGCCGGGAATGACGGTGCCGTCCGACAGCGCCATGATGAGGGTCGGATCGTCAAGACCACGATTGGCGTCGATGACAAGCCGCGAGAATTGAGCGAGCACGGCCGGCGCATCGAGCGCATGGGCCAGCGCTTCGGTGAGCGCCGCCGCGCCGATGTCATAGGCGATGTGGCGGGCGAACATCTCGTGCGGCAAGCCCAGATGGTCGTAGCACACGGGAACGTGATTGCTCGCGTGATCGCAGACGAGCAGGAGCCCGGGTCTCCCCATCTCGTTCACGACACGGAATGCCGCGTCGGTCTGCCCATCCGAATGTGACGCGTTGAGTCGAGACATAGTGTCAGTCTACGCGAAGACACCTAACCAAACACGATTGGAGTGTATAGAAATTAACGGAATTTGCTTGAGTCCGGGGCCGGATCACCACTGATCGAAGTTTCCCTAGGGGGAACCCGCACTTGATATGGTCAAGACGAGGTAAACCATCAACGTTTCGACGCCATAATGTCGCCTGCCGGCCGATGCACGATTCGGGGGCGAAGGGAGATTTGAATGCGAGAGCATCGGCGCAAGGCGAAGATCATCGCGACCCTCGGCCCCGCCTCCTGGGCGCCCGAGACGGTGGCCGCCTTGCAGCGGGCCGGGGCCGATGTGTTCCGCATCAACATGAGCCACGCCAATCACGAGTCGCTGCGCAATCAGTATTCGACGGTGCGCGCGCTCGAGGCGGAAATCGGCCGCCCCATAGGCATCCTGGCCGACCTCCAGGGACCCAAGCTCCGGATCGGAGATTTCGCGGACGGCGCCGTCATGCTGGCGCCAGGCCAGACCTTCCGCCTTGATCTCGACAAGACACCCGGAACCGCCGAGCGCGTGACGCTCGGCCATCCCGAGGTGTTCAAGGCGCTGACGCCCGGCGCCCTGCTCCTGCTCGACGACGGCCGCGTCCGGCTGCGCGTGGAGGAGGTCGGCCCCGACAAGGCGGTGACGACCGTTCTGGTCGGCGGGAAGCTGTCGAACCACAAGGGTGTCAATCTGCCCGACGTCGTGCTGCCGATCCGTGCGCTGACCCCGAAAGATCTTTCCGATCTGGAGCAGGCCTGCAATCTGGGCGTGGACTGGATCGCGCTGTCCTTTGTGCAGCGGCCCGAAGACCTGATGGAAGCGCGCAAGATGATCGCAGGCCGCGCGTCGCTGCTGGCCAAGATCGAGAAGCCGTCCGCTATACAGGCGCTCGACGACATCATCGACCAGTGTGACGCGCTGATGGTCGCGCGCGGCGACCTGGGCGTCGAGCTGCCGCTCGAAATGGTTCCCGGTCAGCAAAAGAAGATCACGCGCGCCGCGCGCCGGGCCGGAAAGCCGGTTGTAGTCGCAACCCAGATGCTGGAGTCGATGATCACCTCGCCGACACCGACGCGCGCCGAAGTCTCGGACGTCGCGACCGCCGTGTTTGAAGGGGTCGACGCCGTGATGCTGTCGGCGGAATCGGCCGCAGGCCAATATCCTGTCGAAGCCGTGACGATGATGAACAACATCGCCGAGCAGATCGAAACCGACCCTCTCTACC
>Ga0081455_10000348_pt2 | contig 19337 bp, 17 predicted proteins | sample TabmetS3T2R1_FD_70207 | JGI IMG/M metagenome (GOLD analysis project Ga0081455, IMG submission 70207) | Tabebuia heterophylla rhizosphere microbial communities from the University of Puerto Rico - S3T2R1 | ecosystem: Host-associated > Plants > Roots > Rhizosphere ... | reverse complement strand
CTCGGACGATCGCCGCTGACGGTACGAGCCACCTTCTCCGGCCCGACCCCCACCCGCCACCCCGAGACGGCGTCCGCTCCGACCGACACTGTCACACCCGGTGCATAGCCTGGCGACATGGTCCCTGACGTCGTGGCCACCGCCTATGGACGGCCCGCCCTCGTGGCGTTGCGGCATGCGATCGCGGCCGCGAAGCGGGGTGACCCCTTGGCGCCGGTCACGGTGATCGTTCCCGCCAACCACGTCGGTGTGACGGCTCGGCGGGCGCTGGCCGGCGGATCTCTGGGGCCGGTCACCGACGGGGGGGCGGGCGTGGCGGCGGTGACGTTCCTCACCGTCTACCGGCTGGCCGAGCTGCTGGGCGCGGCCCGTCTGGCGGCCCTCCGCCGCCGCCCGGTGTCGACACCCGTCCTCGCCGCCGCGCTGCGCAAGGTGCTGCGGCGCGACCCGGGGCTGTTCGCTCCGGTGGCCGAGCACCCGGCCACCGAGGCCGCGCTGGTCGCCGCCTTCGGCGAGCTGTCCGACGTCTCGGACCGGGGCCTGGAGGCGCTTGCCGGTGCCGGGCGCCGGGCGGGCGACGTCGTGCGCCTGTGCAAGGAGGCCCGCGCCCTCCTGAGCGAGGGGTGGTACGACGAGGCCGACCTGACCGACGCGGCCGTCGAGGCGGTTCGGACCGAGCCCGCCCGAGTGGCCCGCGAGCTCGGGCACGTCGTGGTTCACCTCCCGCAGGACCTGCTCCAGCGGCAGGCCCGCCTGGTCACTGCGGTTGCCGAGGTCTGCCCCACCACGGTGGTGGTCGGTGTCACCGGCGCCGAGGGGGCCGACGCCGGCGTGCGGCGCTCGCTCACCCGCCTCGGCGCCGAGGAGCCGGCGGCCGACGCCGTGCCGCCACCGCAGCCGGGCGAGGGGCGCGCGCTCACCGCGTCCGACGCCGACGACGAGGTGCGGGCCGCCGTCCGAGCGGTGGTCGACGCCGCCCGCGGCGGCACCCCGCTCGAGCGCATCGCCATCCTCTTCGGGGCCCGCGAGCCCTACGGCCGCCTCGTCCACGAACACCTGGAGGCGGCCGGCGTCCCCCGCAACGGTGCCGCCGTCCGCCCGCTCGCGGGCAGTGTGGTCGGCCGCTCGCTGCTCGACCTCCTCGCCCTTCCCGACCACGACTTCCGGCGGGCCGACGTCGTCGGCCTGCTCGGCCGCAGCGCCGCGGCGCAGGGCTGGGCGCGGCGGGTCCCGGTCGCGGAGTGGCAGCGTGTGTCGCGCCGGGCGGGCGTGGTCGCAGGGCGCGACCAGTGGAGCGAGCGGCTGGAACGGCTGGCCGCCGAGCTCGATCGCCGGGCGAGCGACATCGAGGTCGCCGGCACCGATCCGTTCGACGAGAGCGGCGCCGAGCGGCGCCGCGAGGCCTTCGAGCGCATGCAGCGCCGGGCGCAGCGGGTGCGCGACCTGGCGGCGATCGTCGTCGGACTGATCGACGACATCACCGACGCCGCGGCCGGGCCCCAGCCCTGGAGCACCCGGGTCCGGTGGCTGCGGCGGCTCGCCGGTCGGCTCGTCGGCGACGCCCGCGGCCGGGGCGACTGGCCGCGCGACGAGCAGCGGGCGGCCGATCGGGTCGAGGCCGCCCTCGAGCGGCTGGCCTCGCTCGACGGCGTCGACGACCCCCCGACGCTCGACGTGTTCCGCCGCACGCTCGAGCTCGAGCTCGACGCCGACCTCGGGCGCGTCGGCCGGTTCGGTGAGGGGGTGCTGGTCGGACCGCTGTCGTTCGCCGTGGGCCTCGACCTCGACCTGGTGATCGTCCTGGGCATGGCCGAGGGCACGCTGCCGGCGGCCGTCCACGACGACTCGCTGTTGCCCGACGGCGAGCGGCGCCTGGCCCTTGGCGAGCTGCCCCTGCGCCGCGACCGGGTGGGGCGCGAGCATCGGCGCCTCTTGGCCGCGCTGGCGGCCGCCGACCGGCACCTGCTGTGCGCGCCGCGGGGCGACCTGCGGTCGAGCAGCGAACGGGTTCCCTCGCGGTGGCTGGCCGGCCTGCCGGCGTGGTCCGGGGCCGACGGCCGCGGGCCCGAGAACGTGCCGTCGTTCGCCCACGCGGTGACGCACACGTCGTTCCCGGCCACCGAGCAGGAGTACCGGCTGCGGGCCGGTGCGGGTGACGATCCCGTGGTCGAGGCCGGCAGCGGCGTGGTGCGGGCGCGCCGCAGCCGCGACTTCACCCGGTTCGACGGCAACCTCGCCGGGGTCGTGGTGCCGTCGCCGGTCGACGACGTGGTGTCGTCGACGCGGCTCGAATCCTGGGCCGAGTGCCCGTTCGCCTACTTCGTCAACCACCTGTTGCAGGTGGAACCCGTCGAAGACCCGGCGCAGCTGCTCACGATCTCGGCATGGGATCGGGGCTCCCTGGTCCACGAGATCCTCCAGTCGTTCGTCGACGACGTGCTCGCCCGACCGCTCGACCGGCGACCCGCCCCCGACCGGCCGTGGTCCCCGACCGACCATGCCCGGATGCGCGAGCTCGCCGAGCGGGTGTGCGACGACTACGAGGCGCGGGGCCTCACGGGCCGGCCGGTCTTCTGGCGACGCGAGCGGGCGCAGATACTGGCGCTGGCCGATCGCTTCCTGACCGACGACGACACCCACCGGCGGCGCGACGGCACGCAGCCGATCGCCGCCGAGCTCCGCTTCGGCTACGGCGACGACGGCACCGGCCCCGGGCCGGTGGTGGTCACGCTGGCCGACGGCCGGGGCCTCCGCTTCCGCGGGGCCGCAGACCGGGTCGACGTCGGCGACGACGGCACCGTCCACGTCATGGACTACAAGACCGGCAAGTCCGACGACTTCCGCGGCCTCGGCCCCGACAACCCCGACGAGCGGGGCACCAAGCTCCAGCTTCCCGTCTACGGCCTGGCCGCCCGCCAGTTCGTCGGGCGGGAGGATGCGCCGGTGCAGGCGCACTATTGGTTCATCTCCGAGCGCGAGGGTTTCAAGCGCATCGGTTACGCAGTCGACGACCAGGTGCTGGCGCGCGTCGGATCCACGCTGGCAACCGTTGTCGACGGCATCGAGCGGGGAGCGTTCCCGGCACGGCCCGACGCCACCTATTCGCCCTGGGTCACGTGCCCGTACTGCGATCCCGACGGGCTCGGCGTGGCCGACCTGCGGCGCGAGTGGGAGCGCAAGCGCGACGATCCGGCCATCGTCGCCTACGCCGGGATGGCCGAACCGTGAGCGCCGGCCCTCCCCTCGCGGTCGCCGGCGACGCCGGACATGGCAACGCCGCCCAGCCCGATGGCCCGGCGCGCCGCCGGATCGCAGCGGCCCTGGGCGAGACGCTGTTCGTGGAGGCGGGGGCGGGGTCGGGGAAGACCCGCGAGCTGGTGGGACGCATCGTCAACCTCGTCACCACGGGCACCGCCGGTGTCGATGCCATCGCCGCCATCACGTTCACCGAGAAGGCGGCCAGCGAGCTTCGTGACCGCGTCCGGCGGCGGATCGAGGCCGAGCTCGAAAAGGCCAGGGGCGCGGGTGACCCGACCGTGGTCGACCGCTGCACCCGCGCCCTCGACGACCTCGACGGCGCCGCCATCGGCACCCTGCACAGCTTCGCCCAACGGCTCCTGGTGGAGCACCCCATCGAGGCCGGCCTCCCGCCGCGGATCGAGGTGCTCGACGAGGTGGCGTCGACGGTGGCATTCGACGACCGGTGGGCCGGCTTCGTCGACGAGTTGCTCGCCGACGAGACGATCGAGCGCCCCCTGCTGCTCGCCACGGCGGCCGGGGTGCGGCTCACCGCCCTCCGCGTCATCGCTCTTGCCTTCAACGACAACTGGGACCTGGCCGAGGCCCAGGCGCCATCCCGCGCCGTCGAACCCCCGGAATGGGTGCCGCGACTGGACGCCCTGCTGAGCGAGCTGGTGGACGCCTGCCACGAGCGGCACCAGGCCGACGACGACGACACGCTCCACCAGCGGCTGTGTGACCTCGAGGACTGGGCGCTCCGGGTGCGGGCCGCGAGCGACGAGTACACCAAACTCGGCCTGCTCTCCCGCGACAGCAGGCCCAGGGGTGGGCGGCGCGGCGCCAAGACGCGCTGGCCCGACAACTACGACCTCGATGGCCTGCGCGACCGGATCGGGGACCTGTGCACCCGCTGCGAGGAGCTGCGTTCCGAGGTCGCCCTGGCCGCCGTCACGCGGCTGGCGGTCGAGTTGCGCCGGTTCACCCTCGAAGCGGCGGCCGAGCGCCGGCAGGCCGGCCAGCTCGAGTTCCACGATCTGCTGGTCCTGGCCCGCCAGATGCTCCGTGGCCCGCACGCGCGCCTGGTCCGCGCCGCCCTGCACCGCCGCTACCGCCACCTGCTGATCGACGAGTTCCAGGACACCGACCCGATTCAGATCGAGCTGGCTGTGCTCATCGCCGGGCCCGACTCGGCGGCGCGGGAGGCGCCGTGGGACCAGGTCGAGGTCCGGCCGGGCCACCTGTTCTTCGTGGGCGATCCGAAGCAGTCCATCTACCGGTTTCGCCGGGCCGACATCTCCCTGTTCCTCCGGGCGGCCGATCGGTTCGGTCGCGACGACGCGCTGCTGGCGCTCACCACCAATTACCGTTCGACGGGCTCGGTCATCGCTGCGGTCAACCATGTGTTCGGGCAGCTCATCCAGCCGCAGTGGCACGGCGGTGTGCGCTCGCAGCCCGGATACGACGCGCTGGTCGCCGTGCGCGACGACGCGCCGGTCGGGCCCGCAGTCAGCATCCTGGGCCGCCGCCAGCACGGTGCGGAGCCGGCCGAAGGCGAGCCGGGCGGCGACGCCACCGACACGGGGCCTCCGACGCCGAGGGCGGCTCGGCTGCTCGCGGAGGACGTCCGGAGGCTCGAGTCGGCCGACGTTGCGGCCACGATCCGCCGGGCACTAGACGAGGGCTGGCTGGTCGACCGGTCACAGGACGCCGGCCGCCACGAGTGGCAGCCCGCACAGGCGGGTGACGTCGCCATCCTCGTCCCCACCCGGCTGTCGCTCCCCGCGCTCGAGGACGCACTGACCGACGCCGGCATCTCGTATCGCGCAGAGTCGGCCTCGCTGGTCTACGCCAGCCGGCTGGTCCGCGACCTGCTGCTCACGCTGCGCGCCATAGACGATCCCAGTGACGAGTTGAGCGTCGTCGCTGCGCTGCGGTCACCGCTGTTCGGCTGCGGCGACGACGACCTCTTCCGCTTCCGGCACGATCACGGTGGCAGGTTCGACCCGACGGCCGGCCTGCTCGACGCGCCGCCCGACGGCGATCCCGTGGCCGCGGGGCTGTCCTACCTCCGCCGCATGCACGATCTGCGGTCGTGGCGCTCGCCCAGCGAGCTGGCCGACGAGGTGGTCCGCGATCGGCGGCTGCTCGAGCTGGGCACCGCCGAGGGCCGACCGCGTGACCTGTGGCGACGGGTGCGCTTCGTGCTCGACCAGGCTCGCGCCTGGACCGACGCGACCAACGGGTCGCTCCGGCAGTACCTCGAGTGGGTCCGCCAGCAGACCGCCGAGGGCAGCCGCGTGGCCGAGGCCGTCCTGCCGGAGACCGACGACGACGCCGTGCGCATCATGACCGTGCACGCGGCCAAGGGGCTCCAGTTTCCGATCACCATCGTCGCCGGCCTGTCGACCCAGCCTCAGCGCCGCAGCGTCGGGGCCGAGGTGGCGTGGCCGCCCGAGGGTGAGGCGATCATCCGGGTCGGCAACAAGGCGCGCTCGGCGGCCTTCGACGCGTGGCTGCCGATCGATGAGCAGATGTCGCACGACGAACGCATCCGCCTGCTCTACGTCGCGTGCACCCGGGCACGCGACCACCTCGTCGTCTCCCTGCATCGCAGAGTCCGGCGCACCGTGGCCGACGATCCCACCCGCTTCACCAGCGCCGAATTGCTCACGGGGGCGCTCGGCGACCTGCTGGCCGACCTGCCCGATGCGACGCCGCCGTCCGCCGCCGCACGCGGGGAGCTCACCGGCGCGGCCGCGACCGTTGGCCGAGGGGCCGAGGCGGCGGGCTCCGCGACGGCCGACTCGGCGGCGGCCGGCTCGTCGACCGTTGGCTCGTCGCTGCCGCCCTTCGACGAGTGGCGTCGCATGCGCGATCAGGCCCTCGCGGCCAGCGGCCGACCCCGGACGATGGCCGCAACGGCCCTCACCGACGACGGGCGCCCCGACGCACTCGACGACCCGGGCCTGCACAAGCGGCCACGCGACCTCGACCTGCCGCCCTGGCAGAAGGGTCGCTACGGCACCGCGATCGGGCGAGCCGTGCACGGGGTGCTGCAGACGATCGACCTCGCCAGCGGCGGGGGCATCGTGGAGGCGGTGGCCGCCCAGGCGGCCGCGGAGGGCGTGAGTGGCCACGAAGCGCACATCCGCCGGCTGGTCGACGCCGCGCTGCGATCGCCGTCGGTGGTCGCAGCCGCCGGGGCTGAGCACTGGCGCGAGCTGTACGTCGGCGTGCCCGTCGGAGACGGCCGGACGCTCGAGGGTTACGTCGACCTGCTGTACCGGCGCCCCGGCGGCCTGGTCGTGGTCGACTACAAGACCGGGCCCCGGAGCGTCGACGTCGACCTCGACCCGCTGGTCGAGCGGTACCGCATGCAGGGCGCGTCCTATGCCCTTGCGGTTGCCGACGCCACCCGGGAGCCGGTGCTCGACATGGTGTTCGTGTTCCTGACGCCTGAAGGGGCCGCCGAGCGCTCGATCCCCGATCTCGCGCGGGCGGTGGCCGAGGCTCGCAGCTACGCGGCGACAGCCGATCCCCGGCTGGTCGCGACGTGACCGCGCTGCTCAGCACCGGCGAGACGCACCCGGACGCCACGCTACGGTCGCCGGCGATGTCGGATCCCGAGGTCGAGCAGGCGCCGGCCGGCCAGACGCTGGCGCGCGACCGCAAGGCCGACACAATCGCATCCCAGGCGCTCCGGCGGGTCGTGGCGGCACTGCCCGGGGGCGGCGAGGGTCGCCCGGGCCAGGTCGCGATGGCGGACGCGGTCGCCGCGGCGGTAGACGAGGGCCGCCACCTGGTCGTCCGCGCCGGCACGGGCACCGGCAAGACGCTGGGCTACCTCGTCCCCGCGATCCTCTCGGGCCGCCGCGTCGTCGTCGCCACCGCCACCCGGGCGCTGCAGGACCAGCTCGCCGTCAAGGACCTGCCGTTCCTCGACGAGCACCTCGACCGTCCCTTCGACTGGGCGGTCCTCAAGGGCCGATCCAACTACGTGTGCGTCCAGCGCCTGGCGGAGCTGGCGGCCGGTGCCCGCACAGCCGACGGAAATACCCCCACGGGCGGGGAACAGCTGGGGCTCGACCACATCGACGGGTTCGCGGAGCGGGCCGATGCGACCGAGCTGGCGCGCCTGGCCGACTGGGCCGGCACGACCGCAACGGGCGACCGGGCCGACCTCGACCGCGAGCCGTCCGAGGCCGCGTGGGCCGCGGTGAGCACCACCGCGCGCGACTGCCCCGGCGCCCACCGCTGCCCCCGCGGCGACGACTGCTTCGCCGAGGCCGCTCGCGCCCGCGCCGCAGAGGCCGACGTGGTGGTGGTCAACCAGCACCTCTACGGGATCGACCTGGCGAGCAACGGCGCGATCCTGCCCGACCATGACGTCGCGATCATCGACGAGGCCCACCAGGTCGACGACATCATCTCCGCGACCGCCGGCGTCGAGCTGGCCGCCGGCCGGTTTTCCCACCTCGCCAGAACCCTGCGCGGCATCCTCGCCGACGCGGGCGACACGATCACGCGCGTCGGCGACGCCGGCGGCCTGCTGACCGAGGTCCTGCTCGGACACCGCGACGAGCGACTCGTGACCCCGCTCCCCACCGACCTGGCCGACACCCTCGTGCGGCTGCGCAGCCGTGTCGAGGAAGCCGTCGCCGCGCTGCGGTCGATCCCCGACGACGCCACCGACGACGCCACGGCCCGGGCCGTGCGGGCCCGACAGGCGGCGACGTCGCTCCTCGACGACATCGACGCCGTCGCCCAACCGGGCGAGGCCCACGTGTTGTTCGTGTCCGGGCCCGAGCGGGCGCCCACGCTGAGGTTGGCGCCGCTGGACGTCGCACCGCTGCTGCAGCGCCAGCTCTGGTCGCGGCGGCCGGCGGTGCTGACCAGCGCCACCATCGCGCCCGGGTTCGGCTCCCGGCTCGGCCTCCCTGCGGGGTCCGACGGCGTGCTCGACGTCGGCAGCCCATTCGACTACCAGGCCAACGCCCTCGTCTACTGCGCGGCGCGGCTGCCCCGACCCACCGATCCGCGCTGGGCCTCCGCCGCGATCGACGAGTTGGCGGCGCTCATCGACGCCGCCGGCGGGCGAACGCTGGCGCTATTCACGAGCTACCGGGCGATGGACCGCGCCGTCGAGGCGCTGCGCGCGCGGCTCGACTATCCGCTCCTCGCCCAGGGCGAGCTTCCCAAGCCGGCGCTCGTCGAGCGGTTCGCCGGCGATCCGGAGACGTGCCTGTTCGCCACCATGAGCTTCTGGCAGGGCATCGACGTGCCGGGGCCGTCCCTGTCGCTGGTCAGCATCGATCGACTGCCGTTCCCGAGGCCCGACGACCCGCTCCTGCAGGCTCGGCGGGAGCACCTGGGCGCCGGCGCGTTCGACGCGATCGACGTTCCAAGGGCCGCGACCCTGTTGGCGCAGGGCGCCGGCCGCCTGATCCGGACCGGCACCGATCGCGGGGCGGTCGCCGTGCTCGATCCGCGCCTGGCGACAGCACGGTACGGGCCCAAGATCGTCGCCACGCTCCCCCGGATGCGCCGCACCAAGGATCGCGCCGAGATCGAGCGCTTCCTCCGCGACCTACGCGCGACCTAGTAGCCCAGACGATCCAGGGCCGCCGGGCGGCGCTGCCAGTCCTTGTCGACCTTGACGTGGAGCTCCAGATAGGCACCCTCGGGAAGCTGCGAGCGCACCGCAGCGCCGACCCGCTTGAGCACCTCGCCGCGGTGGCCGATGACGATGCCCTTCTGCGACTCGCGCTCGACGAGGATCTCGCAGCGGATGAGCGGCCAGTCCCATTCGGTCACCCGGGTGGCGATCGAGTGGGGCAGCTCCTCACGCGCCACGGCCAGCAGCTGCTCCCGCACCAGCTCGGCCACCCAGAGCGCCTCCGGCACGTCGGTGACCATGCCCTCGGGGAAGTAGCGGGGGCCGGGCGGGAGCCGCCCGACGACATGGTCGACCAGCTCGCCCACCCCGTCGCCGGTGCGCGCCGACACGGGGAAGTAGTCGGCGAGGTCGAGCTCCGCCGCGGCACGCAGCTGCTCGAGGACCTCGGCCGGCTTGGCGATGTCGACCTTGTTGACGACGACCACGGCGTCGGCCGGAACCCGCTCCGCCACCCAGCGGTCGCCGCGGCCCAAAGGCTGGGTGGCGTCGAGCACCAGAACCACGACGTCGACGTCGCCGATGGCCGACTCGGCGGCCACGTTGAGCCGCTCGCCCAGGGGGGTGCGGGGCTTGTGGATGCCCGGCGTGTCCACGAATACGACCTGGGCGTCCGGCCGATTGAGCACCCCCTGGATCCGGTGGCGCGTCGTCTGGGGCTTGTCCGAGACGATGGCGACCTTGTGCCCGAGGATGCGGTTGAGGAGCGTCGACTTCCCCACGTTGGGCCGCCCGACGAGGCTCACGAACCCTGACCGGAACCCATCGCCGGTCGCCGGCTCGCCGGGATCGTCCACACCGGGACCCTACCGTCGGCTCCCCGCTCGCCCGCCGGGCGCCGACTCAGCGGCGCCGTTCGATCCGCACCCGCACCGCCACGTCGATGTCGTCGAGCCCGGCCACGCCGCCGAAGGGCGGCGGCACGAAGCGGGGTGGGTTCGCGACCGCGGAGCCGGCCACGACGTCCGGAACACCGTCGGCGTCGTCGTCGACCAGGCGCAACAGGATCGTGGTGCGATCGCCCATCGGCCCCAGTGACCGCTCGGCGTCGTCCGCCAGCGTCGCCAGCTCGGCCTCGCTGGCCACCCCGTTGGCGGCGCGCGACGCGGCGTCGTTCAGCACCGCGCGCACGGTGGACGTGGCATACAGGCCGTACAGCACCTGCACCGCCAGCAACAGGAACAGGAGGAACACCACGAAGCCGGCGGCGGTGGGCACCATCCCCACGCCGCGGTCGTCCGCCAACATGCTTCCCGCTCTTGCAGCTTCGCTGCGGGCCGCTCGGGCTTCGACGCGCATCTCCCGCTCTTGGCGCCTTCGGCGCCCGGCCGCTCGGGCCGGGTCCTCGCCTCCGCTCGGACTCAGCCGCCGATCTGCTCGATCTGGTCGTTGGTCTTCTGCTCGGTGGTGTCCCACATCGCCTTGAACCCGACCCACATCAGCGCCCCCAGGAACGCCATGATCAGCACTGCGATGGCGGCGCTGATGACCCCTTCGCCGCGATCGTCCCGAGCGAACCGTGACAACGACATGACTGACTCCTTCACGAGTTGGCGAACAGCCTGAGGGCCTCCACGAACGGCACCGCCAGGAAGATCACGCCCGGCACGAGGGCGGCGACCGTCACCGGGATCCAGACCTGCTGACCGCGGCGCTCGATGGTCTCGATCAGCTCTCGGTGCACGTCGCGGCGGATGGCGCGGGCCTCCTCGCCGATCAGCCGGCCGAGGTCGCCGGACTGCCGGTTGAGCGCCAGGACGCCGACCAGGCGGTGGAGGGCATCGACGTCGGCCACGGCCGCCCACTCCCGCAGCGCCTCGGTCTCCGACAGCCCTTGGCGAATGCGGCCCACCACCCGCTGCAGGTCGCGGCCACACGCACCCTTGCCCCTGGCCGCCAGCCGGCTGAGCCCTGCACCCAACGAGTAGCCGGCCGCCAGCAGCATCCCGAGCTGCTCGGCCACGACTGGGAGCTCCAGGAAGATGCGGCGCTTCCACGCCTGTGATTCGACGGCCAGGCGCTGCTCCACCACCAGGAAGCCGATCAGGGGGCCGGTCACGATCAGCAGCAACGCCACCGGCCCCGACTGCTGCGTGGCCGCCGCGAGCACGGTGCCGATCACCAGGCCCAGCGCCGCCCACCCCAGCTGTCGAACTCGGAACGCCGTGACGTCCAGTGTCGAGCCGACCCGCTCCAGCCGCACCGCCAGCGCCTCGGTCACGCCGACGGCCCGCGCCAACCGCTCCCCGACCGCGCGGGCCAGCGGGCCGATCACCTGCGCGAACGTGTCGGCCGACATGAGGATTCCGGCGCTCCGCGCCATCGACCCCCCGGCGACGTACGGTGCCAGGCGGTCGACCAGGCGCCGGCGCCGGAACCATCGGATCCGGCTCAGCAGCAGCGTCGAGCCTGCGAACAGCGCCAGCCCCGCCACCGCCAACAGTTGTGTCTCGTCCACGCCGATCCCCGCCCTCACCTACTCGAAGAAGACCCGCTGCTCTTCCGGCAGCCTCAGCAGCCGCCCGGCCCACACCCAACACGCGACCACCGATGCGATCCCGATGACGACCATCGTCTGGCCCCACGGCGTGGCATAGGCCGCTCGGCCGTTGCCAACCGACATGCCCACCAGCGCCATGCCCAGCGGGACGAGCAGCACGAACCGGCGCGCAAAGCGCACGCCGGCCTGCTTGGAACGGGCATCCTTGCGCCCCTGGACGTCGATCACGCGGTCCTCGATCAGCGCCTCCAGCCTCCGGTCCAGGTCGCTCCCGCCGACCTCGTGCGCCACCAGCAGGGTCTCGCAGGCGGCATCGGCAGTTGGATCCGCCAGCCCGGCCTTCAACACCGAAACCGTCCGCTCGAAGTCCGTCGACAGCGCCCACTCCCGCTGCGCCGCCGCAAACGCCGGGCGGAGACTGGCCGGGGCCCGCTCCCCGGCCTCGAACAGGGCCTGCGGCACCGATCGGCCCAGCGCCGCGGTGCGGATCCGGATCTCCTCGATCAGCCGCGGCCAGGCCTCCTGGGCGGTGGCCCGCAGCTGCTGACGGCGGACCCGATAGGAGGCGAACGGCGCGGCCCCCGCGCACGCCGCCAGCAGCAGCGCCGGCAGGGCCCCGCCGAACAGCGCCACACCCGCGACGGCACCCAGCGCGGCGAGCGCCAGCGTGACGACGACGAATTGCCGCTCGCTGACGTCGCCGAGGCCGGCCTGCACGAGCCAGTCCGACGCCCGCCGCCGGCGTCGGACTGGCCGCGGCGCACGCGGGCCCGGGCGCAGTCCCCGCCAGCCGAGGACCAGTGCCGTGTACACGTAATGGGTGCCGACCGCAGCACACAGGGCGACGATGACCCCCGTCATTTGACGGCTCCCCGAACGTCGTGCCGCCCGAGGTCGGGGTCGGCCCGCTCGTCCAGCAGGCGGCGGACGTCGTGGCCGGCGTCGGCCAGCGGCCGGGTCGCCCGAACTGGCAGGTTCCCTGTCCACGCCAGCGGCCGCTCGGGCCCGGGCCGCCGGAACACCTCGGTGATGGTGAACTGCGTGGCGTCCAGGCCGCCCTGGAGGTCCTCGACCATCACGACCTCGGTCACCCTCGGCCCGCCCTGAGTGCGGGTGCAGTGCACGACGACGTCGATGCTCTCGCTCACCAGGCTGTTGAGCGCCGCCAGCGGCAGGCCACCCGGCGCATCGGCGAGCTGGCACACGAACCGGAGGCGGGTCAGCGCCTGGCGCGCCGAGCCGGCGTGGATCGTGGTGAACCCGGTGACGCCGGACGACAGCGTGAGGAGCAGCGGCAGCGCCTCGCGGTCCCGGACCTCGCCGACGATGGCCACGTCGGGCGCCATGCGCAGGAACCCGGCGACCAGCCGCCGTAGGTCCACCGGCTCGCGGTCGGAGCGGGCGGCGCGCGTCTGCATGTGGGCGACGTTGGGCAGCGGGATGTCGGCCTCGAACACCTCCTCGGCCACCACCACGCGCAGCGCCGGGTCGAGCTCGGCCGCCGTGCACGACAGCAGCGTCGTCTTGCCGGCCCCGGGATGGCCGGCGAACACGATCGACAGTCGGGCATCCACGCACGCGCGCAGGAACGCGGCCACCCGCGCCGTGAGCATGCCCCGCTCAACCAACTCGTCGAGCGAGGCGAACGGGATGCCGGTGAACTTCCGGATGTTCACAAGCACGTGCCCGCCGCGGGCCACGTCGCCGTGCACGATGTGGACCCGGGCGCCGTTGTCGAGCTGCGCGTCCTGGAGGCCGTCGGCCGGATCGAGCTTGCGGTGGGCGCTGGACGCGTCGTCGAGCAGCTTGGTCAGCGTCCGCAGCACGTGGTCGTCGTCATGGAAGACCTCGTCGTGGTACCCCGACGGACCACGATGGCGCCGGACGAACACGGTCGCGGGATCGTTGACCATGATCTCCCAGACGTCGTCGTCGTCCAGCAGCGGGCTGAGCGGGCCGTAGCGGGCGAGGTTGCGGAAGGCACGCCCGGCGACCTGGTCGGGGTCGGCGAGTGCGAAGGGCCGCCGGCCGCGCCGATGGTCGTCGCCCCAACGCGCCACCTCCTCGGCGATGAGCGCCCGCAGCTTCGCCTCGCCGGCGGCGGACGACATCTCCAGAGACACGACCTTGGCCCGCTCCTGCACGAGGCGCTCGATCTCAACCAACGGCGACGGCGTGGCCGCAACGGGCGGATCGGACCGCGACGGGAGCGACGTCACGATGCGGGCCCCTCGTCGGCCCCGCCATCGTCCGCGGACCAGCTGCCGAGCGACCCGGGGACCACGGCCATCGGTTCGGGCGTCGGGGGCGGCGCCGGCCCGGGCGTACGGTCGAGAAGCGCCCGGACGGCCCCGGAGACCGGGCGGGCGACCTGGGCCGGCAGGGGTGCGCCGTCATGCACCAGGTCGTCCAGCCGGCGCCGGTCCGGCACGAACACGGGCGTCGACGCCAGGGTGACACCCGGGCACGCGGCCGCCAGCAGCGGGCCCGTGAGCGTGGCCCCGAGCTCGGCCCGCTGGCGCGGGCCGCGGGGCGCCCGGTTGACGACCGGGACGATCCGGGCGCCGGCGATGCCGAACTCGACCAGCTCCCGCACGACCCGCAATTGCGCGTGGCTCCCGGCTACGCCGGGAAGGCCCACGACCAGGACGACCTCGGCGTCCCGCAGCGTCGTGCGCGCGAGGAGGTTCCGATCCTCGACGTCCAGCGACCCGCACTCCGCCTCGCCCTCGACGTCGGGGTCGACGTCGCTGACCACCACCCGGTACGCCCGCCGCAGGCCGTCGAGGGCCGCCGCCAGCGCCCGGGGCCGCAGCGCCGTCCAGTCGCGGTGGCGCCGGAGACCCAGCAGCAGGTCGTAGCCGCGGCCCGGCACCGAGAAGCAGACGCTCCGCACCTCGGCGGCGTCGAGCGCATGTCCCCGGTGTGCCTCGGCGAGCTCCACAACCCCGGGCACCACGTCGCCGGCATCGTGCAGCAGCGCCTGCTGCGCGTGCAGCGCCAGATCGGCAAGCACCACCAGGCCGGCATCGCGGGGATCGGCCGCGAGGCCGGCGGCCAGGGCCATGGCCAGCGTCGAGCGACCGACACCGCCGGACCCGGTCACGGCGACGGACCGGCCCCGCCACCCCGGCTGCGCCGGCTCCACCGGGACCAGAGGGACGGCGGCGTCGTCTCGGCGGGCGATCGGCTGCGCCACGGCCCGCAGGGCGTCGAGGAGCACGCCGCGCTCGACGTCGGCCGGGAGCACGGCGGCGACGCCGAGGTCGCGCCACGGCCGCGCCGACCGGCCGTCGTCGATAGCGATGACCGCGCAGCCGTGCCGGCCGGCCAGATCGACCAGGTCACGATCGAGCGCCGCCAGTCCCCCGTCGACGAGCAGCGCCGAGAATGGCCGGCCCGAGCGCAGCCGCGCCCGCACCTCCTCACCCGACACCGTCTTGATGAAGTCGACCGGCAGCGCCGCGGCCGTTGCCCAGCGCGCCACCTGACCGAACCAGGCGGCGCGCGCCCGGGCCAGACCCAGGACCACGTAGCGATCGGTGGCCATCAGCCGGCCTCGCGGGACATGTGCGTGCTGCGAACCAGCGTGACCTCTCCCTCGCGCACCGCCTGGATGAGAGGCTCCCGCAGGGAGGGATCGGCGATCGTCACCGTGATCGTCACGTCGCCGGTGGAGGCGAACGATCCGCCGCCGTGCGCCGAGACGCCGACGATCTGAACGCCCTCGGCCACCGCGGTGGTGCCGCCGTCGTCGGTCACGAAGACGTCGACCAGGTCGCCGCTGCGGAGTCGCCCGTCCACGGCCCGGTCCCGGGCGATCGAGAACGACAGCTCCGCCGTCGCTCCCGCCTGCCCCGGGTCGCTCACCTGCCCGAGCTGCACGAGCTCGCCGTCGCCGATGGGGCCGAGCGCCACACGTCCCTCGATGCCGGAGGTGTCGGTGAACGCCGCCGCGGACAGGCGAGCCGGCAGGTCAATCGGCTCGAAGCGGACATCGGCGGCCGTGAGCGCCTCGCCGGGACGGATCGGGCGGGCCGCAACGGCATACGACTCGTCAGCCGTGCCCGACGCCTGCCGCCACGCAGCGAAGGTGGACACGCCCGCGACGGCGACCAGCAGCCCGCCGACGATGGCGCGGGCGCCGGGCAGGCCAACCCGCGGGTCGATCGTGCGGCGCGGCGCGCCGCCAGGCGCCGGTGCATCGATGCCGTTGCCGCGGCGTGTCATGACCACCGCGCCACCGCCCGTGCCGCTCGCGTCATCGCGTCCGTTGAGCACCTCCCCCCAGCGCGGCCAGGCGCCCCACTCAGCCCGATCGCCCGACCCCTCACACGGCTTCCTCACGGGGCGTGATGAAGCGACTACACCCTAGCCGACCAATTCGTCGCCGGTGAGAATTAGACCGAAAGATGCCAAAACACCACGCGAGGGAGTAAGGTGTGTGCCGTGAACACCGACGAGACCGAGTGGCTCTCGACTCAAGAAGCGGCGCGGCGCCTCGGCATCACGCCCCGCACCCTGTATCGCTTCATCGATCATGGCGAGCTCCCCGCCTACAGGTTCGGCCGAGTCATTCGCCTCCGGGCGCACGAAGTCGACGACTTCATCGGCCGGTCACGCATCCAGCCGGGCGAGCTCGAGCATCTCTATCCCGAGCCGGCCACTCGCGGCAGCGACGACGAGATGTGAGGCAACCACGATCGCCGGCGAGTCGGCGGCGATCGTGACGCATCGGCGCGGCTGACCGGCCCACCTGTGGACAACTGGCCCAATTCACAGGCTTGTCCTCTCGAAGCTCACAGCGCACCCGCCGTACCGTTCGCACCATGCCGACGTTCGAGCTCACGCTGCGAGACCGGAGCGTCGTGACCGTCGACGGCGCCGACGCCTACCAGCCGGAAGGGCCGATGACCACGTTCTTCCGACGCGGCAACGGCCGCGAGGTCATCGACTCCTGGAGCACGCGGATCGCCAGCTTCCGCACCACCGATCTCCTTGCGGTTCGGCGCCGCGAGGCCGCAATCGACCAGTTCCGCGCCGCCAGTTGATCTGCGCGTCGCCGACCCGACTACCCGTCGACGACCACGTCGTCGATCGCCGCGATCGGCACGTAGGCGATCACGCCGGCGCCGCCGTCCCCGGCGACCCGCACCGCCACGACGTCCTCGCCCACCGACCGGAGCCCACCGGCAACCGGATCGTCCCCTCGCAGCGCCAGCACCACCGTCGCTCCCTCGGCTGCAAGTTCCCCCAACACGTCGACGAGGCGGCGCGAGGTGGCGACCGACCGGTCGCCGATGGTGGACGCCTCGCCCGGCAGCGTGCGCACCGACATCACCGCGGCCAGCGCCACGATCACGGTGGCCCGGGCCGAGCGGAGGGCGGCGAAGTCCGCGCCCAGGGCCCGGACCTCGCCCCGGTGCCTCCGCCCGCCCCGAACGTGCACCGCGACCGGCGCGCCACGCTCGGCAACATCCGCCAGCACACCGGCGAGGGTTCCCTCTTCCTGGGCCTGGCGCCGCAGCCAGCGCTCGCGGGCCCGCAGCCGTGCCGCCTCGTCGACGCGCGCATCGGCGGCCCAGCGGTCGATCCGGGCGTCCAGACCCTCGCCCAGCAGGCCGCTCACGCTCGTCGCGTCGCGCGCGTCGTCGGCCGGCGGAGGCTCCACGGGCCGGGAACGCTACCGGGCCTAGCGGACGCTCGCGGAGGTTCCGTGGATGGATCTGGCCAGCGAGACGCCACGATGACCGCCGCAAGGGTCCACTGGTCGGTCTCCTCGGCAAAGTCGTTTACCCCGGGATGCTTGCGGGGGAACGATGAAGGCATGACACGACAGCACCCCGCAAGAATCCTGGCCGCCCTCGTCCTGGTCGGAGCCGGCGCCGGCGCCTTGGCCGGCTGTGGCGACGACGAACCGTCGACGGAGGAGGCGACGACCCAGGTGTGCGACGCCCGCGCGAACCTCGACGACACGCTGGCCCAGCTCAACCGGCTCGACCCGACCGACCGCTCCGAGCTCGCCGACACGCGGGAGCAGATCTCCAACGAGGTCGACGATCTCAGCGACGCCGGCAAGAAGCTCGCCGAGTCCGAGTGGGACAACGTCGAGCAGTCCTGGAACAACCTGCAGGACACGGTCGACAACCTCGACCAGGACACGTCGTTCGCCGAGGCACGCCAGCAACTGGCGTCGGCCGGCGAGGAGCTCAGCAGCGCGTGGCAGGAGTTCACCTCCCGCGTCGAGTGCTGACGGGACCCCTCTGATCGGCCCGCGGGTTCGCCACGAGAGGGCCTAGGCTGGCCCTCTCGTGGCGACCACGCAGGTCAAGATCTCGGTACCCGGCAACCATCTCATGGTCGACCTCCTCGGCCAGCGTGACGAGTTGCTGCGCGTGGTCGAGTCCGCCTTCGAGGGCGTCGAGATCCACGTGCGGGGCAACGAGATCGCCATCGAGGGCGACGAGGCCGACCGCGTGGGCCACCTGTTCGAGGAACTGGTGCTGCTCCTGGAGCGGGGGCAGCGGCTGGAGCCCGCGAGCGTCGTGCGCACGATCGACATGGTGCGAGCCGACCAACGTCCGTCCGAGGTGCTGACCGCCGAGGTGCTGCGCTCCTCGCGGGGCCGCACCGTCCGCCCCAAGTCGGCGGGCCAGAAGCGCTACGTCGATGCCATCCGCGACAACGTCATCACCTTCGGCATCGGCCCGGCGGGCACCGGCAAGTCGTGGCTCGCCGTCGCCATGGCGGTGCAGGCGCTCCAGGCCAAGGAGGTCGACCGGATCATCCTCACCCGGCCGGCAGTCGAGGCCGGCGAGCGGCTCGGGTTCCTGCCTGGCGACCTCGCCGCCAAAATCGACCCCTACCTCCGGCCGCTGTACGACGCGCTGTTCGACATGGTCGAGCCCGAGGGCGCGCAGCGCCTCATCGAACGGGGCACGGTCGAGGTGGCACCGCTGGCGTTCATGCGGGGCCGGACGCTCAACGCCAGCTTCATCATTCTCGACGAAGCCCAGAACACCACGCCCGAGCAGATGAAGATGTTCCTGACCCGGATCGGGTTCGGCTCCAAGGTGGTGGTCACCGCGGACATGACCCAGGTCGACTTGCCGACCGGCCGCAGCGGCATGACCAATCTCGCCCGGACCCTCCAGGGCATCGACGGCCTCGAGTTCGTTCACCTGACGTCGCACGACGTCGTCCGTCACCGCATCGTGCAGGACATCGTCGATGCGTACGAACGGACCGACACCCCGGTCGGCCTCGACCGCAGCGCCGAGCCCGAGCCACGACGAACCGACGGGCGCAGATCGCCCGGCTCCTGATGGGCCCGCCCGACGGCGCGGTGGGCGAGGTCGAGGTGTTCGGCGCCGACGAGCAGCGGGCCGCGCCCGTCGACGTCGGGCGCTGGGTCGACCTCGCCCGGAACGTGCTCCTCGCCGAGGGGGTGAGCGGGGATGCCGAGCTGTCGCTGTTGTTCGTCGACGAGGACACGATCGCCGGGCTGAACCGACGCTTCATGGATGCCGAGGGCCCGACCGACGTGCTGGCCTTCCCGATCGACGACCCCGGGTCCGTCGAACCGCGTGCCGACATGCGCGGCCCGGTGGCTGGGCCCGTCCTGCTGGGTGACGTGGTGGTGTGCCCTGCGGTGGCGGAACGCCAGGCGCCTGACCACGGCGCCTCCTACGACGATGAGTTGGCGCTGCTCGTCGTGCACGGCGTGCTGCACGTGCTGGGCCACGACCACGCCGACGCCGAGGACACGGCGCGGATGCAGGCACGCGAGCGCGAGTTGCTGGGGCGCTTCCACAGACGGAGGTGACGGAACTGACCAGCTCGATCCTCGCCGCCAGCCTCTCCGTGGGCGACCGCTGGATGCTCGTCGCGATCGTGGTGCTCCTGATCGTGACCGGGCTCCTG
>Ga0081455_10003102_pt1 | contig 19341 bp, 25 predicted proteins | sample TabmetS3T2R1_FD_70207 | JGI IMG/M metagenome (GOLD analysis project Ga0081455, IMG submission 70207) | Tabebuia heterophylla rhizosphere microbial communities from the University of Puerto Rico - S3T2R1 | ecosystem: Host-associated > Plants > Roots > Rhizosphere ... | reverse complement strand
CCTTGACGAAAAACTCGCGCCGGATCCGCGCCACCGTCTCCACGACCAGCATCTCCCCCCCGCTCCCGCAAAGCGCAGGAGCCTGAACCGCACATGTTCAGGGGGTCAATTTTGCAGGCCGATCAGCCCCGAACGGGGTCAATATTGCAGGCCGATTCACATCTATACGGTGAAACAGCATTTAAAGGTGGTCTTCAGCAAGATGGGAGTCGAGCGCCAGAGTGATCTGGTCGCGCTGTTAGCGCGCCTTAAATAATGCAATCCGCCTGACTGGCTTCATCACCGTGTAGAGATCGTCCTCGAACAGGAACTTCAAGCCGCCGCCCTCCGATCATAGCCTTCCGTTGCGAGCATCACCGTCTTGGGTATCGGCTGCTCGCCGCTCAGATAATAGGCGATGGTGCGTCGGGAGAGGCCGAGGGCTTCGGCGGCGGCGTCCAGCGTGAACGCGTGACGATCCACCCATGCGCGGAAGCCTTCGCGGGGCATGGCGCGGCCGGCCTGCTCGTCCGCCCAGCGGCGGAGCTGGGGGGCACCGAAATCGAGGCCGGCTTCGGGCCATTCGATCGACCAGCCGTCCTCGGACAGATGGACGCGATGGAATGCCTCGGGATCGGTCAGTGCCGCCAGCGCCGGATGCGCGGCGATGATCGGGGCGAGATCGACTTCGTCGTGCAGGCCGTCATCCCAATGGATGACCAGCCCGTTGTTTCCGCGCGTGAAGACGCGCTCCATCCTGCCAATGCTCACCGGCCTTCTCCGCTCAACTCAGCCCATTTCGCCTCGAGGAACGCTCGCTTCTCCGCGGCCCATGCCAATGCCTCGCGCAGATCGATCCTGCCGCTCATCGCGATCACCTCCAGCGTCTCAATCGCCACCTGCGCCGCGCCTTCGCGCCCCAGCACATGAAAATGCGGTGGGGGATGGTCGGCGAAATACATCGCGATCTCAGTGGAAGAGAAGCGCTGCAACCGAGGCATGGAGCAGATATAGTGCAATGATTGCACTATGGCAAGCCGACGAGTATCTCGGCAGCATCCTCAAGCTCTGCCAGGACCGGCGCGGCATCCAGAAGAACCTCACTTATGTCGGCGGCCGCGCCCAGGTCGTCTACGAACTGCCGCTCAATGAGGTGGTGTTCTCTTCTCGCCAGTCCCATGCCCCCGGCATGGGACACCTCGTCGATCTATGACCGGCTGAAATCGATCAGCCGGGGCTATGCCTCGTTCGACTATCACCAGATCGGCCACCGGCCGGGCGATCTCGTCAAGATGAACATCCTGGTGAACAATGAGCCGGTGGACGCGCTCAGCATGATCGTCCACCGCTCGGTCGCGGAGAGCCGGGGCCGGGGCATGTGCGAGCGGCTGAAGGACCTGATCCCGCGCCACCTCTTCAAGATCCCGATCCAGGCGGCGATCGGCGGCTAGGTGATCGCCCGCGAGACGATCGCAGCGCTGCGCAAGGACGTGACGGCGCGGCGACACGACGCGAAACGCAATCCGCCGAGAAGCAGAAGGAAGGCAAGAGGCGGATGCGGGATTATCGGAGCGTGAGCATCCCGCAGGTGGCGTTTATTGCGAGCGCAGCAACGTCGTGCATTAAAACCCGATCGGCAAGAAGCAGAGAATTGGGTGTTCGCCAAGAAGTTCCGGAAGGCGAGCGTAGCGGCCGATGAATTTCTCCGCCGACCGCGACAACTCGATCACCAGCGACTCCCCTTCACAATAAAGAACGAGCCGCGAACGTTCTTCCGGTACGGCCGGTTCGCGGGAAACGATACCAGTACCATATTCACACATTGGAAAAGCGCGCGCGCTCCCCGAATATCATGCTGCTCCGGCGTCGACGGAGAATGCCACCCACGGCCCCCAAGCCGGTGATCATCATTGCCCAGGAGGCGGGCTCCGGAACCCCCGGAGGGGGAGATACCACAGAGGCGCTGTCCACATTCAGGACGTCGAACGCCCAGTGAGTGTCGCGAGCATTGCCGGTAGCATCAGTGAAGCTGCCCCCACCGAAGAATCCATCCGCCAAGGTCGGTCCGCGCGAAAAATTCGAATAGGCCATGACGGAGACCGCATAGGCCCCTGCATTCAACAGGGAGCCAAGATAGGTGTCGTAATGCTGACCCGTGATCAAGTCGGCGGGCACCAGCGCGCCGCCGTCATCATTTTGGTTGATGCGCGCACCTGACGAATCAAACAGCGCGAGAATGGGATCGAAACCACCGCGTGCGATCGTGTCACCCTGGGCATTTGTCCCGCCCGCATATGACCAAGTCCGCAGGGTCACCGTGGATGGAGCCCCAACGACGAGGTTGAAAAGCTGCACATCATCCGCCGTGGTGAAATTGCCGACGAACGAGAGATCGCTGGCCGGCGCCTGAGCGCCGCACAAGGTGAGCCCGATTACAAGGCAGGTTTTCATGAGCAGGGATTTCACTTGAACCTCCTCTAAAAGCGATATGCGACCGTCAATTGCAGGATGGGGTAAACCTTGAAATCATCCACATCGTCCTGGATACTCTTGCGCTCGCTTTCCAGATCCGCAGAGGCGACTCCACCTCCGCTCGCCGCGAAATCGCGGATGCGCACGCGCCCCTGAAACAGAGCGCCGGCTTCGACCCCGAATACCAAGCCTTGCTTGGACCCGCCGCCATATCCCAAAGTCAGAGCCGGTGCGAAATTCTTCGTTTCAGCCTGCCCGCTTAACGTGCCGATCGCGCTCGCGGCATAATCGGTGTCGCCGATCGTCACGGTCGTGGCAGGGGTCGCCTCCACACGACCCTTGTTGCCGTTGATGCGCGCACCGCCGGAAACACGGAAACCGCCGCCGAAGGGATAGAGATCAAGCATTGCGCCGACCGAGCGAAGCTTCACCTTGCCGTCGTAATTCAGCTCGTCGGAATCAAAGCCGTGGCTGATGGATAAAAATGTGGCGTCGGCGCGCAAGCCAAAATGTTCCGACACTCTGTATCCGACCTGAGGCCCGATGCCCAAGCTTCCACCAGTCAAACCCGCGCTGAAACCTGAACCTTCAGCCAACGAAGGGGTGGAGAGCAGACCGGCTATGCAGACCGTTATTTTCAAGATTCGTGACATTGTTCCCCCATTTGATTTGCAACGTGCATCCAAAAAAATTGAGTGCCGTTAGAATGAAGATTGCGGAGGGATTGCGCCTCCCTCAAAGGAGGGATTAAAATATGTATTTTTCGTAATATATTCGCAGTAGAACTCAATCATACTTTTTTCTTGGACAATTAATTAAACAATTTCGCGCGATTCTTCAGCGGATTTAATAGAATTGCGTAGATTATTAACCATGATGTAAGTTACCAGGAGCCTTAGCGTTGAGACGAGAGATTACGGAAGACGCTATCGTCCGTATTTTACAATCATTTGCAAAGGCAGTGATTGATCCGAAAGAGTGGTTGCCGGCACTTTTAATTATGAGCGATGCCATGGGAGCAGCGTCCTGTGCGATGGAACTCGCTGATCTAAATACCGGCCTTGCGTCAATCAACTGTACCTATCCACTCGATACTCATGTAGTTCGTCTATACGAAGAGCGCATATATCACATAAACCCGAGGGTTCATCGGGCGCGAAAAGTTCCTGTGGGAATGATTGTCGATGATCGGCATCTGCTTGTGCCTGACGATCCTAACATGGGCGAGTTCATAGACTGGCTCGATCATACTCCGAATCAATTCGTAGAAGGCGCCAAGCTGCTCCAGGAGAACGGCCAGGAAATATATTTCGGATCATATTTTTCGAAGGCTCATGGACCACCCGATGCATCACACGGGAAGATTCATCGTCTGGTAGTTCCTAACCTGATCAATTTTATCTCGATCGGTCGAGTCTTCTCACAGAATAAGCTCAATAACGAGCTGGTCACACAGCAGGAGCTTGATAGCGGCAAACCCTTTGCCTTGCTGAACGGCGCAGGCGGGATCATCGAATGTTCGGTTGGCTTTGAATCCGTGCTCAAATCGGGCTCGCTTCTAGCCATCCGGAACGGTCGGTTAGTTGCAGCTCGTGTTGAGCAACGACGGCTCATCGACCATTTCCTGCGCTCTGCGGTGGGGGAGCGCCGCTATCTCGAACCACCCATGCCGATCCGGCTGACCGGGCCGTCCAATCCCAAAGGGCTGGTGTTGAGGGCGGTGCCGTTGCCGCCGAGGGATGATGTATTCGATACCTTCCGTCCGTCAGCGATGATCACGATCACGGACCTCGACCAGCCGATGCGCGTCAGACGGCGGGAATTGATGGCGCTGTTCGACTTGACCCAACGCGAAGCCGACGTAGCCGCGCTGATTGGTGAGGGGTTTACCAATGAGCGTGCGGCCCATGAGCTCGCGATCAGCCTCTATACGGTGAAACAGCATTTAAAGGTGGTCTTCAGCAAGATGGGCGTCGATCGTCAGAGCGACCTGGTCGCGCTGATTACGCGCCTTAGATGATCCAAATTCTGCGCAAGTTCGGCCTCGGATGAGATCAGGTGGAAGAACAGGCCCTGTCCCAAAGGACTGGGCCTCACACGACACCTCCTGAAGAACATGCCCCTCCACCGCCGTTCCGGCGGTCCCCCTCCCCGCGCTGTGCGCAGGGAGGATCTATAGCGTGCGGATCTTTGGGCCGCCGGCCGGCAGGAGGGGCGGGAGGCGGCCTTCCGGGCCCCAGCCGCGCGGATATTCGTAGCCGGGCTTGGCGTGGGGCGAGGGGATCTCGGGGCGGATCGGCACGAGCGGATCGAGCGGATCGGCCGGGCCGAACAGACCAAGGGCGCTGCGTTCGGCGAGCTTGCGGTCATGCTCTGCCCGCATCGCCTCCCTGTGCATCGGCGCACGGCGCTCTGCGTGGGCCATGATGCGGTTATAGATGCGTCCGAGTTCGTCGAGCATGCGACCTTCGATGGCCTTGGCGTTCTTCGCCCGCTCGAGCGCCTTTTCACGTTCCCATTCGCCGCGCAGCTTCGCGACGGTGGCGGGGCTGAGGCGGTAGGCGGGGCTGCCGGTGCCGTAGCGATCGGGATCGTTGTGGCGCAGCACATACATGAACAGGCGCGCGTCATATTCGCGGCGCTCGCCGACCTGCTGGCCCTGCCAGAAGATCGGGACGGGCACGCCCTCGATCGCGCGCTCGACCGCGATATCGTGGAGCCGCTGGACGCCGACATCCTGCGCGCGCGCCCAGGCCTCGGCGAAGCTGCGGCCATGCGGGTGGCGGCGCAGCACATAGGCGCCCTCCGGCGCCATGCCGACCATGCGCGCCGCCCGGCTGACCACGCCGCAATCGGCCAGCGCCTCGATGAACGCCCGCTGGCGCTCGGGCGTCCAGCCGTCGGCGCGCTCGCGCTCGCGCGGGACGGGCTTGAAATTGAGGAAGCGGGCGCGCTCATCGGGCGTCTTCGCCTGGCGTAGGGAATGGATCATGCCACCAAATAACCTATTTGGTACGCTGTAGGACAGATAAAATATGAGGTCCTTTTGCGCGCGGTGAAGCGGGTATAAGGCAGCGGCTGGCGGATATGCGGGAGACGGCGGATGGCGGAACGGTTCGAGAGGCATCGGCAGCCCTGGACGAACGACGAGCTTCAGAAGCTCCACACGCTCGCGAAGAAGGGCATGCCGCTCAAGGCGATGGCCAAGGCGCTGACCCGCAGCGAGGAATCAATCAAGGAGCGCGCGAAACTGGACGGGCTCAAAATCGCCAAGCTTCGATAGGAAGCGGGCGCGCATCCGGCGTCCTCGCGTGGCGGCGTGAAAATGCCGGGCGTGCCGGACGCCGCCTTTTCCATTCGCGTTCACCTGCGGATAGGGCATGCTCCCTAAAAAGCGACTCGCTTGTTCCGGGAGAAGAATGATGCCGCTGATCCTGCCTTTTTCGTTGATGTTGACGGAGGCGGCACCGCTTCCCGCCATCCATGCGGACACGTTCAGGCCGAAACAGGCCATGGCGACCGTGGCGCGAACCTCGCCGCCGGTGATCGTGCCGCAGTTCCCGGATCGCGGGCGGCGGGCGACGATCGCGGTCGAGGCGCTGGGCGGCGGGCAGACCTTATGGAGCGGGACGCTGCGGGTGGCCATGTCCTCCGGCGCGAGCGTCAGCCGGTCGATGAACCAGGCGCCACCCTATGACTGCCCCGGCGACGAGCGCGGGCGTTACCGGACGCAGCAGAACAGCTTCAACCTCAATCTCAACATGCAGAATTATGGCGACCAGGGGACGAGCTACGGCTTCAGCGTCAACTGGCAGCGGCCGGACGACGATTGCGCCGAGGCGATGGTCCAGCGCAGCGTGCAGCTTTCGGGCACCACCGCGCTCGAGCCCGGCAAGACCGTCACGCTCACCGGCGACGCCGGGCTGGTGCTCAAACTGCGGCTGGCGAGCGAGGAAGGCGCGACGGCGCGGCCCTAGCAGCGAACTTGGTCATCCGCGTCACAGCATCTTTCAGGGCGGTGGCGCGTCGGCGCGGGCTCGGCTATCCGGCCGGGACAAGCATCGTGGCGGAGTGAAGGATGAGCATCAGCGATACGGACGTCGCGCACTGGAAGAGCTGGGCGGGGAAGACCGCGACGCGGGCCGAGCGGCTCGATCCCGAGGCACTGCGACGGTTCGGGTCGGCGCTGGGAGAGGATGAGGGGTTGCCCTCGCTGGCGCACTGGGCCTTCTTCCTGCCCGAGGTGCCGGCGCGCGAGCTCGACGTCGACGGGCATCGCAAGCGCGGCGGGTTCCTGCCGCCGGTCTCGCTGCCGCGCCGGATGTTCGCGGCGTCGGAGATGCGGTTCGAGGGGCCGCTGCTGATCGGCGAGGCGGCGGAACAGACCGCGACCGTCAAATCGGTGACGCACAAGAGCGGCAAGACCGGGCATCTCGTGCTGGTCGAGGTCGAGAACCGGCTGGCGCAGGGCGGCGCGGATCGGGTGATCGAGACGCAGACGATCATCTATCGCGAGGCGGGCGGGCCGACGCCGCCGGTGACGCCGGGCGCGGTCGCGCTGCGTGGCGACGAGGCGCGGTGGGAGCCGAGCACGGTCGAGCTGTTCCGCTTCTCGGCGGTGACCTTCAACGCGCACCGCATCCATTACGACCTGCCCTATGCGACGGGTGAGGAGGGCTATCCGGGGCTGGTGGTGCATGGGCCGCTGACTGCGGCGCGGCTGTTTGGGCTGGCGCGCAGGCAGGGCGCGCCCCGGACCTTCGCGTTCCGGGCGATGGCGCCCTTGTTCCAGGGCCAGCCGATCCTGCTGCGCCGGGGCGAGGCCGAGGGGGCGTTCGAGGCGGTGCGCTGCGACGGCCAGGTCGCGATGGCGGCCACCGCGAGTTATGGCTAGACGCCGGCGGGGGAGCGGGCCGGAACCGGCTTTTCCAAACAGGCTCTCACCCCTCATCCAGCGTCTCGCGTACGGTTCGCGCCAGGCGGGCGAAGGTATAGGGCTTGCGGAGCAGCCGGCTTTCGTCGATCTCGGGCGTGTCGTCGCGCTCATAGCCGGTGGTGAGCAAAATCTTGAGCGCGGGGTTGGCCTCGCGCGCGGCGGCGGCCAGGGCGCGGCCGTCCATGTCGGGCATCATGATGTCGGTAAAGAGAAGGGAAATCGATCGATCCCGCTCGACCAGTTCCAGCGCTTGGCGCGGGTCGCCCGTTTCCAGCACGGCATAGCCCAGCTCGCTCAGCGCCTCGACATTGGTCTGGCGCACATCGTCGTCATCCTCGACGACAAGGACAAGCTCCTTTGACGTGCCGGCCGGTGCCGCCTGGGCTGGCTGCGCCGGCGGGGCGGTGGCGATGCCGTCTGCGCGCGGGAGCAGGATCGACACGGTGGTTCCCCGCCCCTGCATGCTTTCGATCTCGGCGATTCCCCCCGACTGCCGGGCGAAGCCGTAGAGTTGCGAAAGGCCGAGGCCGGTCCCCTTGCCGATATCCTTGGTGCTGAAGAAGGGCTCGAACGCCTTGGCCCGTACCTCCGCGCTCATGCCGGTGCCGGTGTCGGATACGGCGATGCGTACCCGGTCTCGTTCGCCGTTCGATCCGGCGACATTGTCCGTGCCGATCGTGAGCGTGCCGCCGCCCGGCATGGCGTCGCGCGCGTTGACCGCGAGGTTGAGCAGCGCGTTCTCCATCTCGCCGGGATCGACATGGATCGGCCAGAGATCCGGTGCGAAGCGGCATTCGACGCGGATATCGTCGTTGAGGGTGCGGGCGAGCAGATCGCGCATGCCCTCGATCAGCGCATTTGCGTCGATCGTCGACGGTTCGAGCGTCTGGCGCTTTGAAAAGGCGAGCATGCGGCGGGTGAGATCGGCGGCGCGGCGTGCGCCTTCCATCGCGTTGTCGATATAGCGGCCGACATCGGTATCGCCGCCCTGGAGTCGCCGCTTGGCGATATCGAGGCTGCCGGTGACGATCGCGAGCATATTGTTGAAGTCGTGCGCGATGCCGCCGGTGAGCTTGCCGATCGCCTCGAGCCGTTGCGCCTGCTGCAGCCTTTCCATGCTGCGGCGCTCCCTCGCCAGCGCGCGCATTCCCCACCATGTGAGCCCGAAGGCCAGCAGGATGCTGACCAGGGCGGCCACCAGCGTCGCCAGCCGCCAGAATCTCTGGGGCGCGTCAATCGTCGAGGAAACGAGCGCCATGTGTACCGACCAGCCGGTCGAGGGCGATCTGACGAAGGCGGTATAGTTTTCGAGGCCTTCCCAGGTGCGGCCGCTATACAGCCCCTTGTCTGCACCGCGGATGGCGTCGCGCACGAAATGGGTAGAGAGGCGGCCGGCCCGTTCCTCGAAATGCAGGCTTCGCGCGATGAACCGTCCGTTCCGGTCCACGAGTGCCGTCACCGTCCCGTTGGGCGTGGCGGCCAGCAGCAGGTTTTGAAAAGCGCGCGCATCGAGATCGACGATGACCATATAGGGGATGCGACCATCGCGCACGACCGGGGCGAACAGCCGCGTGCAGAGGCAGTTCCGGCGGATGTCGCCGACGAAGACCGCCGTGCCGGCCGGAAGTGCGGCCAGTTGCGCTGGTGCGAGCGCGCGGGTCAGAAGGGCGGGCCGTCTTGTGTCGATCAGCGCGCGTTGCTCGCGAAGATCCCAGATGCGAATCGCTTTCCAGTCGCGATTGATCGCCATCAGCCGGCGTGCGCGAAAGTCGGTTTCCCTCCAGTCGGCTTTATCGATCGAGCTGCTGAGCGATAGGATGCGCGCGCTTGCCCGGCTACGCTCGAGTTCGGTCTCAACCATGTCCATGATGCGATGGACGCGTTCCAGCGCCCGGTTTTCCACCTCGGCGCGTTCGGCACGGTAGCTGAAGCCGAACTGCAGCGACAGGAAGATGATCATCGGGAGCAGGATCGCCAGCCCCAATGTCGCCCAGAGCCGTCTGCCGTCCCGTGCCTCTATGACCGATCCCCCCGGATTTTCCTTTTATCCTATGGACGACAGATCGACTAGGCAATGTTCCGCGCGTGGAACGGCTTGGGGGGTGCCGCTGTTCTACCGGGCAAGCAGAAAGGCCCTCCCGATGAACCACCCCACCGAACCCCGAAAGGGCATGCCGTCCGTCAGACTTGATGAGTCCGAGTATAAGCGGCGCTTTCTTTCCCAATTTCCCGATCCGGCGTTCGATCCGCTGCGCGAGGAACTCGACCGGATCGCGGCGGCGGCGTGGGACGGCTACGCCAGCGGCCGCAAGAGTCCCCATACGCGCAAGGCGGGCCCGGGCTTTGCCGATCCCGACTATGATCTTTCGCTGGACTGGATCGCGACGCGCGATGCGATCATGGCCGCGCAAAAGCGCTTCGAAGACCCGACCCGAAGCCCCCGCATCCTGATCGTCAATGGATCATCGCGCAGCGAGCATACCTGCCCGGGAGAGATGTCGAAGAGCTGGCGCCTGGTCGAGATCGCGAGCGAGATCTGCGGGGCGGACGGGGTGGAGGTCGACATCCTCGACCTTTCGAACATCGCCTCGCAATATGGACGGCACATTCATCCCTGCAAGGCGTGCTTCTCGACCTCGGCGGCGCTCTGCCACTGGCCCTGTTCCTGCTATCCCAACTATTCGCTCGGTCAGACGCAGGACTGGATGAACGAGATCTACCCGATGTGGGTCGGGGCGCACGGCGTGATGATCGTCACGCCGGTCAACTGGTATCAGGCGACGACCCCGCTCAAGGCGATGATCGACCGGCTGGTCTGCGCCGACGGCGGCAATCCCGACCCGACCCGCACCCACGGCAAGGATGCGAGGAAAGCCAAGGAGATCGAGCTGGCCGGCTGGGACTATCCGCGCCACCTGGAGGGCCGGCTGTTCTCGGTGGTGGTCCATGGCGACGTCGAGGGCGTCGAGAATCTCCGCCGGGCGCTGAGCGACTGGATGTGCTTCATGCAGATGATCCCGGCCGGGCCGAAGGCGGAGATCGACCGCTATATCGGCTATTACGAGCCTTATGCGACGAGCCATCAGGCGCTCGACCGGGACCATGCGATCCAGGAGGAAGTGCGCAACGCGGCGCGCACCTTGCTGGAGGCGGTGCAGGCCCGTCGCTCGGGGCGCCTGGTCACGGCCGGTGCCGGATTGGAGCAGCCGCGCCAGAAATGAACGCACCGCGCGCCGGAGCGTTTTCGCCGCAACCCACATTACATAGGAGACGGGCCATGCCCCGCGGCGACAAAAGCAGTTATTCGGACAAGCAGAAACGCAAGGCCGAGCATATCGAGGAAGGCTATGAGAAGCGGGGCACCAGCCACAAAGAGGCCGAGCGCCGCGCCTGGGCGACCGTGAACAAGGAATCCGGCGGCGGCAACAAATCCGGCTCGGGGCGCGGACAGAAGGACACGCATGTCTCCTCCTCGCGCGGCGGTCGGGCGAACAAGTCCGGTTCGTCCGAGCAACGCTCGGCGGCGGCGCGCAAGGGATGGGAAACACGGCGCCAGCGGGGGAATGGCTGAGTCGTTCGTGATGCTGAACCTGTTTCAACATCACGGGAAACGGATAACGCCTCTTCACGCGAAACCAACCGCGGCGCGTGTCGTTGTGATGCTTCCTTGTGATGGGAGCCATGATGACCCTGCCTTTGCTCACCCCGGCTGATTTCGAATTCCCGATGGTCATGTTGACCGGGGCTGTCGATTACAGCATGTACCAATGGTTCCGGCAGTCCCTCGCCAAAGCGCCCCAGCAAGGCCTGGTGGTGGTCGAGTTATCGACGCTCGGCGGGGATCCCGAAGTGGCACGGATGATGGGCGAGGACATCCGCTTTCATAGCGAGATGCATCCCGAGCGACGGATCGTGTTCCTCGGGAAAACGGCGATCTATTCTGCGGGCGCCACTTTCATGAGCTTCTTCGCGCGCGAGAACCGCTATCTCACGCGCGGTACGCGGCTGATGATCCACGAGCGGCTGATCACCCGGACGCTCCATCTCGATGGACCGCTTACCACCTGCATCGCCTTGCTGAAGGCAACCATCCACGAGATCGAGGCTTCGATCGCGATCCAGAATGAAGGCTTCGCCAACCTTGTGCTGGGGTCGACCCTAAACGTGGACGACGTTATCCAGCGCGCGACGGAGAACTGGTATCTGGAGGCGAATGAGGCGCAGGCCCTCGGGCTGGTCGAGGCCGTGCTGTAGCGCGCGCCGTTCAGTGGCAGGCGGCTGAAAGCGACTGAGCCCTTAGAATAGCCTTCTCCAGCGCCATCGCCGAGAAGGGCTTTCGCAGCATCACGCTATGGTCCATCGGCTCGCCGTTGGGCTGGATTCCGGTTGCGTAGACTATGCCGATGTCCTGCGAAAGCTGGCGCGCGTGCTCGGCCACGATCCAGCCGTCGAGATCACTGCCGAGATCGATGTCGGTGATCACCATGTCGAGATCGGAGCGATGATAATTGAGCAGCCAGCACGCCTCGGTGCCGTCGCATGCCTCGATCACATCGTGGTTGCCGCGCATCAGCTCGTGCAGCACATGACGGCGCAGCAACGGATCGTCTTCGACATAGAGGATATTCATGGTGCTCTCCAGACGTCATTCGCCTTGCGGATCGTTGATTTCCGTCGAGCAAAATCGCCGCGACAAAATGAAGGTTCCGATTATTCGAGGTTATCGGCTTCATTACCATTTTTTGGTGGTTTCCCGGCGATTACCACGTTTTACTTAACGCCTCGTGAGGCCCGCGTATCACTGGCGACCGCGCCTGCCAACGCAAGCCAGGTCGCTCTTCGCATTGTGACAGGCGCCCCGTACCGGCGCACGGCGCGGACGATTGCTTTATACTATTCAGGGATCTGGAGAGAGCCGGGCGGAACGAGGCCTCAGTCGAGAACCTTCTGCAAGCTGCGGCGGCGATTGGCGAGCGTGACCAATACGACCCCCGACAGCAATATGGCGGCGGGAATCATGCCCGACTTGTCTGATGTGGGCTTTGGCGCGGGGGGTGGAGTTTTACCCTTCTTCACCGGCGCGCTGACACCAGCACGGGATTGCGCCGTTTCAGCGACGGCTGGCATCGCGACCATTGCCGCAACAAGCGTCGCGACGAACAAATACGGCTTGAACACGCTACACTCCCTTTACTCCATACGCTTGGCGCACGGTTTACATTCGCTCCAATGCTTCAAGGCCGCGAAAGTTCCAGACAAACCCCAGGGCTCTTGCGTGAGCGTGTATCACGAAGGGTATAGGCAGCAACCGCGAAACGCCGTAGCGTCGAGGAAGTTCCCATTTTTTGCGCATGCTTGCCCGAGGATGGACACTCCGCCATGTTCATGGCCTATTCAAAGGCTTGACGCTAAGCGGAGGTCTATGTCCTTGAAGACGTTCATCGCTGCGGCGTTTCCGTTGCTCGCTTTTGTAGCCGATCCCGCCGCTGCTGGCCGCCGAGGCGAGCACGAGGCCGCCTATTCGGCCGCGCGCTCCGGCAACATTCTGCCGTTCCCGGAAATCCGCCATCGCGTGATGCCGCGCATGGGCGGGGCCTCGCTGATGGGCTTCGATTATGACGAGGGTTCGGCGGTCTACACGCTCAAGCTGATGCGTGGCGGTTCGGTGATCTGGGTGGATGTCGACGCGCGAACGGGCGCCATCATCGGCCGCTCGGGCGAATAGAGCGCCACGAGCCCAACTTGCCGCAGCATAGTATTTCCGTCATTCCACGCTTATCTTGAGCGTTCCACGCGGGGAACCAGAGCATATGCGAGTCTTGATCGTTGAGGATGAGCCCAATCTCGGGCGGCAGTTGCGGGCGACGCTGGAAGGCGCGGGCTATGCGGTCGATCTCGCGACCGACGGCGAGGACGGCCATTTCCTGGGCTCGACGGAGAGCTATGACGCGATCATCCTTGATCTCGGCCTGCCGGAGATCGACGGGCTGACCGTGCTCGACCGCTGGCGCAAGGAGGATATCGACACGCCGGTGCTGGTGCTGACCGCGCGCGATAGCTGGTCGGACAAGGTAGCGGGGCTCGATGCCGGCGCGGACGACTATCTCGCCAAGCCGTTCCAGACCGAGGAGCTGATCGCCCGGCTCCGCGCGCTGATCCGCCGGGCCTCCGGCAACGCCTCGTCCGAGCTGACGGCGGGCGACGTTCGACTGGACACGCGATCGGGCAAGGTCACCAGGGCGGGCGAGCCGGTCAAGCTGACCGCGCAGGAATATAAGCTTCTCTCCTACCTGCTCCACCACAAGGGCAAGGTAGTGAGCCGAACCGAGCTGATCGAGCATATCTACGACCAGGATTTCGACCGCGATTCGAACACGATCGAGGTGTTCGTCACGCGCATCCGCAAGAAGCTCGGCGCCGATGTGATCAACACGATCCGGGGGCTGGGATATAGCCTGGACGATCCGGACGCCTAGCGCCCCCGCGAGACTGGTGGTTCAAGCGTAATCGGGATATAATAGTCCGGAAACCGAATGAGCGATCCCGACCAACCTGCTACCGCCAGGCGCTCCACCGGATCGCTCACGCGGCGGATGATCGGCATCGCCGCGCTGTGGATTCTCGTCATGCTGGCGGGCGGGGGTATCGCGCTCGACCGCGTGCTCAAGGATGCCATCGTCGCCAATTTCGACGCGCAGCTCGATTATGTGCTGACCGCGATGATCGCGTCGGCCGAGATCGGGCCGGACGGCGAGGTGCGGTTCAGCCGGCCGCTGGGCGATCAGCGATTCCTGGAGCCTTATTCGGGGCTGTACTGGCAGGTGTCTGCGTCCGGCGTCGAACCGTTCCGGTCGCGTTCGCTGTGGGATCGGGCATTGCCGATCGGCGATGTCCCGCGCGACGGCGAACTGCATATCTATGACAGTCCGGCGTTCGGAAACGATGCGCTGCGCGTCCATGAGCGCAACATCCGGCTGCCCAACAGTCAGCGTCTCTGGCGTTTTCAGGTCGGCCAGACGCGCGCGGTGCTGGACGAGCAGATCACCGTCCTGCGGCGGACGCTGGTACGGTCTTTCCTCTTGCTGGGGCTTGGTCTGCTGGCGATGGCGGCGTTGCAGGCGACCTACGGCTTGTGGCCGCTGCGCAAGGTGCGGCGCGAGATCGGCGATGTCCGCGCGGGCAAGATCGCGCGGGTCGACGCTCGCCTGCCGCGCGAGATCAGCCCGATGGTCGAGGAGTTGAACGATCTGCTCGCGCATAACGAGCGACAGGCCGAGGAAGCGCGCCGGCATGCCGGCAATCTCGCCCACGCGCTCAAGACGCCGCTCACCGTGATCATGAACGAGGCAACCGCGAACAGCGCGGACCTCAATGCCGCCGTCATCCGGGAAGCGACGACGATGCGGCGCCAGGTCGATCATCACCTCGCCCGCGCCCGCGCCGTGGGCCGTCGCGGCAGCGGGCAGGCGATGGCGGCGGTCTGGCCATCGCTGCAGGCCGTCGAGCGCGCGATCGGGCGGCTTTATCCCGACAAGGTGATCGACCTCGACGGCGGCAAGGACATCGCCGTGCGCGTCGAGCGGCAGGATCTCGACGAGATGCTCGGCAATCTGATGGAGAATGCGGCCAAATATGGCGGCGGTCGGGTATTCGTCACGGTCGGCGCGGCGGATGGCCTGGCCGAAATACTGGTGGAGGACGATGGCAAGGGGATCCCCGAAAGCGAGCGCACGGCGATCTTTGAACGCGGTGCGCGGCTCGATACCGGCAAGCCGGGAACTGGTCTGGGCCTCGCGATCGTGCGCGATGTGGCCGAGATTTACGGCGGATCGATCGCGCTCGAGGAAAGCGAGGATCTCGGCGGCCTGCTCGCCCGGTTAAGGCTGCCGCTGGCAGCGTGAGCCAATCTACGACGTAATGGCGCGCTCCAAAGCCTCTCGAATAAACCGCTGATAGGGAATACCGCGGGCCGCCGCTTGAGCCTTCACGGCGTCAAGCAGCGGAGCGGGCACCCGGAAATTAACGCGAGCGTCTTTAGGCGCAAACTCGAAATGTGCCGGCATGAAGCCGGATAGATCATATTCGCTTAAATCAGCGATTTCGACGAACCGCTCGGCTTCCTCGTCACTGACGAAGCGAGGGATTTTCTTTTTCATAATGTCGAGACTCCTTGTCGTGCATGTAACGCGCGCTGATCGGTCAGATGCATTTTACGCCATTGATCACGCGTAATGTGAAAACCACGAAGATATATCGACCTGTCCGCGAGTGACCGATGCCGATGAAACGCTCCTCTGCCTGGGAATGAGCTATGTCCGGCCTTACGAACAGCTCGTTCTGGAACAGGGCTTCGATTTCCTCGAGCATAACGCCATGTTTCTGGCATTTGTCACTGTTGTGGTCGTCCCAATCAAATCCGGCTACGGCCAGCAGCACGTTTCAAAACATAATGTTTGTACATACATTTGACAATACACTGCCATTCAGGCGCCGTTGCGCGCCTTTTCGTGGTGACGGATCACCTCGTCGATGATGAAGCGCAGGAATTTTTCGGAAAAATCAGGATCGAGATTGGCGCTTCTCGCCAGCGCGCGCAGGCGCTCGATCTGTGCGGTCTCGCGGCCCGGATCGGCGGGGGGCAGGCCCGAGGCGGCCTTGTAGCGGCCGACCGCCTGGGTGATCTTGAATCGTTCGGCGAGCATGAACACCAGGGCGGCGTCGATATTGTCGATGCTCTCGCGATATCCGGCCAAAATGCTGTCGTTCATCGATCGTCCCAACTTCCTCAGCCGCCGCCATTGCGTCTGCTTCGCGCCCTTTTGTGGCGGGAACGGGCCAGGCGCAAGCCCATGCGCTTGCGTTTGGCGACGACGCGCGCCAGAGGCGGAATGATATGACTACCAACGTCGTCCCCATTCGCCGGTCCAAGGCGCCGTCGCTCGATCCGATGATGCAGCTTGTCGCCGCCGATCTCAACCAGGTGAACAGCGTCATCCTCGCGCGGATGCAGAGCGAGGTGCCGTTGATCCCGGAGCTGGCGGGGCATCTGATCGCTGGCGGCGGCAAACGGATGCGGCCGATGCTGACGCTCGCCTGCGCGCGCCTGCTCGATTATGCGGGCACGCGGCACCACAAGCTCGCGGCGGCGGTCGAGTTCATCCATACCGCGACGCTGCTGCATGACGATGTCGTGGACGGGTCGGGTCTGCGGCGCGGGCGGCGCACCGCCAACATCATCTGGGGCAATCCGGCGAGCGTGCTGGTCGGCGATTTCCTGTTCAGCCGGTCGTTCGAGCTGATGGTCGAGGACGGGTCGCTGCGCGTGCTCAAGATCCTGTCCAACGCGTCGGCGGTGATCGCGGAGGGCGAGGTCAACCAGCTCACCGCCCAGCGCCGGATCGAGACCACCGAGGAACGCTATCTCGACATCATCGGCGCCAAGACCGCAGCCCTGTTCGCCGCCGCCTGCCGGATCGCCGCCGTGGTGGCGGAGCGGAGCGAGGTGGTTGAGGAAGCACTGGATTCCTATGGCCGCAACCTGGGCATCGCATTCCAGCTTGTCGACGACGCGATCGACTATGTCTCGGACGGCGCGACGATGGGCAAGGATGCCGGCGACGATTTCCGTGACGGCAAGGTGACGCTGCCCGTGATCCTCGCTCATGCGCGCGGATCGGCCGACGAACAGAAATTCTGGCGCGCGGCGATCGAGGGACATCGCACCTCGGACGAGGATCTGGCCCATGCGACCCGCCTGCTCCGCGAAACCGGGGCGATCGACGATACGCTCGGTCGCGCGCGTCATTACGGCCAGCGGGCGATCGACGCGCTCGCGGGGCTGGGCGGCGGACCCGCCAAGGCGGCTTTGGTCGAGGCCGTCGAATTCGCGATCGCGCGGGCCTATTAGGATGAACGCCGAGCGGAGCTGGTCTCTCCGCACGGCGCGTCCCGAGGATGCCGAAGCGGTTTCGAACCTGCTGGCGCGCTCTTATCCGCTTCTTTGGACCGGCCGTTACGAGCCCGCGCTGCTCGACACCGTTCTTCCCCTGGTTACCCGAGCTAATCCGCGACTGCTGGCGTCGAAGCGCTTCTTCGTCGCGATATCCGAAGAGGGACCGATTGTAGGCTGCGGCGGCTGGAGCCTTGAAGCGCCCGGAACAGGGGAACGGGCACCAGGTATCGGCCATATCCGCCACTTCGCGACCGACGCGGATTGGGTGCGCCACGGCATCGGCCGCGCGATCCTCAGCCGTTGCACGGCCGATGCAGCGGCCGAAGGCGTCCGGACATTGCTGGCCGATTCCGCGAAAGGCGCCGAAGCGTTCTACGCCGCGTTCGGTTTCGTGCCGCAGGGCCCTAGCGCGCCGTTGATCGGTGGTGTCGTCTTGCCCGGCACAATGATGAAGTTGGTTCTACAAGAGGAAAGCTCCGCCATTTCCGCATGACGCTTCCGATCGAACAGGTTTTGCCCGATCTGATCGGGGTTTTGCGCGCGGGGACGAATGCCGTGCTCGTCGCGCCCCCGGGGGCGGGCAAGACGACGGCGGTGGCGCCTGCCTTGCTCGGGGAGGACTGGTGTACCGGCCAGATCCTGCTGCTCAGTCCACGCCGTCTCGCCGCGCGGGCGGCGGCGGAGCGGATGGCGGCGCTGGCGGGGGAGCCGGTCGGCAGGACGATCGGCTATGCGACCCGGCTCGACAGCAAGCGATCGGACGCGACGCGGATTTTGGTCGTCACCGAGGGCATTTTCGTCAACCGCATCCAGGCAGATCCCGAATTGGCGGGTGTGTCGGCGGTGCTGTTCGACGAGGTGCACGAGCGCAGCCTCGACAGCGATTTCGGGATCGCGCTGGCGCTCGACGCGCAGGCGGCGCTGCGGCCGGATCTGCGGCTGGTGGCGATGTCGGCGACGCTCGATGGCGCGCGTTTCTCGAAGCTCATGGGCGATGCGCCGATGATCGAAAGCGAAGGGTGCAGCCATCCGTTGACGCTGCGCTATCTCGGCCGGCAGGGCGAGCAAAGAGTCGAGGACGTCATGGCCTCGGCGATCCGAACCGCATTGGGGGAGGAAGCGGAGGGAGACCTGCTCGCTTTCCTGCCCGGCGTGGCGGAGATCGAACGAACCGCCGAGCGGCTGGAGAGCATGCCCGGATCGATCGCGATCCACCGGCTGCATGGTTCGCTCGATCCGGCCGAGCAGCGGGCGGCGCTGGCACCCGCCCAGCCGGGCACGCGCAAAATCGTGCTGGCGACCTCGATCGCGGAAACCAGCCTTACGATCGACGGGGTGCGGATCGTGATCGACAGCGGGCTGGCGCGGCGCCCGCGCTATGATCGGGCGGCGGGAATGACCCGGCTCGTCACCGAGCGGGCGAGCCAGGCGGCGGTGACGCAGCGCGCGGGCCGCGCGGCGCGGCAGGTGCCGGGGGTGGCTTACCGGCTGTGGGAGGAAGCGGCGACGGCGGGGCTGCTGCCCTATGATCCGCCCGAGATATTGGAGGCCGATCTTTCCGCGTTGACGCTCGACTGCGCGCTGTGGGGCGTAACCGATCCGGCGACGTTGCGCTGGATCGATCCGCCGCCCGCCGCCGGAGTTTCCGAAGCACGACGGCGGTTGCTGGCGCTGGGCGCGATCGACGCGGACGGCCGCCCGACCGCGCACGGCAGGGCGATCGCTGGGATGCCGCTGCCGCCGCGGCTGGCGCATATGCTGGTGGCGGCCGGCGAGCGGGGATGGACGCAGACGGCGGCTGAGGCGGCGGTGTTGCTCACCGAGCGCGGCCTGGGTGGCAATGAGGCCGATCTTGAAGGGCGGTTACGGCGTTGGCGGAGCGAACGGGGGAAAAGAGCTGAGGCGGCGCGGGGATTGGCAAAACGGTGGTCCCTTCTTTCCCTCTCCCGCTTGCGGGAGGGGGCAGGGGGAGGGCCTTCTTCTTCTGCATCGACTGAGGCAG
>Ga0081455_10003101_pt1 | contig 19344 bp, 18 predicted proteins | sample TabmetS3T2R1_FD_70207 | JGI IMG/M metagenome (GOLD analysis project Ga0081455, IMG submission 70207) | Tabebuia heterophylla rhizosphere microbial communities from the University of Puerto Rico - S3T2R1 | ecosystem: Host-associated > Plants > Roots > Rhizosphere ... | reverse complement strand
TCTCTTTAAGATGTTTGACAAGTGGTGTTCCTATGTTGCCTTCGGAGCCCATGACTAGAGCTCTTTTCATTCGTCTTCCTCCTGAGCGGGAGCATTCGGTCATTCTGACGTTTCCCGTAATCGCTGTTGATAACGCATAAACACCTGATCGAGTGTGCCGTTATATTTAGCACAGCGCAGCGCTAACATCTGGTTGCTGTTGATCTCATACCACCAGGCCCCCGAACGCTTGAGTCGCACGTGACAAATGAACTTGTTCGACGACTCGATCCCCCCACTGCCCAGCGGATAGCCCCCTCGACGGAGCTTGCGGTAGGTCGTGCGGCCCCGGTGCTCATTGAGATAGTCCCCGCAATTGGCGATCGCTTTTGCAGCTTCCTCTGACTGCGCCTGCATCCGTTGCAAGCCCCCCAGAACCAGGCCCACTTTGCCCAAGTAGAGTCGGGTCATGGTCGCTTCGACCCACTCTAAGGCCTGCACCGATGCGCCATAGTGGGCTTTGGCGACCCTATGGAGATACTGGGCACAGTGGTAATAATCGAGCACCTGACGCGCGTGGGGAAACAGCGCCTGGACATGCTTCCATATCCACTCGGCCCCATCACAGACGACGCACAGGCGTACCTGCGCTTCCGGAATCACGCCGGCCTCTTTGACCTGCTTGAGGGCCTCGCCGAGTTGCTCTTCGTTTTGTACCTGATGCCAACTGAGCACATGGACGATGCGCTCGCCATCCAGCAGATAGAACCGAAAGCCCTTGGCGTCACGCCACTGCCCCCGCCACCGAGCGCGCCTGGCGCGCTTGCGCCTTTGCCCTGCGCATGGCTTGCGGGCACTGTCAGGCCGTGTAGGCACATACGCGCCATCAATCCCCAGGACCAACACGGGGCGGCGGTAGCGTCCGGCTGAGACGGCGGCGATGCGTTGCTCGATCTCGTGGCGTGGCGGGAGGACATCCAACACCGTCAGCCCCTCCGCTATGTGGTTGGTCACCGTGTGCATCCGCTCACTCCCCAAGCCGACACCGGTGAGAGTGCCAAACAACGTCTGCGCTTCGTCATAGGGGACTTCGGTCACCAGCTTGACGGCCGCCTTGTGCACATCGAGCTGTGTGCGCCCTGGCGCCAACCCCAAGGCTGCATCCAGGGGATACACGCCGCAGCGGCAAGGGCGACAATAGAAATAGGGGCGCGCAATCTGCACCGCCCCCACCATCGTCTCCACGGTGCGCGAGACGGGAGCCCGAGCCTGCAAGCATCGAGCACACTGGGGACAGCGCGTCTGCTGGCGGGTGGATTCCCCACGATGAGCGTGCGCAACTATCGTCTCAGTCAGGCCGCCGGTCAGCTCCTGACGCAGGTTCCACACGGTCTCGGTCACCTGCGCCAAGGTCGGGGTGGGCTCTTGGAGCTGTGCTTCCAACCCGTCAAGCCACTGGTCAAAGCGGGTATGGAGCTGCCCGCGCAGGGCGTCCCACTGTTTTCTTGCACGGACCTCCTCGAACGCGATAACCTCAGCAGCTCCCATGGGTGACTCCTCGTGTGGCAGGATGACGTGACACTCTCCTGCTGATTATAGAGAGGTCACCTGTGGGACGTAAGAATCACCGAATGCTCTCTAATGGAACACTAGCGCCACGTCAGAACGAAGAGCCCCCAACGGTCAGCGTGGTGCCTAGGTCAACGTTGCCCCCCACAAGTCCCATGGCTTGGCGGAGATCATTTGGAGTCCCACGAATTCGCCGTGACGCCTTGCAGAAGGTTGGAGTCGTCAGTCGACCGCTGGTCGTCTTCGACTCTCTCCAGCCAGAGCTCGCGCCAGTATGACGGGAATGCTCGTGGACAATTCAGCCGGTAACGCGCATACTCTGCATTGCAAACAACCCCCTCCAGCATGATGCATGGCTGCTTCATGTGCAGCATCTTGCCAGTTGGTTCGTCAATGATCCTGGTGACAGACTTTCGAACCGTAGCAGTACGTCCGCAATAAGGCGCCATCTCCTCGGGATCGAAGCTCAGGCCCCGATTTTTGCCATTCCTACCGAGGGTCTGCTCGATCTCCGTCTGCGCCTTGATGCGCACGTATTCACCAGGCTTGAGGTCAAGCCTACCTGTGGGAGTCGGCGCGCCATCCGGAATCTGGCCGTGTAGCGAGGGGCTTGCACGTCCGCTCAGCCATTGGTGCATCCAGTCGTGGAAGACTTTGAAGATCCGGTAACCACATGGCATATGCGCTAGCAACCACCTCAGTGACGCGAGAAAGAGCACACGCAATACTCGACGTACCGAATGATTGCCGGTCACGATATCAAACACGTATTGGCGCACGTGTACGTCCCACCAGGACAGCGGCTGAGTCCCTTGGTACATCTCCGTCGCCTGGCAGGAGTAGCGCGGCTCTTCCCCCTCCACACCTGAGGGCCGATGTGTATTGGCCAGCAGCTGGGCTTCGGTACATCCCGCGGCGGGCGCATGTATCGCGGCTGTCGGTCTGGCTGAGCCGTACCCGTTGTCCGCGGCCGGCTTGAGCCACTCGTCTTTCCAGAAGAGAGTGCATTCCGCTTGGCAGCCACCGTGGGCCAAGCCATCGCAGCGCAGACCAGCGAGGTGGACTGTGGCTTGGAGGCGGCGTGTTTTGCAGCTCCGGCCCACCGTATCGCAGGTCTTATGGGCCACCGCACTGACACGAAAACGTCGTCCACAATACTGCAGCATCTCCGGCATAAAAGGCATTCCGTCCATATTACCGTCTTGATCCAGCGTCGCTAAGATCTCTTCCTTACTACGAACTTCGACCATATCGCCAGTGCGATAACGAGAGAGTTGCCAGGTCATGTCATATTCCTTCGATATCACAATACTTCGAACAGAAATTAGGCAGCCAGTTCCATAAAGCGAAATGTTCGACCATTGACGGCTGTTTGAAAGGAATCCAAAGGGTTGGAGAAGTGGTGTGGTGCAAAGACCGGATATAGTCACTTTTCTGAAGAGACCAGGGGATTTGTAGACTATCCAAGCATGCACATTTAGAGATTCCCGCTATGCATCCTTGAGGCAAAAGTGATGTTTAAGCCAGGACTTTGCGAAAAACCAGAAGGTGCGACACCCAGGCGTTAGCCGGAACACCCACTTAGCCTGATTTAGGCGACCGTGTGTGGAACCCGCACGGTCAGCTAACCACGCGCAAAGCGATGCGTATTCTGCAACCTCCTGTCTCCAGGAACTCGCCTTTGTACGCCACCCAGGAATAGCCAGGCGCTTGTAATTAAGGAGAGTTAACAACACTCTTTCGCGAATGTTATCACCGGACACTATGAACCTGTTGGTATCCGAGTGAGAATGCTTCCGGTAAAGAGCATATGGCCGACGAATCCCGACAACGTCTCCTTGCAATGCAATACGTAACCACATATCCATATCAATCATATGCTGAAACCACGTACAGAATCCGCCAGCTGCCTCGTATGCAGAACGCCTTACTACAACCGCTGGGAAGGCAGCTTTTGTTCTGAACCCTTGTTGTTCGGCAAAGTTATGGATTACGCCAACGTTTTCGGTGTCCTTCTGAGGAGACTCAAAGAGAATATCGTTATTCTCATCGATCGTAGAGACGCCACCAACCACCATCACCACTTGAGGATGGGCGCTAATCACGGCTGTGTACGTGTCATAGAAGTCGTGAAGGACCATGTCGTCGCCGTGTAGAATATGAACCCAACGACCGTGTGATCGCTCAAGGCAGGCGTTAAACGTGTGTGCCGGTCCCCGGTTGGAGGGCAGACGATAAAATGTAACCCGCCCCTTGCCTACCTCCTTCACGATTTCTTCCGGGTCGTCCTGTGTGGAGCAGCCATCCACCACCTCAATCTGCATCTGGTCTGGACCGGGATCCTGGCATAAGACGCTTTCCAAGGTCCATCGCAAGTAATGGCCGGAGTTGTATGTTGGAATCATCACGGACCAGAAGGGCCGGGGAGTTTCCTCGGGCACTGGGCTAATGCTTGGAATATGTGCTTGAATCTCTTCAAGAGTGGGGGGGGTAGGTAATAGCATGAAAAGGATCCTCCACATCGCACGCTACAAGTCTCGGGTGGAGCGTCACGATGCCGCGTACCTCTGGGGCACCCGTGACAAAGAATGTAGCTGCGGAGAGCCAGCGATCATAGGGTCGGTTCGTGACATAGCGATGCAAGAAGGCGTTGATATGAAACGTGCCCTGCGCCAGACTGAGATCGAGCTCGAAAGTACATGCGAGTGTTTGATTACAGTCGAGTGTAATGGGGCCTGCCCCTAGGCGCTGGGTGCACGTGTCGAACACGGGATACTGGTGATCATCGACGATCTGAATCACTACACTCATATCGTCATGACGCGTCCGAGCACAGACATCAACTGTAATGCGCAGCTTGCCGTCCGACTCGAACTCACCTCGCGGACCGCTGGAGTCATGCGTCATGACCTTCGTGATCACAATGCCGCGGTCTGCATCGACCGCGCGCTGTTGCTGCCCGCGGCTGAAGTAGGTTCGAATGACCTCCTCAGTCGGCCCGATCATCTGCACTGTACCTCGCTCCAGCAGTAGGCTGCGCTTGCACAGATTTGCGACCTCGCGAAGGTTGTGGGACACGAAGACGACAGTGGCCCCACTCGCGATTACAGCATTCATGCGCTCGACACACTTGCGTTGGAAGAGGTAGTCGCCGACGCTGAGCACTTCATCAACCAGCAGGACATCCGAATCGACGTGGGCGGCCACAGAAAAGCCGAGGCGGGCGTACATGCCCGAAGAGTAGCGCTTGACCGGCGTATCTATGAACTCATCGAGGCCCGAGAAAGTGACGATGGCATCAAAGCGGCGCCGAATCTCGTCCCTCGTCATGCCTAGAATTGCGCCGTTAAGATAGATATTCTCACGACCAGTAAAGTCTGGGTGAAAACCCGCACTGACCTCGATAAGCGCGGAGAGACGACCCGCCACGCGAATGGAACCCTTGGTCGGCCGCATGATACCGGTGAGCAACTTCAGGATGGTGCTTTTCCCGGCACCATTCCCGCCGATGATACCGAAGGCTTCGCCGCGCTGCACACTAAATGAGACATTCTGGAGAGCCCAGAACTCGCGCTGATCGAGTTCTTGAGGGTACTCGCGACGGACCAAGCGGCGTGCCAGTGCAGGAACGAAGTCCCTCAGAGAGTCGTACAACTCGCCGCGGTGGAACTTCTTGAAAATCCCTTGAACGTCAAGAACGTTGTCGGCCATCTGTCACACGCTTTCCGCGAAGAAGGGTTCGAGTTTCTTGAACATCACAAGCGCCACTATGAAGAGAACCCCTGTGCACACCAAGCTATACGCAAGCCAGAGCAAGGACGGACTGTGGTGCAGGATCACCGCGGTAGAGATGCCCTCCAGTAATGGGGAGACTGGATTGACAAGCAGCAGGGGTGCCCAGCCTCCAAAGAGAGAAGACTCATAGAATACTGGCGTAAAAAAGATCGCGAAGGTCAGGAACACTTCCACGATGTACTTTACGTCCCGGAGGAAGAGACTGGCGGCCGAGAACATGATCGCCAGGGCAGCTGCCAGGAAGATCAATATGGCGACAAGGAATGGGAGCCAGAGGAGGTGCACGCTCAATCCGGCGCGCGCAACCACCATCAAGACGCCAACGACCACTGCGGCGACGAGGAAATCGAGCAGTTGGGAGAAGACAGCTGCAAGTGGAAACACTAGCCGGGGCAAGTATATCTTCGTCACCAGGTTCGTGTTTGCAACAAGGCTGTTCGTGCCGAAGCGAAGCGTCGACACGAAGAAAGCCCACGGCACCGCCTTCACGGTGACCGAGGTCAAATCTGGCAGGGTGAGAGGCGCTCCTGAGAGTGTAGCGAATGCGTAGCGGACGATGAGGCCAGCAGAGACGATGACGAGCGGCATCAACACCGCCCAGAGCATGCCCATGACGGATTGCTTATATTTCACCTTGATCTCGCGCCAGGTGATCATGTAGAGCAGGTCACGGTGGTCGAGGAGTTCTCGTATGGCGTGGAACATCATTCCAGAGCCTTCACTGCAGAGATGTAAATAATATTCACTTTGGAATCGCGAATTGACAATACTCTGGTCATAGTAGGCTCTTGCACAGAGCAGACAATAGACCCTCTCACTACGTAACATTTACTTATTAGATGCCCATTTGCCAGGCTTCGCCCTCTTCAATTCCATCCTCTCTTTGGGATGAACGATCCAGAGTACCGTGTGGAGTGGATGTAGGACGAGGGTAAGATTCGTGTCTCCCCGCAATCTCGTCCTAGTTCCTTCAAATTCCTGTGTAATAACATCATTTGTGAAATACATATCGGTACCAATCATGCTCAACTTTACACTGTGCGACATAATATGAGAGGTACTAAGCAGGTCAAGTTGTCTTAGTGATACGATAGAGTGCTTTAATGGCGTTCGTGCTGCCCAAGTATGGGCTCGCCCCACTCGTACTCAACTGCAACGCTACATGAGAGCCCCTTGTCCGCATAGCGGGCGCTTCGGTGTTGCCGTGCGTCCGAGGTACACTGTCAGTACCCGGATGCCTTTTGGATTCACCTCCTCACGTAAGCTGTCGGCTATTACTTTCAAGGCGTGCTTTGTGGCGCTGTATTGCCCAACCTCGGGCTGCTTGACCGTCAGTCCAACGCTCTTTTCCTGCCAGGTGCCTGAGAAGCGGCTGGAGGTTCTCTTGACCAGTGAGGTCGATTTGAAAGCTTGTTACCTGTGAAAATTGTCGAGCTACTGCAACCGTCTCCGCGAGCGTATCCGGATTCCTGCCAACGGCACACACCTGCATGCCTTGGCGCGACAAGGCTACGGTGATGCCCCGTCCAATCCTGCCGCTCGCACCGGTCACTACGGCTACACACTCGGCTATGCTGCTGGCTCTATTGATTGGCTCGCAAGCCAATTGAGCCCCGTTGATCACTTTCGAGCCCCTGTTCTGGCTGGCAAGCCGGCAGGCAGGGCTGAGAAGCCCATCTGAGACAGCTCTATCGTTAATATTCGAACTTCGCCCCATTCTCCAGCCTTCAGGATCAATCCCTTACTCGAGCTTGGATCGCGCCTTTTCATCATCGTCTCTTGCTATTCACAGCACGAGCTTGCGGCAGTAGAACGCCTCGGCATACCCGCTGGACGCATGGCATTCCATCCCGCGTAGCCGCATGATGGCGAAAAAGGTTTCCTCCGCGAACCAGTGTTTACTGTGCTGGGAAGGAAAGGCATCCATGATGGAACGTACCTTCTGCTGGGCCACCTCGGGCTGGAGCGGCACGAACACGCTGGGCTGGCCCAGGTCGCCGTCGTATTTCGGGATCTCGTACTCCAGGATCCAGTGATCCCGAAACGTATTCCAGGTTAATTCTGCGATCAGGCGGTGGTCTTGATGCGCATCTCTTCGGTTGTGCGTGAAGATCACATCCGGGGAGACTACTTGTTTCAGCTCTTCGAACACCGCTTTGACCTCGGCACCGACAAACGGCATGAAGCCATCGGGGAACGTCTTGAGCAGTGGTCCCTTGAGAGTGGTAGAACCAGCAAACAGCGCAGCTGCGCGTCGCGCCTCAGCCTCACGGACGCCAATGGCGCTGAATACCACCCAGTGCAACACGCAGCCTGGATACTGTGCCGCCAGCCGCAGGATGGTGCCGCCACAGCCAATTTCGATATCGTCGGCATGGGCCCCCAGGCACAGGATCTGCAACCCTGCGGTCCCTCCGCGATCCAGGTGCAGGTGGATCATACGCCGACCGCTAGCACTTCAGAGTGGTTCGAGATGGCGCTCACGCCGGACTGCCAGACTTGCCACGGCGCTGTGCCCTGGTTCAGCTCCTCGAGGCGTTGCTTGTCTTTGAACGTGTCCATGCACTGCCAGAAGCCGGTATACTTGTATGCCAACAGGGCTTGCTGCTGTATCAGCCTCTGAAAGGGTTCCCGCACCAGTTCCTCGCCTGGCTGCAGATAGCGGAAGATCTCCTGGCGCATCGCGAAGAAGCCCCCGTTGATCCACATGTCGGTATGACTCAGGGCGCAAATCTCCCTGACCCTACCTTCTGGCCCGGCGTGGACAATGTCAAAACTCGCGGTGGGTTGCACCAGGAGCAGCGATGCGATGGTATTGCTCTGCCGGAAGGTCTCCAGCATGGCTGGGAGCGGGACATCGCTCAGGCCGTCGCTGTAATTCGCGAGAAACATGTCGTCACCTTCCAGGTAGGGCTCGACCGCTTTGAGCCGCTCGCCGATGTTGGCGTTGGCTCCGGTCTCCACGAAGGTAATCGTCCAGTCGTCGAGATCGCGGTTCAGCAAGTGGATCTGCTTCCCGCCGTGCGACCAGACAAAATTATTGGAGACGGATTCATCGTAATGCAAGAAGTAGTCCTTGATGGCATGGCCCTTGTATCCGAGGCAGAGAATGAAGTCCGTGTGCCCGAAGTGGGCGTAGTACTTCATCAAGTGCCAGAGGATCGGACGCGTCCCGATAGGCACCATGGGTTTGGGGACGTCGTCGACGTACCCCCGGAGCCGCATGCCGGCTCCACCACAAAAGAGCACCACTTTCATAATGCACCTCCCTACTTGCCGCCTCAATAAATGGCCACGTGTGGAATAGGCACGACAAAGTGGCCACCCCACTCCCGGATGCACTGCCACTGCTGCATGATTTCGTCTTGCAGGTTCCATGGCAGGATGACCACATAGTCCGGCTTGGTCTCGCGGAGCCGGTTCGGATGATAAATCGGGATATGACTGCCCGGCAGAAAACGCCCCTGCTTGTATGGGCTCCGGTCCACCGTGTAGGCGATCAGATCCTTCCCGATGCCGCAATAATGCAGTAGAGTAGCGCTCTTGCCTGGTGCTCCGTACCCCGCCACGGCCTTGCCCTGCCGCGCAGCTGTGAGCAGGAAGTCGACCAGGGCCCACTTGGTCTGTTGCACCTGCCGGGCAAAACGCTCGTATCCTTCCACCGCATCCAGCCCGGCCCTTTTTTCCTCTGCGATCACTTGCCAGACGCTCGGTGCGATGGCATGCGTGTGGTCCTGTGCCCGGCAGGCATAGACGCGGAGCGAGCCACCGTGCGTCGTCAACTCTTCCACATCGAACACCTGCAGCCCGTGCGCTTCCAGGATGCGCACCGTGGTGAGTAGCGAAAAATACGAGAAATGCTCGTGGTAAATCGTGTCAAATTCATTGCGTTCCATCAGCCGCAGCAGGTGGGGGAACTCCAGCGTCAGAACACCCTGGGGCTTCAGCAACACCTGGAGCCCTTCGACAAAATCGTTCAGGTCCGGGACCTGCGCCAGCACGTTATTGCCGAGTACTAGGTCGGCGCAGCGGCCTTCGGCCACCAACTCTTTCGCCAGTTGCGTGCTGAAGAACCGCACCAGTGTCGGTACGCCTTTTTCGACCGCTACCTTGGCCACATTCGCTGCGGGCTCGATGCCCAACACCGGTACGTTCCGCTGGACGAAGTACTGCAGCAGATAGCCGTCATTACTAGCCACCTCGACCGCAAAACTCTCTGCACTCAGGCCGAACCGCGTCATCATTGTGTCACAGTACTGCTCAGCATGTTTGAGCCATGAGTCGGAGTAGGACGAGAAATAGGCGTAGTCGCTGAAGATATGCTCCGGGCTCTCATACTGGTCCAGTTGCACTAGGAAACAGTGTGCACAGACGTAGACATGGAGCGGATAGTAGACTTCCCCATAGTTGAGGTCGGCGGGCGACGGATAGGTTTCGCAGAGAGGGGACATCCCCAGGTCGACAAAGGTACGCTCCAGCGCCGCACTGCAGAAGCGGCACCTCTTAGTTGCGGCCTTTTGCTGAGTCTCCGCAGCAAGTTTCATCGTAGCCATTGGCTCTTTATCCTCTTTTGGAATAGTAGTTGGTTCAGGCAATTGCCGTCGTCTCGGCGTGCTGACTGCTCCAGCGCAAGATGGGCAAAGCGCAGTCTTACCACGCGATACACGCCTCACCAGACGCATCCACCAAAGCGGTACAGGGAGGAGGGTAGCAGGAGGGAAGCGATGGTCATACCAGCAGGCCGTGCTGGCACAGCAACTCCGCTGCGTCGCTGATCGCCGAGAACGGCAAGCCGGACCGCTCCGCGATGTCCAGCAGCGAGTGCTCTCCATCGGAAAGATTCAACACCCAAAGGCGCGCCGAGATGTCCACCCCAACCGCCTCCCCGCCCATGGACCGGTACAGGTTACGCCGACCCAATTGAGGTTCACCGTACGGGCTCTGGTTGCGATAGCGCCGGTTGTGTTCCAACACGTCCAGGATGGCGGCACACACGTGCAGGGATTCGGCCAGTTGGGACGGCCGGATAAAATCGAGATTGTCGGCTGAGGTGTGATACTCCGGAAATGTCCCCCATACACTGCGCATGAGGCATCCGATAGGAAGATTGAAACCTGGAGAGCAGTACTGGCGCTCATCATAACCATAGAGGGAGAAATCCAGAATTTCGGGGGCCTCACTGGAGTGGCGGAGGATATGCGCCACTGCCTGATCAATCTCGGCATTTCCACGGCGGCTCTTCTTGTAATGGAACCCACCCGCGTCCCCAATGCACGTCAACACCAAGCCATGGCGGATGTGTGCAACCGTCTCGCAGTTCCGCGACAACCAGGTGATGGCCCCGATCGTGCCAGGAATAAATAGGAATCGATACGAGTAATGTAGATCCCGTCCGGCTAGCATCTGCGCCAAAAATGTGGCTACGCTCAACCCCGACAGATTGTCATTCGCCAACGAGGGATGACAGGTATGACACGAGATCAATACTTCATCGGGAGAGCGACCATGCACATAGCACTCGCCATATGTCAAGTGCCCGTCTTGGAGAGAAGCGTCGATGCATACTTCGTAATTGCCATCCTCGAGCACCAGCATCTGGTTATGGGATAGGCAGAACCCCCAGTTTTCCTGGTAGTAAGACGTGCGGTACGGGATCCAGTCAGGATGCTCGGGAAGCGTAAACAGGTGCGGCCTGAGTTCACTCAATGGCATGGTCGCGTGCACCGGCGTACTGTAATTCATGACGTGCAGGTTGCACTGCCGAAAGTCCACGACCCGCTTCCCGTCAGGCCCCTTGATATAGGCATCGCGAATATTCCACTCTTTCGGTACAGTCCAGTCGAAGACCGAGGTCCCAGTTGGGACCTCAATGATCTGCAGCGGAATGCGGTGCTGGATCAAGGCCAAGGTCTGCCGGAAGCCGTCGCCCGTGATGCTCCGACAAATCGGGTACAACTCTGCTGCGAAGCGGTGCAATTCCCGACCGATTTCCATCGGGTCCGTCTGCTCGAGTGCCTTCAGCAGGCGCACGGCACATGCTCCCAGTTCGGGTATGTGCGGTCCCGTTCGGCAATCACTGCCACTGCGTCCGGCCACACAATCTGGAAGGTCGGATCATCCCACCGCACACCCCGGGCCGATTCCGCATGGTAGAATTCCGACATTTGATAGAACACCTCGGTCTCGTCTTCCAGAGTCAAAAAGCCGTGCGCACAACCCTCTGGCACGTAGACCATATACCGGTTTGTCGCCGTCAGCACCACCGCGATCCACTCTTTGAAGGTCGGCGACTGCGGGCGTAGATCAACCACGACGTCGTAGAGCGCTCCCCGCATACAGCGTATCACTTTAGCCTCCGGATACGGGGCCGCTTGATAATGGAGGCCACGGAGCGTACCCTTACGCGCGTTAAACGACACGCTACATTGCACGACCTTGGGGCTCAGGCTGTAACGTGCGAACTCCTGCTGGCACCAGGAGCGTGCAAAGAACCCGCGCTCATCAGAGCTGGGCTCAAGGTAAATCTCGAAAACCCCCTGAAGCTTGGTTTCATGAAATAGCATGCCGGAACAGTCCCTTTCCTATAGGAACTAAGCAGCTGGGGTGGCCAACGCCACGATCAAGACCAGATTTACTATCCATAAGCCCTTTAAACATTTAAAGCCCACCGTAGAGTTGTATTTAACTGTCCAGTACTGAGTAATTGCTTAATATGATCGATTCGCTTATATTTTTGTCCTTCAAAATCTTCAAGGCATAAACCGGTCTCCAGATACGCTTTATATAATTGTTTGACGCCCTGTTGAGCATTCCATTGTGGTTTGAATGTGGGTAATGCTCGTGTTATTTTACTGAAATCCACTCTATAGCTTCGTTTGTCTGGCTCGGCATCTGTGGCATACTCGACGAGACAGCCAGGCACTTCCTTTTCCACAATCACAGCTAATTCGCGGATCTGATAGTTCTCCTCGGTGCATCCGACATTGAAAGCCTGATTATGTACCACCTCGCGGGGAGCATTGAGCACTGCAATAAAGGCTCGAGAGATGTCTTCAATGTGGACAATAGGACGCCAGGGCGTTCCGTCACTCTTGATGTAGATGCGACCGGTAGTACAGGCCCAAGCGACTAAGTTGTTCAGCACGAGATCAAAGCGTAAACGCGGGGACACGCCATAGGCAGTCGCATTACGCAGGAAAGTTGGGCTAAATTCGTAGTCAGCTAGCTTTGCCACATCCTGCTCTACAAGCACCTTTGAATGTCCATACGGTGTGACAGGATTGAAGATGGCTTCTTCATTGACCAGCTCTTCACCCGCTGCACCATAGGTACTACAAGACGATGAAAAGAGAAAGCGTGGGATGCGCACTTCTTTCGCCAAGCTGGCCAACCGCACCGAGGCAGCATGATTGATCTCATATGTTAATGCTGGATTCAGGTTCCCGAGGGGATCATTTGATAGACCGGCCAAATGGATTACCGCGTCAAATCCCTCTAAATCGGTAGCTTGAACATCACGAATGTCTTTTTTTATGTAAGGCACATCTGGAGGAAAATTGCTAAAAGTGCAACGCTCAAAGAGATCGCTATCTAGGCCCATGACATCATGTCCTTCTGCCATCAGCAGAGGGACCATAACCGTACCTATGTAACCATTGTGCCCTGTGACTAATATGCGCATTCTGTCATGCCTCCATTGCCTGTTGAATCTTGAGTGATACCACTTTCCATGTGGCGGACAGTGACCCCACCAACTTGACAGCGTGTCGGCCGGGCGAGTGGAATAGCCGTACGCACATCGCAACCGTGTTGTCGATGCTGACCTTGATCAGCCGCTTCACAAAGGTTATGCACCGAGTCTGGGAGTATTTCCAAGCCAGGCTGGTCTTCACTATGGCTGGCTTTCATGTGCTGGCACAGTGGCAGGCGTTACCCGTCCACGAGCGTGGTTTCGTGTATCTCTCGATTATGTGGCTTAATTTCTAATATACTAGAAGCATTGGTTTTTATCTCATGATAGTAATCTTTGTTATAGGAATAGTTATAAAGCGAAAAATCGGAAGCGGTGACACCATTAAGCACACACCCAAGAATGTTCTCTTCACCCAGGATTTTTATCGCTTGTGAGACTACTTCTGCAGGGGTTTTCTTGGCCCGCACGACCAGGATAGCGGCGTCTACATACTGCAGTAAGCCCTTAGAGTCGGAAGTCAACAACACTGGATTTGAGTCAAGAATAATGGAGCTATATTGCTTTTGAGACTTTATGTCTCGGAACAATTGCTCCATCCTCGTTGACGCAAACAGAGATGTGGGATTGCTGACTCTTCTCCCAGCAGCAATAATTGTGAGCCCTGGAATCTGGGTTTTGAAAAAGATTTGGGAGTATTCGACGTCTCCCAGCAAGTAATCGGTCAGGCCACATTTGGGATGTATACCCAGGTACGTATGTATGCTGGGTTTTCGCAAGTCTGCGTCTACCAATAAGACACTATGCTGATCCCCAGCCGCTGCGCTTGTGATGGCCAAGTTCAATGCGCTGATGGATTTGCCTTCTCCTGCTAAAGCACTCGTCATGAGCAACGTCTTGAGCTCGCGTGTGCGTCGAGCCTGGACAATCTCGACGTATAATTTTCGGTACTGCTCAGCAGCCACGGTATCAAATTTATGAAAGGCCACCACGCGTTCATTGATACGTTTGTATTCATCAATGGCCTTGGGGTTTTCCGTGCGTCCTTTTTTCCTCTTCGCCTTCGCTCGATCCTCTCCTTGATCGCTGCTGTCAGGAAGTTCCAGCTTATCCAACACGAGTTCTAACGTCTGACGCTCGAGATCGGTGAGCGCCTGTTCATCCACAACGAACTTGGGAATCTCCGAGTTGAGTGTTGGAGTCCACGTTCCTGTATGATGCATCTTGCGTAAGGCCGAGAAGAGTCTGTTCATGTCTCATTCCGTTGCAATGTCAAGCGCTCTTTGAGTCTAGAGAATGACCAGCCTGGCATGAGGCGCAGAAATGCCGGATACGCATGGAAGGCTACCGTCTAGAACAGCGCTAGAAGTTCAAGAGGGTTAATGTGCGGGTGAAGAGGACATCAAGCTTCATCCAGAGGAAATGCACAGCAACAATGGTCACAGAAGGAATGAGCATGCAGGTGGCATAAAAGAACCGTCGTTGCAGGCGCTGCTTGCGCTGCTCCACTGTGGTCATGAGGAACGGGACTGTGGCTAAAACTGGCAGAGCCGTGCACTGTTCTAAGTCTTCCGGATCATGGAACGCCCGGTCAAGATATGCTGCCACAACAACTGCTCCCACTCCCACTGCCAGCCCCAAACCCATGCCCGCCAAGAGGATCATGGGGCGCTTCGGCTTCCAGGGTTGGGTGGGAATGCGGGCCTCATCGAGCACACGAAACTGTTCTGACTTCTGCCGCTTTTCAAGATTCTCCGCAATCTGTGCTTGCTGCCGTCGTCCTAAGAGAGAGTCGTAGCTCTTCCGTGTGCTCTCGTAGTCCCGAGACAACACCAACGATTCCTGTTCACGCAGGGAGGCATTAGCGATCTTTTTCTCGTAGGCAGCAATCTGCTCCTGGATGTTTGCTTGCTGTTGGCGTAATTTGATTTCTTCCTGGTCTATTTGCTCAATTTCCTGTTGCTGTTGCCTGCGCGCACTCTTAAGGGCCATGTCTACTGGTTGGACACTCTCGGTCGTCCGTGACCCAGAGTCCTGCCCAGCTATTTGTGCTTCTAGCTCAGCGATTTCTTGCTTCAAGCGTATAATGTCCGGGTATTTATCGACGTAGATCCTCTGCAATGTCGCGAGGGTCAGGCGGTGCTGCGCCAGCTGCTGCTCTAGGCCTGAAGGCTCTCTACTGGGGCGGGCAGCGCCAATAGTGCTGAAAGCAGCTTCAGATTCCTGCTGGGAGAGTTGGCGTAGGATTAAACTCTTCCTGGTGCGGACACTTTCTAGTGTGAGAACGATGGATTGCAACTGTGTCTGTAACCGATCAAGCGTCCGTTGGTTGGTGCTCTGGTCTGAAGGAAGCTCCCCCATATAGCGCTGTTTATACTCAGCAAGAGTCTTTTCCTGGGTTTGCAGAAGGTTACGTATCCCCTGGAGCTCGCTTTCCAGAAACTCTGTTGTACCCTCAGCGTATTGCTCACGCATTTTGAGATTGGCATCGATGAACAGAGAAGCTAGCTTATTCGCCACTAACATGACGGTGTGAGGATCTTGTCCCTCATAGAAGACAATAAAAATATCATTGCCCGAGCCTTGCACAGTGACCTCTATGCTCTTACTCATTTTGGTCATATAGTCATCGAGGGCTTTTCCCTCAAGTGAGGGACTTATCAATTGAAGTTCCCTGGCAACCTGTTCCAACCGAGTACGGCTCTTGATTTGCTGGGTAATGGTGCGCAGGCGATCTTGTACCCCAGTAGGAACAGTGGAGTGAATATACGACTCGGGCACTTTTGGTGCTTCTACTAGGACAGAGGTGCTCGCACGGTAGATGTCCGGTAGGGCACGATTATACAGAACAGTGCCGATGCAGATGGTGACAAAAGGCAGAATGAGCAACCACCTGTGACGCCAAGCGATCAACCAGTAGTCCGTGAAGGTGAGCTGACGATCACTCCACATTACCGAGCCCCTTTGCCAAACACGACAATCTTACAGGTCTTCATAATGATGAACAGGTCGAAGAAGAGGGACAGATTCTTGACGTAATACAAATCTAGTCGGAGCTTTTCCACCGCGTCGTCAAGCGTCGCGCCATATGGATAGCACACTTGAGCCCATCCGGTAATCCCTGGCCTGACGCTGAGACGTTGGGTGTAGTAGGGGATTTCTTTGGCAAACTGCTCAACGAAAAACGGCCGTTCAGGGCGCGGCCCCACAAAGCTCATTTCCCCCCTGAGCACATTGAGAAGTTGTGGTAGCTCATCCACTCGCGTTGTGCGTAATAACCTCCCGACACGCGTGATACGGATATCGTCCTTGTCTGCGAAAATTGGGCCAGAGACGGCTTCGGCATCGTCTCTCATAGAGCGAAATTTGATGAGAGTGAAGCGTTTGCCATTCTGTCCCACTCGCTGCTGTCTATAAAAAACTGGTCCCAACGAGTCGACTTTGATCAGCATAGCCACGACTGTCATCAAGGGAGCAGAGAGTATTAAGCCAAGGATGGAGAGCAGGATGTCCGCTAGGCGTTTGAGGAAGCATAGGTGTGGAGAGATAGAAAAACCTTGGGAAAAAACGAGCCAGCTCGGTCGCAAGTTTTCCAGCATGATTTTGCTGCAAACCTGTTCGTAGAATGTCGCCCCTTCCTCCACCTCCACACCCTGGAGTTTGCAAGTTAACAGAGTCTCCATTGGGAGTTTCCCTCGACAATCAGACAAAGCTACAACAATTTTATTAATGTTTTCTCGTTCGACAATTTCTTGGAGTTGTTTATAGTTTCCAAGAACTTTTTGATGTAGATTATTTGTTTCTGATTTGTTGTAAACTTCATCAATAAAGCCTTTGAGTTCATATCCAAGAGGCCGATAATACAGTAAGTCTTCAGCTATTTTTCTGGCTTCTTTAGAAGAACCAAGAATTAAAATTCTACTTTTAAAATTGCTGGCTTTTTGTAATCTTTGATAGAGCAGTCTCCATACAACCAAAGATGAAAAGATCATGGCAAGACTTATGGAAAGTACTTTATAACTAATGAGCAACTGTGGGACTAAATAGAAAATAACTGCGAGAAATACTGCTGCAGCTGCTATTGACATAAAGAGCTTCGTACATAAGCTATAAGTACTCATGACTGTTTTGAGATCATAAAGATCTGCATAATACATGCATATTTGACAGGTGAGGGCAATAAGAAAAGTGCATAAGATATAAGGGAAAGCATGTGGCCATAGGAGATCGGACACGGGAAACTGCGTGCTTGTTGTGAGAATGACTGCACTGTTGATCAGCAGAAATTCTACACAAAAAAAGACCACTGGATGTAAGGTGCGATATCGATGAAGAGATCTAAACATATCAAGGGCTCAAAAATAATTAAATATCCCGTATGGCTCACGAAGGAGCACCAATATCTACATACAGCTTCGCCCTCTCAGTCACAGTGACTGTTGTATCCTCTAGCCTGGGAGAGAGGAAGCGTAGGTTTTGCCGCCTTACAGCTTGTATACCGGCTATCGAAACGACACCGCGAGCGCTCAATGGCTCATCTAAAAACCATAAGAGGCCAACCTGTGTGGCCTCCCGCCCTTCTCATTTTTTGCAACCCACTTGATCAAGTAGCTGACCAATATCTCATATACTTAAGTTTGAGCATCAGCCTTATTACTCTCACCATGGCTGACTCTTTAGGATTACTGCAGCTACGACAATACCAATAAAAGGGTAGTCAGCGACCTCCGGCAAAGCCGGAGGCTTGAAAAAGGTGGAACCGCTCCAAGCGGTGAGATGCTGGGAACCGCTCCAAGCGGTTCGGTTGTGAGCCGCCTGTAGGCGGCCCCTCTTACCACAAATCCATGTGGGCCAAACGGCGGTCTGCCGCTTCTTGTGTCCGGATGTACTCTCGGATCACCGCCTCATCCCTCCCAACGGTTGAGACATAATACCCCCGAGCCCAGCAATGATGGCCCGTATAGTGCTTCCGTCGTCCCATGAAGGTCCGGGCAATGGGGATGGCTGCTTTCCCCTTGATGAAGCCCCCAACTTGGGCCACAGAGTACTGCGGGGGAATCGACAGGAGCATGGGCACGTGATCCCCCCTCAAGGGGCCCTCTTCAATGCGACATTCCTTTGGCTCGGCTAACGCGCGAAAGACTTCTCCGAGATGCCGCCGCAACTCGTGGTAAAGCGCTTTCCGACGATACTTCGGAATAAATACCACATGATACTTGCAGTCCCACTTGGTATGGCTTAGAGTCTCGCTGTCTGGCATGACAAGCTCCCTCTCGGTAGAACTGTGAGCGGTTCCCCGGAGGGAGTTTGTCGCTTTGACTCCCGGAACTGTCAAACTGTGAGAGTCCCCCGGCAGAGCCGGGGGTTTACCTTGATTAAATTATGCTCTTTGCCCACAGTTGCGTGCGACATTATGGGTGCAGCAACAACGGGAACTGCGCGTGCGCACACTCGTCCGGCATTGCCAGGCGTTGGCTGAGCGATGGATGCAGGCTCTCTTGCAGTCCAAGTTTGGCCTACGCCGTTTTCTCCAGCGGGCCTGGGCTCCCGCAGAACGTCTGGTGGCCAAGGCATCACGAAAACGACACACCACGGCTCAGATCCTTCGAAAAAGTTTGGCTAAACAAGACGAAGCCATCGCCTTGAGGGAGGCGGTCCACGCTTAGCTTCATGTATATGCCCCCCAGAGGCCCCCCTTGTGCCCCTCAAACCGGGCCAAAACAGACTCTGTTGGTTAAGTCACCTTAACAAATGACTGCCTGGCGTGACAGCGGATGCGGCGCCAACCGCGCAAAGTGTCCCGGCTGCCGCCGGCGCTCGCCTAAAGGTTCGCCCTTGAGCCAGGCGATCACCCGCACGAGATTCATCGCCGTGGCAGTGAGCAGTTGCTGGAGGTGCGTGCGCGCCAAGCCGCGGTAGCGACTCTGGCGCACAGCAAAGCGCCGGATGCCTTGCGAGAGGCTGCTCTCGACGCCCGACCGGAGCGCATACTTCTCTTTGAACTCGGGCGTCTCCTGGCGTTGGCGGGCGGCCTGCATCGCCTCATGGTGGGCTTGGGGCCGCACGGTAAGTTGCCGCGGGGCGTCTTTCGCCGCCGTACACACCTGCCGGGGGGGACAGGCACGACAGGTGGCCTGGTCAAAGCGGATGCGAAACACTGGATCGCCGGAGACATCGTGGCCTGGGGTCCATTTGACACTTGTATGCCCTTGGGGACAGCGGGCCTGCTGGGCGTCCCAATCCAAGACGAAGGCCTGCAAGTCATAGCCATGGGCAATCTTGTGTTGCCAACTATAGGACCCAAAGGGCGG
>Ga0081455_10003100_pt1 | contig 19344 bp, 15 predicted proteins | sample TabmetS3T2R1_FD_70207 | JGI IMG/M metagenome (GOLD analysis project Ga0081455, IMG submission 70207) | Tabebuia heterophylla rhizosphere microbial communities from the University of Puerto Rico - S3T2R1 | ecosystem: Host-associated > Plants > Roots > Rhizosphere ... | reverse complement strand
CCTCGGAATGAGACATGTGATCCTCGTTGCAATAATGAGCTGCTTCTCTGAGGACGCTCGATGGGGACGCGATTCCCTGGGCCTCATCCCGCCTGCGCGGGCTCGAACTCGGGGAAGTCGATCTCCGTGTCCGCGACGTTGTTCATGAAATTGGTCATGAGGAACTGCGCCGACAGGGCGATGATCTCGATGATCTGCCCGTCGGTGAACCCGGCCTCGCGCATCGACGCGAGGTCCGAATCGCGCACCCTGCCGCGCGACTCGATCAGGCTCTTGGCGAAGCCCGCCGCGGCCCCCCGCTTCGGGTCGCTCGAACGTCCCTGGCGGTTGAGGGCGATCTCCTCGGGCGATTCGTGGGCGAAGCGGGCGGCGCGGTAGGAGTGGGCCGCGAGGCAGTAATTGCAGGCGTTCGCCTCGGATACCGCCAGCGAGATGGCGTAGCGGACGCTGATCGATTCGAATCGCTTGGTATCGCCTGCCGCCATGGCCTGCCGCATGTCGGCGCGGGCCTGCTCGTCTTCCGCCGTGCGCGGGCGGTCGCCGTGACCGGGAGCGTCGATGGCGGCCACGGTGAAACCCCGGGTGGTTACGGCGTCGTGGGCGCGGGCCTTGAGTGCCGGCGTTTTCTTGTGCAGGCCGCCACCGTGACCCATCAGCACCAGGGGTGCGGGATCGGGGGCGGATACGGGCGACCAGAGTACGCCGGGGACCTCGCCCACGGTGAAGTCGCGTTCGACGACACCGTTCGACGATGTCTCCGCGGTGAAATGCACAGGATGCATAGGTTGGTGCCTTTCGAGAGTGCCTTTGTTGTCAGGCGCTCCCGCGACCCCTACGTCAATCGCCCGACCATGACGACAAGGGGAGCACCCACCTGCGTACAGCCTTCATGGGTCTCACCTCCTCGCGCGGTGTCACGGTCGCCGGCACGCTATCAGCCCTATCGTCGTCCCGCCAACCATATTTCCCGTCGACCACCCTGACGGCAGCCGATGCACTCGTCTGCGCCTATTGAGCGTCCTTCCGCACGGCAAGCGACCGCCGCCGCGGCGCATCGCCGGCGGGCTCGCCAAATCCGGCCGCGGTAGCGCTCACGAATTATCCGAGCGCCATGACGCGGGGTCGGCGCCGTAGGGCACGAGGCGGTCGGTGGTCGGCAGGGTCAGGTTGGAGAACGTGACCGGCGGTGCCAGCAGGGTCACGGTGCCGTACGCGGTGTCGATCGAAGCCGTCTTCGCCGGATAGGTATCGGTTTCGGGCACCTCGCCCTGGGCCGCGACGTCGAGCAGGCCGAGATCCTGGACCCACATGCAGCTGCGTGTCAACGACAGCTTCACCTGGTACGAACCGCCTTCGATGGCACGTCGGAGCAGCGCCGCCATCATCCCGGCGGCCGCGAAGTATCCGGTGATCAGATCGTTCACGTAGAAGACCGGGGAGAACTTCGGCGGGCCGCCCTGGCCCTCCTGCAAGGCGAACCCGGACGCCACCTGCCCGTTCTGGTCGAATCCCGGCCGATCCTTCCAGGGGCCGGAATGTCCGTATGCATCGGCTGACATGTATACGATGCCGCGTTCGCTCGCGGCGGCCAGCGCTTCGGGCAGCAGGCCAAAACGCTCGATCACGGTCGGGCGGTAGGTGCAGGCGAACACGTCGGCCGTGGCGGCCAGTTGCCGCATGATCGCCATGTCCTTGTCGTACCGCAGGTCGAGGTAGGCGTCGTATTTGCCGGGGTCGACGCCGAGGTGCTGGGCGAGGGTGTCGGCAAACCACGGCGAACTGATGTGGAGCACCTCGGCTCCGTACTCGGCGAGCGTGCGGGCGCTGCGGGGGCCGGCGAGCACGTGCGTGAAGTCGAGGACACGTACGCCATCCAGCGGCGATTCCGCGTGGTTCTGGAAGGGAACCGGGTCGCCGTCGGCAAGCTTCACGATCTCGATCGGCGGAACTGCTGCGAGTGCCTTTCCCTGGGGATGGGCGAGCCACTCCTCGCGGGTCCGCTCCCGGCAGGCCGGGAGACCGGCGTCGGTCAACGCCTGTACCAGCTCCTCCGCGTCCCATTTGGCGACCTCGCGGGCGAAGGACGGCTTGTTGTTGCCGCAGTCGAAGAAATTGAGGTAGCCGTTGAGCAGCTTCCGGTACGGCGGCCCGGCCTCGAGCATGACGTAGTGGCCGTCGCGGGTCGGGAAGACACCGTTGACCTGGACGAACTCGGCTCCGACGTTACTGGAGTAGCCCGACTGCTCGACGAAATTGGTCGGGTGCAAGTGATGCAGCCCATGGATGACGTCCATAGAGATGTCGGTACGTCCGCCGGTGCGGGCTTCCCAGATCGCCGCGCCCGCAGCGCCGATCAGCAGATGCGCGGTGCAGGACGCCTCGGCGAGATGGTGCGGCGACCGGATGACCGGGTCCGATCCCACCATGGTCGCTTCCCCGGTGAACCGGCCCGCCAGCCCCAACTCCTCGATGAGGTTTGCCAATGGTTGCAGCTCGCCGCGCCTCAGACTGCGCGCATCATTTGCCGTCATGATCGAACCCCCTTCCTTGAACGCTACTGCGGCGAAGTGCTGTTCGGCCGATGCCGGAAAGGGTTGCGGACGCTGATGTACGTGATCGCGCGCAATGCCGGTCTTTTATCTGGCGTCGCCTCGGCTCACCTCCTTCGGATAATCGGCCAGTCCGGTCGAAAACGGCTGCTGGGAAGGAGAATCAGCAAATGTGGCGGAAGGGTTCTCTGGTCGAATCAGGTGCGATCCTCTCGATCGGCCGGGTCGGTTCGAGAGCATCCCAACACGAGGAACCCCGAAGAATGTCGATCGTTGATTTGACCCCAGAACTGTCACAATCTCGACCGAAACAAGGCGGCCGGTTCGAATGCGACAATGCCCACAGAAACGTGGTGAAGTCGCGATGCTCGCCTTCGGGTCTTAGGTGAAGGCGCGCCACAGATCGGCCCGTGAGGTCTGTGACGGGAGATTACTGAATCCGCGTATCGCGGAACATGCGGATGTGATTTTGCGCGTACGGATGATCGATCGGGCACCCTATGGCGAGGGTTCTGCGGATCGAGTCCCGACGTCTATGCCGCAAGAACAGGACGATGTCGGCTACGTCTCTGTCCGTGACCGGGCCGCCATATTCGCGGTACGTCTCGATGAATGCGTAGAAGTCTCGCCCGAGTTCGACCGGATTTCCGGTGCAGGTCGACGCTGCCCAGGCCAATTCACAGATACACGGGACGAGCGCTGCGTCATGCCAGTCGATGACTCCAACGACTCGGTTACCCGAGCTGAGAATGTTGGCCGCCCAGTAGTCGCCCTGGGTGAGGCAGCTGACGCGGTCACGTGATCGTGCCGCTGCCCACCAGGCATCGAGTTCCGGATCGTGCAGTTCGACGGGATCCCACGCTCCCTTCAGCGCCGCCTCGCTGTCGGCATCGATCCGCTTGTGCAGCGGGATGGCAGGGCCGTGCGGCGGCCGCGGACCGCCGGACCAGTCCAGCAGGGACTTGTGTAGCTGTGCGAGTACCCGCGCTGCATCTCGCTGCTGTGCTGGGACTTCCGAGTCGAGCGGCTGTCCGTCAACGAAGGGAAAGAGTTCGGCGTAGCGACCGCCGCCAACGTCGAATGTCGTCTGTCCCGCGAACGAAAGGGGAGCGATCGCCTCGCGGAGCGACTGCGATGCGTACTGGCAGACCGCATGCGCCCATTCGAGTTCCGCGCGGGTCCGCCAGTCCGGACTGACGAGAACGACGATGTCGTCTCTGTCCGCGAACCGGCAGCGAGTGGAGGTCGACTCCTGGCCGCCAGTTAGAGGTACGAGCCGAATCGGCCGTGCGCCCGTCACCTGGGCAACAATCTCCTGAACGTCCATGACAGCGCCGGATCTTAACGCGCTGTCTGGTTCGGTGCACGTTCATAAACGGCAGCCGGTCGGAAGTCTGGGAATAGCGCAATGCGGAGCTGCAACGGTGCCACTCGCGCACCTGGTCGAAAGGGAGCGGCTGTATGAGAATGCACGCATGTGCTCTCTTTCCACCCCGCCTGAGGGTGGCCGGGTGATCGTGCTCAACGGAATTCCGTGCTCGGGCAAGTCGACCCTTGCTCGGGCCTTTCAGGCGGACATGGACGAACCATGGCTCGTTATCGATCTGGACACCTTCACCCCTAAACTGCCGCCGAGACGCACCTGGTCGGAACCGCAGGCACTCCGGCGGATCGTGGCCGGAGGCAACGCCGCGGTGGCCGCCGTCGCTGAGGCGGGCAACGACATCCTGATCGAACTCGTCGTCAGGGAGGACCCGGGCGCGAGCTTCGTCCTCGACGATCTGTTTGAGCGCCTGGCACGCTTCGACGTCCTCGTTGTCTGTCTGCGCTGCTCGATCGAGACCGCGACGAGGCGCGAGGCGTCACGCCCCGGCGACATGAAGGGCCTGGTGGCGCGCGACTTCGGAAAGGTCGAGGACGAATCCTTCGACGTCGTGATCGATACCGACGCGCTGACTATTCCTGAGCAGGTGAGCCGCGTACGCCAGGCCCTGGCGGTCGGACCGACCGACGGTCTGTCGCGGCTGCGGTCTCGCGTTCACGCAATGGCCATGGACTGGGACGGGATTACGCCCGGGTGAGGAGTTGCGGATCGTCTACGCAAGAGGCGGCCTAACGTGGAAGGGGGCAGCATGTCTACGGTTATTCGACCCTTTGCCGTGCAATCCGGCGAAGGCAGGACGTTGGAGACTCCCACCGGTGATTCGGTCACGATCAAGGCGGACACCAAGACGACCAACGGTTCGCTGACGGTGCTCGAGTTCGTGATCGGGCCGAAGGAGGGACCGGCACTGCACACGCATCTTCGCGAGGACGAGTTGTGGTACGTCGTCAAGGGTGATTTCCGGTTCAAGGCCGGCGATGCCATGCTCCGCGCGTCGACCGGTGGCATGGCCTTCGGGCCGCGCGGTACGCCGCATTGTTTCCAGAACATCGGCGATACGCCGGGGCGCTTGCTGGTGATCACCACGCCATCAGGGCTGGAGCGGTTTTTCGAAGAGTTCGCCGAGCGATCCGGCCCGGCCGATCCGGAATTGCTGGCCGCGGTCGGGCACGCCAACTGGGTCGAGTTTATCGGACCGCCGGTGGGAATTTCCGATCCGCTTTAAGGCGATTCACCGATAGCCGCGAGCCTGCAATTCATAAAGCTCCACGCGATATATCTCGCCGAGACGCGCGCCGCCCTGGCGGCATTGGCGATCCCGTTGATGAATTGTGCGCCGAGATTCGGAACGGCGAAAATCGCGAACCAGAACCACAGCCGGTCCGCGGCGGACGAGCCGGTGCCGTCACGGATCGCCGCCGGCAATGTACCGATCAGACGACCGGTCGCCACCATGGTCGGCACAATTGCGGAGGCGCGTACCGCTGTGCACAGCAGTGCTACCAGCGACCAGCCGCGACCGGCAAACCACAAAACACGCGCATGTGTCGCGTAGCGCGAAATACCTTCCCTAAAGCGCCGAACAATCGACGAACCGGTCACCCGCGCCACCCTACAGCGCCCTGACGGTCCCGCCTGCCGACCTTGACGGCTCGTACCACAGCGACACGACATCGAACCCAAACTTGATTGATTCCAGAATCTGCGCCAGACTGCGGAGTGTGCCCACGACGTCGGAGTACGAACACATGTTGCGCGGGGCCGCTCTGCGTGTGACGCGTCCCCGGGTCGCTGTGCTGAACGCGGTCTACGCCCATCCGCACTCGGATACGGACTCGATCATCGGTGCTGTCCGTGCGGACCTGGGCGAGGTGTCCCACCAGGCGATCTACGATGTGCTGCGCGCACTGACCGCGGCGAGCCTGGTGCGGCGCATCCAGCCGTCAGGTTCAGTGGCCCGCTACGAGTCGCGGGTCGGGGACAACCACCACCATGTCGTATGCCGGTCGTGCGGCGTGATCGCCGACGTCGACTGCGCCGTCGACACCACACCATGCCTGACTGCCTCCAACGACCACGGCTTCGTGATCGACGAGGCCGAAGTCACCTACTGGGGCCTGTGCCCCGACTGCCAATCGAACAGCGAGACAGGAGAGAAGGATCGCCGTGTCTGAGAGTGAAAACCCGGTAATCCCGCCACCGACTCCATCGGCGACGCGGCCTAGGACGAATCGCGACTGGTGGCCTGACCAGTTGGATCTTTCTGTTCTGCGTCAGTCAAATCCGTTGGGCGCGGACTTCAACTACGCGGAAGAATTCAAGAAGCTCGACCTGGACGCGCTGAAGCGGGACCTGGTCGAGGTGATGACCACCTCGCAGCCCTGGTGGCCGGCCGACTACGGCCACTACGGGCCGCTGTTTATCCGGATGAGCTGGCACGCCGCCGGCACCTACCGCATCGCCGACGGCCGCGGCGGTGGCGGCCAGGGCGCACAGCGGTTCGCGCCGCTCAACAGTTGGCCGGACAACGCCAGCCTCGACAAGGCGCGCCGTCTGCTCTGGCCGCTCAAGCAGAAGTACGGCCGCAAGGTCTCCTGGGCCGACCTGATCATCTACGCCGGCAACGTGGCCCTGGAGTCGATGGGGTTCAAGACGTTCGGCTTCGCGTTCGGCCGGGAGGACATCTGGGCACCCGAGGAGATCTTCTGGGGTCCCGAGGACACCTGGCTCGGGGACGAGCGCTACAGCGGCGACCGGGAGCTCGCCGCTCCGTTCGGCGCCGTACAGATGGGGCTGATCTACGTGAATCCGGAAGGGCCCAATAGTGAGCCCGATCCGGTGAAGGCCGCCCGGGACATCCGCGAGACGTTCCGGCGCATGGCGATGAACGACGAGGAGACCTTCGCGCTGATCGCCGGCGGGCACTCGTTCGGCAAGACGCACGGCGCCGCCGGTGCCGACTACGTCGGGCCCGAGCCCGAGGCCGCACCGATCGAGCAGCAGGGGCTGGGCTGGAAGAACACCTACGGCACCGGCGCGGGTACCGACGCGATCACCAGCGGGATCGAGGTCGTGTGGACGCCGACGCCGACCCAGTGGGACAACACCTTCCTCGAGACGCTGTTCGGCTTCGAGTGGGAACTGGTCAAGAGCCCGGCCGGCGCCTGGCAGTACCAGGCGAAGGACGCCGCCGACACGTTCCCCGGTCCGCAGGACCCGGCCGACAAGCGTCCGCCGACGATGCTGGTCACCGACCTCTCGCTGCGCATGGACCCGACCTACGAGGCGATCGGCCGCCGTTTCCTGGCCAACCCCGACGAGTTCGCCCTCGAGTTCGCCAAGGCCTGGTACAAGCTGCTGCACCGCGACATGGGCCCCGTCTCGCGCTTCCTCGGCCCCTGGGTTGCCGAGCCGCAGGTGTGGCAGGACCCGGTTCCGGCCGTCGATCACGAGCTGATCGGCGACGCGGACATTGCCGCGCTCAAGGCCAAGATCCTCGAGTCGGGGCTGTCGGCATCCCAGCTGGTCCGCACCGCGTGGGCGTCGGCGGCCAGCTTCCGCGGCACGGATAAGCGCGGCGGGGCCAACGGGGCGCGCCTGCGCCTGGAGCCGCAGCGCAGCTGGGAGGTCAACGAGCCGGCCGAGCTGGCCACGGTGCTGTCGACGCTGGAGCAGATCCAGCAGGACTTCAACGCCGGCGGGAAGAGGGTCTCGCTGGCCGACGTGATCGTGCTGGGCGGCTGCGCGGCCGTGGAGCAGGCCGCCAAGAACGCCGGGCACGACGTCACCGTGCCGTTCACGCCGGGCCGCACCGACGCGACCCAGGAGCAGACCGACGTGGACTCCTTCGCGGTGCTCGAACCACGAGCGGACGGTTTCCGCAGCTACATCCGGGCCGGGGAGAAGCTGCCGCCGGAGACCCTGCTGGTCGACCGGGCCAACCTGCTGTCGCTGACCGCTCCGGAGATGGCTGTGCTGGTCGGCGGCCTGCGGGCGCTGAACGCCAACGTCGGGGGAACCCGGCACGGCGTGCTCCCCGATCGGCCGGGCGCGTTGACCAACGACTTCTTCCTCAACCTGCTCGACATGGGCACCGAGTGGAAGGTCTCCGCCTCGGACGAGAACGTGTACGAGGGTCGCCAGCGCGGCGGCGGCGACGTCAAGTGGACCGCGACCGCCGTCGACCTCGTCTTCGGCTCGAACTCGCAACTGCGCGCCGTCGCCGAGGTCTACGCCAGTGACGACGCCCAGGACAAGTTCGTGCAGGACTTCGTGGCCGCCTGGAACAAGGTCATGAACCTCGACCGGTTCGACGCGCGCTGATCTGAGCCGCTCGACCTGACGTCCGGGTCGGCCGCCCGTCGGCCGGCCCGGACGTTCCTGTCTCCGGCTGGATGCTTCATTGTGTAGCGATTCCGCTATACTTTGCAGTATGACGTCCGCTTGGGATCGCGTTCTCGAGCTGGCGGAGGACCAGTGGGGACTGGTCACCCGCCGGCAGGTCGAGGCGCGGGGCGTGGCGTGGTCGACGCTGTCGCGGATGGCCGGTCGCGGCGAGGTCGAGCGGGTCGCGCACGGGGTGTACCGGCTGCGCGGCGCACCGCCGGCCGATCAGGCCGACCTGAAAGCGGCCTGGCTGCAGCTCGCCCCGTCGGTGCCGGTGTGGGAGCGGAAACCGGCGCAGGGCGTGGTGTCGCACCGGTCGGCAGCCAGGCTGTACGAGCTGGGGGAGCTGCCGGCCGACGTGCACGAGTTCACGCTGCCGGCTCGACGGCAGACCCGGCGCAGTGACGTGCGGCTGCACCGTCGCGACGTCGAGGCCGATGCTGTGCGCGACGTCGGCGGGCTGCTGGTGACCCGGCCCGCGCGGGTCGTGGCGGACCTGCTCGCAGATGCCGCCGACGCGGAAGCGGTCGGGCGCATCGCCGCCGAATCGATCGCCGCCGGCCACGAGCACCCCGCCGATCTGGCCGGCTACCTGGCCCCGCTCGCCCGTCGGTTCCGCCAGGCCGACGCGGACGGCCCAGCGGTACTGAGCTGGCTGCTGGACCTGGCGGGCGTCTCGCCGGCCGACCGCAGCGCCTGGCTCGGTCGGGCCGGTGCGGGCCGATGACCGGCTACCGCGACCCGGCGGCTTTCCGGGCGGCGCTGACCGACCGCCTTCGGGCCAAGTCGCGCAGCACGGGTCGCCCGCTGCCGGAGCTGCAGCGCCTGTTCGCCTACGACCGTGTCCTGCAGCGGCTGTACGCCCTCGACGACGGGTGGGTGCTCAAGGGCGCGGCGGCGCTGCTCGCCCGAGAGCTCACCACCCGGCACACGCTCGACATCGACGTCTACCGCGGCGTGTCCGTCCTCGAGGCCGAGCGCGACCTGCGGGCGGCGCTGGCCGTCGATCTCGGTGACTGGTTCGTCTTCGACGCCGCGGCCGCGCGGCCCATCACGGCCGGCGTGCACGGCGTTCGGGTGCCGATCGTCGCGCGGATCGGCACGCGTGACTGGTCGCGGTTCCACGTCGACCTGGTCGGTGGCCAGGCCGGAATGACCGGCGTCCCGGACCGTGTCCCGGCGCTCGCGCGCATCAACCTGGCCGACGTCCCGCAACCCGACTACCGCGCCTGGCCGCTGGTCGACCACATCGCGGACAAGATCGCCGCGACGCTGGAGACCCACGGCGAGCACGCCCGGCCGTCGACCCGGACCAAGGATCTGGTCGACCTCGTGGTGCTGGCCGGCTCCGTGTCGGTCGAGGCCGCGGCGCTGCGGACCGCCCTGGACACTCAGGCGCAGCGCCGGGACCTCGAGTTGCCGGCCCGCTTCACCGTGCCCGACCCGCGCTACTGGGCACCGCGCTATGCCGCCGATGTGCGTCGGATGCCCGAGGTGGCCGCGAGAACGCTCGACGACGCGCTCGAGCTGATGGCGGCGTTCGTCGATCCCGTCCTGCAGCGGCGCGCCCGGGGATCGTGGGATCCGGCTTCCCGGCGCTGGGCCGAGCTGCGGTAGGCGGCGGCGAGCCGTTCACGTCCGGGCCGGGCGGCGGCACTCGTTGTCGATCAGGTCCGGCTGCCCGTCGGCCGGTTCGAAATCCGCGTGCTGGATCGCCACTTGCGGCGACAGACGCCACAGACCGCCGAGACCGGCCACTCGTGACTCGACGATGACGATCTTCTCACCGCACCGCGAGCACGGATATGGCCGAACGCGGAAGGCCATCGACATGCTTCGACGGTAGTCCGCGGGCGGCGGTCTCGCCCGCGGATCACCGGACCTGCTCCGTCCCGGGACCGGGTCCGCCGTCGACCCGGGACTCCCGGATGCGAACGCGCGCCGGGTCGCGCGAGGCTGCTTCCCACGTGCCACGTGTGCTCATTCACGGGCACTCGATGGATGGCGGGCGTGGGAGCGTCAACGACGCGCTGCGGTCATTCCTCGGCCAGTAGCATCGAAACCAGTGGCTTCTCCGATCATCTACCCGGCTGTGAGGCTCTTTTGGCGGTACTGACCAGGGCGCAGGCACTTGCGGTCCTTCGACGGGCGTACGGCCCCGACGTTGCCCAATCGCTGGCCGGCGATCTACCCGACTCGATCGACCTCGAAGACGCCGCCGACATCGAACTGCTGTCCCGGCTCGGGATCAGCCGAGACCGGCTGGTGAACGCGCTCGGCGGCGAAATGTGAGGCTGGCCGTTCGGCCTTGCGACCCGGTCACCGGCGACGTCGTGATCGGTCGCCAGGTGCCCGAGGTCTACGGCTTCTATCGCGACTTCGCCAACCTGCCGCGCTTTCTGGGCGACGTCGTGGCCGTCGAGCAGATCGCGGACACGACCTACCGCTGGCTCGTGTCGGGGCCGCTCGGCGCCCGCATACCCGTGACCGTCGTCATCACCGAGCAGCGCGTCAACCACCTCATCCGCTACGAGACGCGCGGGCCGGCGCTGCTGCGCGGCCGGTGGGAGCTGAGCTTCGCCGACGATCCGCAGACCGGAGGCACCCGGGTGCGTGAGCGGTTGGCCGTCCCGCTCGGGCCACTCGGCCGCGTCGCCCTGGCGCTGATCGGGAAGTTTCCGCGACGGGAGGTGGCGGACAACCTGACCCGACTCAAGCACGTGCTCGAAACCGAGCCGTTGCCCGGCCACACGCGCGGAGCGTGATGGCGACCGACCGCCATCCCGAGGTCGGCCCCGGCGGCGCACCCGCGCCCACACGCACCGGACCCATGTAAGAGCACCTGGCCGAGCAGGCCCGCGAGGCCGGGCTCGAGCTGACCTGGTAGCCGCGCATCGCCTACTCCCGGACCGCGCTGGCCGCCGCCGAAGCGGCGCCGCGCGGGTGCGGCGTCGACACGCACACGTCGCCGGATTGGGTGGATTGGCGTGCAGTTGTGGGCCAGGTACCCGCGTGCACGGGACGTACGGCCCTCACGTGGCCGCGGTTGATGCGGTGCGCTTGGTGTCGGGTGCGAACAGGGGGAAGGGCCGGTGTCCGAGCAGATCGTGGTCGCCGTACCCGCGACTGTCGGCCGAGCGGTATGACCGTTGGGGGAGCGGATGCGCTGCGTGCCGACGGCGGGCTGATACACATCCGCCCGGTGCGGGGCGACGACCGCGATGCCCTGCTCGAGCTCGACCGCCGCGTATCCGATCGCTCGATCTACCTGCGCTTCTTCACCATCGCGCGGCGCACCGCCGACGCGTACGTGGCCCGACTCGTGCGTCCGGCGGACGACGACCACGGCGCGCTGGTCGCCGTGATCGGCGAGCAGATCGTGGGGGTCGCGTCGTTTGAGCGGATCAGCGCGACCTCGGCCGAGATGGCGGTGCTCGTCGACGAGCACGTTCAGCACGAAGGAATCGGCACCCTGCTGATCGAGCACCTGGCCAGCGCCGCCCGCCGGAGAGGCCTGACCCGGTTCGTCGCCGACGTGCTGTCCGAGAACGCGACGATGATCAACGTCATCCGTGGCCTCGGCTTCCATCTCGCGATCAAGCCGGAGTTCGACACCTACCAGATCACCATCAACCTGGACCTGGGCGCTCCGGTCATCGAAGCCGTCGACGACCGGGAGCGGATGGCCGACGTCGCGAGCATGCAAGCCGTACTGGCCCCCCGCTCGGTGGCAGTCGTCGGCGCGGGCGTACGGCCGCACGCGGTCGGGCACGAGGTGCTGCGCAACCTGCTCGACAGCGGGTACACCGGCCCGGTCTACGCCGTGAACCCGAAGCGCGACTCGGTGCTGGGCGTTGCCGCGGTGCCGTCGCCGGCCGATCTGCCCGAGCCGCCTGACCTGGCCGTGGTGGCCGTGCCGGCCTCGCAGGTCCTCGACGTGGTGCGGGCCTGCGGCGAGCGGGGAGCGCGCGCCGTCGTCGTGCTCAGCGTCGGGTTCGGCGAGAGCGGGGCGGCCGGGCACGCGTATCAGCGCGACGTGCTCGACACGGCCCGGCGCCACGGCATGCGGCTGGTCGGGCCGAACTGCCTGGGCGTGGTCAACACCGACCCGGCCGTCCGGCTCAATGCGACGTTCGCGCCGGTGCCGATGGATACGGGTCGGCTCGGGTTGGTGTCGCAGTCGGGCGCGCTCGGAATCGCGGCGCTGATGGCGGCCCAGCAGCGTGGCCTGGGTGTGGCGCAGTTCGTGTCGGTCGGGAACAAGGCCGACGTCAGCGGCAACGACCTTTTGCTCGCCTGGGAGCGCGACCCCCGGACGGCGGTCATCGCCCTGTACCTCGAGTCGTTCGGCAATCCCCGCAAGTTCGCCCGGATCGCGCGACGCGTCTCGCGCACCAAGCCGATCATCGCCGTCAAGGCGGGACGCTCGGCGCCCGGCCGGCGAGCGGGCGCGTCGCACACGGCGGCGGCCGCCTCGTCGGACGCGGTGGTCGACGCGCTCTTCGAGCAGGCCGGCGTGCTGCGCGTGGACACCATGGAGCAGATGCTTGACGTCGCCCGGGTGCTGTGCGACCAGCCGCTGCCGGCCGGGCCGAGGCTGGCCATCGTCGGGAACTCCGGCGGGCCGGGCATCCTCGCCGCCGACGCCGCCGAAGCGGCGGGACTCAGCGTCGTGGAACTCGCCGCGGGCACGGTCGATCGCATCCGGGCGGCCGTGCCGTCAGCGGCGTCGAGCCGGAACCCGGTCGACCTGGGCGCCGGCGCGCAGCCGGCCGAGGTGGCGGCGGCGGTGACGGCCGCCCTCGACGCGGACGAGGTGGACCTCGTGCTCACGGTGTTCACCGAGACGCTGGTAGCCGATCCGACCGAGGTCACGCCGGCGATCGCGGACGCGGCGGCGTCCTCGGCCAAGCCGCTGATCGCGACGCAGGTGGGCGGTCCGGCGCGATCCGTGCTGCTGCGCGACGCGCGGGCGATCCCGGTGTTCAGCTTCCCCGAGCCAGCCGCTGCCGCGGCCGGCTTCACGTACCGGTACGCCCGCATCCGCTCGAGGGTCGCGACCGAGCCGGAACGTCCGGAGGCGATCGACCTCGCCGGCGCACGCAAACTGATCGAGCAGCGCCTGGCCGCCGGCGACGACTGGCTGGGCGCCGCGGACGTCGCTCGGCTGCTGCTCCGCTATCGCATCCCGCTGTGTCCCGACCGCATCGTGGCCGACGCCGATGCGGCCGTGGCCGCCGCCCGTGAGCTCGGCTACCCGATCGCGGCGAAGGTGGCGTCGGGCGCCGTCCACAAGAGCAACATCGGCGGCGTCCGCCTGAACATCCCCGACGAGCACGCGCTGCACGCGGCGGTCGGCGAGCTGCAGGCGGCCGCCGCGGGCGCCGTGCTGATCCAGCCGATGGTCGGCGCGGGCGTCGAACTCATCATGGGCGCCGTGCAGGACGCGCAGTTCGGCCCGGTCGTGATGGTCGGCGCCGGCGGGGTGCTGGCCGACATGATCGCCGATCGGCAATTGCGCCTCGCCCCGCTCAGTGAGGAGGACGCCGAGCAGATGCTCGGTGGGCTGCGCACGTCCGCGCTGCTGGACGGGTACCGAGGCGGGCCCGTGGTGTCCAGGCGGGCTGTACAGAGGCTGCTGCTGCGCGTCGCGGCGATCGCCGACGACCTGCCCGAGATCGCCGAGCTGGACCTCAATCCCGTCGTGTGCCGAGGCCGCGACGACCTCATCGTTGTCGACGCCAAGATCCGTATCGCACCGGCGCCGGACGGGCCGGATCCGATCTTGCGGCAGCTCCGGGCCGGTTAGCCGATGTGGCTGTGGTGGCTGAACACCCGCTCTTGTCGCTCGGCGGCCGATTCGGGACGGGTGACGAAAACGGCTGGGCCCCGGCGGTCCGCGGCTGCGTGCAGATCCAGGATGAGGCCGTCGTGCGGGCACGTCTCGACGGAGCGGGGATCCGCGTAGATCGGGCAGTGCGCCAGGGTGCCGAGCCGGACCTCGCCGGGGCGGGGGACGTAGTCGGCTTCGGTGTGTACGTGAGCGACGCTCACCCGCGCGCAGGCCGGCGACAGCACGACGACCTGCCGCCCCCGGGAGCGGCGCAGCGCGTGCAACGCGTCCAGTGCGGCTCGGGACGCGGCGAAGTGCGGGACGCGCAAGCCGGCCGCCACACCTGGCGAGTCGGCCGGCGGTTCGTCGTGGCTGGACATGACCCAACCGTGCGCCGCCGAACGCGCCGGCGGCACGGTCGTTCGTCGCCATCTGCCCGGGACGTTCGGCACTGGTTGAGCGCGGCGCCGCCGCGTCCGCGGTCGAGTGGCTTGTCAGCGCCCGACCCGCATGATCGCATTGGGGCAGTCCCGAGTGCGCCGAGCCGTGAAGGAGCAGCGATGCCCGAACCGCCCCTGTCGAGCGACGAGCTGGCGCGGATCGACGCCTACTGGCGCGCGGCGAACTACTTGTCCGTCGGGCAGATCTACCTGCTCGACAACCCCCTGCTGCGCGAGCCGCTGCAAGCCGAGCACGTGAAACCCCGGCTGCTCGGGCACTGGGGCACGACCCCGGGACTGAACCTGCTGTACGCGCACATGAACCGGGCCATCTGTCGCCGCGACCTCGACGCGATCTTCGTGACCGGGCCCGGTCACGGCGGTCCGGGCCTCGTGGCCAACGCGTACCTCGAGGGCACCTACGGCGACGTCTACGCGCACATCGGTTCGAACGAGGACGGGCTGCGCGCGCTGTTCCGGCAGTTCTCGTTCCCCGGTGGGGTACCGAGCCACGTCGCGCCCGAGACACCCGGCTCGATCCACGAGGGCGGCGAGCTCGGTTACGCGCTGGTGCACGCGTACGGCGCCGCGTTCGACAACCCCGACCTGGTGGTGCTGTGCGTCATCGGCGACGGCGAGGCCGAGACCGGCCCGCTGGCCGCCAGCTGGCACTCGAACAAGTTCCTCGACCCGGCCCGGGACGGCGCGGTGCTGCCCGTGCTGCACCTGAACGGTTACAAGATCGCGAACCCGACCGTGCTGGCCCGCATCCCGGACGACGAGCTCGACGCGTTGATGCGCGGGTACGGCCACGCGCCGCGATTCGTCGCCGGCGACGACCCGGCCGACGTGCACCAGCAGCTCGCCGCCGCGCTGGACGCCTGCCTCGACGACATCGCCGGCATCCAGGCCGCGGCTCGCAGCGGCCGCGCCGATCGGCCGGCCTGGCCGATGATCGTCCTGCGCACGCCGAAGGGATGGACCGGCCCGCGCGAGGTCGACGGGCTGCAGGTCGAGGGAACGTTCCGCGCGCACCAGGTACCGCTGGCCGGGACGCGCACGAACGCCCAGCACCGCAAGCAACTCGAGGAATGGCTGCGCAGCTACCGGCCCGAGGAGCTGTTCGACGACGACGGTGCGGTGCGGGCCGAGCTGCGCGCCTTGGCGCCCGAGGGCACGCGGCGCATGAGCGCCAACCCGCACGCCAACGGCGGGACGCTGCTGCGTGACCTCGAGCTGCCCGATTTCCGCGACTACGCCGTCGCGGTCAGCCGTCCGGGCGTCGACACGAGCGAGGCGACCCGGGTGCTCGGCGGCTTCCTGCGCGACGTCATCGCACGCAACCCGGATCGGTTCCGGCTGATGGGCCCGGACGAGACCGAGTCGAACCGGCTGTCGGCGGTGTTCGACGTGACCGACCGCGCCTGGAACGCGGCGACCGTGCCCGGCGACGATCACCTCGCCCCGGACGGCCGGGTGATGGAGGTGCTGTCCGAGCACCTGTGCCAGGGCTGGTTGGAGGGTTACCTGCTCACCGGGCGGCACGGGCTGTTCAACTGCTACGAGGCGTTCATCCACATCATCGACTCGATGTTCAACCAGCACGCCAAGTGGCTCAAGACCACGCGCACCATCCCGTGGCGGCGGCCGATCGCGTCGCTGAATTACCTGCTGTCGTCGCACGTCTGGCGGCAGGACCACAACGGGTTCAGCCACCAGGACCCGGGCTTCATCGATCACGTCATGAACAAGAAGGCCGAGATCGTCCGCGTGTACCTGCCGCCGGACACGAACACGCTGCTGTCCGTCGCCGACCACTGCCTGCGCAGCCGGCACTACGTCAACGTGATCGTCGCCGGCAAGCAGCCGGCGCTGACGTACCTGACGATGGACGAGGCGATCGCGCACTGCACCCGGGGGCTGGGCATCTGGGACTGGGCCGGAAACACCGACGGTGAGCCCGACGTGGTTCTCGCCTGCGCCGGCGACATACCGACCCTCGAAACGCTGGCCGCCGCCGCGTTGCTGCGCGAGCACGTCCCCGACGTGAAGGTGCGCGTGATCAACGTGGTGGACATGATGCGCCTGCAAGCCGAGCGCGAGCACCCGCACGGTCTGTCCGATCGCGACTTCGACGCGCTGTTCACCACGGACAAGCCGGTGATCTTCGCCTACCACGGCTACCCGTGGCTCATCCACCGGCTGACCTATCGCCGGACCAACCACCACAACATCCACGTGCGCGGCTACATCGAGGAAGGCACCACCACGACGCCGTTCGACATGGTGATGCTCAACGGCCTGGACCGGTTCCATCTCGTCATGGACGTCATCGACCGGGTGCCGTCGCTCGGCAGCCGCGCGGCCGTGCTGCGGCAGCGGATGTCGGACGCCCGCCTGGCCGCCCGGGCCTATACGCGCGAGTACGGCGAGGACGATCCCGCGATAGCCGGATGGGTCTGGCCCGGACCGTGACCGTCCTCGTCGTCAACGCGGGCTCGTCCAGCCTCAAGCTGCGCCTGCTCGGCGACGACGACGCTGTCGTCGAGTCCGCGGACCTGCCGCCGGACGGCTCGATCCTCGAGGCGATGGCCGGCTGGCCGACACCGGACGTGGTCGGCCACCGCGTCGTCCACGGCGGCACCGACTTCGCCGGACCGGTGCTGGTCGACGCCGATGTCCGCAAGCGGCTGGCGCAGCTGGTCGACCTCGCCCCGCTGCACCAGCCCAAGTCGCTGGCCGCGCTCGACGCGGTGAGCCGGGCCCTGCCCGACGTGCCGGCGGTGGCGTGCTTCGACACCGCGTTCCACACGACGATCCCGCCCGCTGCCGCCACCTACGCCGTGCCCCGGGAATGGCGGCAGCGCTACGGCGTGCGCCGGTACGGGTTCCACGGCCTGTCGCACGCGTACTGCTCGCGCCGCGCGGCCGACCTGACGGGTGCCCGCCGTATCGTCACGTGCCATCTCGGCGCCGGGGCATCGCTGTGCGCTGTCGTCGACGGGCGAAGCGTCGACACGACGATGGGCTTCACCCCGCTCGAAGGCCTCGTCATGGCGACCCGCTCGGGCAGCGTCGATCCCGGGCTGGTGCTCTGGCTCGCGGAGCATGAGCGGCTGAGCCCGCACGAGATCGCCACCGCCCTGGAGACGCGCTCCGGCCTGCTGGCCCTCGCCGGTACGGCCGACATGCGCCAGGTCGAGGCGCGCGCGGCCGGGGGCGAGGCCGACGCACAGGCCGCCCTGGACGTCTACATCCACCGGCTGGTGACGAACATCGGTGCGATGGTGGCCGCCGCCGGCGGACTCGACGCGCTGGTGTTCACCGGCGGCGTAGGGGAGCACTCCCCGACCGTGCGCCGCCGCGCGGCCGGCCGGCTGAGCCACCTGGGCGTGGCCGTGGACCCGGCGGCCAACGACCCTGGTCGGCCGGATACCGACGTCAGCGTCCCGGGTGCGAGGGTGCGCACCCTGGTGATCGCCGCTCGCGAGGACGTCGAGGTCGCGCACGAGGCCCGGACCGTCGACCTGACGGTCTGAGGTCCCATCGAACACGGGACTGTCTGCCCTGCATCCGGCGCGGCCCGTGCGGTGGACTGGAAGTGCGGGACGGTCCCGCCAGGCGACGGCTGGGGGATCGCTTCAGGACACGGGCCCGCCCCGCCCCGTCGACCAACCCCAGCGAACTGCGAGGGGGCGAATCAGCCATGCGGGCACTAGTGGTTTACGAGTCGATGTACGGCAACACCCGAATGATCGCCGAGGCGATCGGTGCCGGCCTGGGCGAGACGTGCGATGTCAAGGTCGTTCGGGTCGGGGACGTCAGCCCCGAGCTGCTCGACGGCGTCGACCTGCTGGTCGTCGGCGGTCCCACCCACGTCCTGAGCATGAGCCGGCAGAACACGCGGCGCAGCGCCGAGCAGGCGGCCCAGAAGCCGGACAGCAAGCTGCACCTGGAGCCGGACGCCACCGGATCCGGGCTACGTGAGTGGCTGGCCGCCCTCGACCGGCAGACCGGGCGGGCGGCGGCGTTCGACACCCGGATGCCCGGGCCCGCGATCATGACCGGGCGCGCGTCCAAGGCGATCGCTCGACGGCTGCGCCGGGTCGGGTACCAGCTGGCCGTCGCACCGGAGAGCTTCCAGGTGTCGCGGACGAACGAGCTGCTGACCGGCGAGGCGGACCGCGCGCGGGCGTGGGGCGAGCAGCTCACCTGAGCGACTCGCGTCGGGAACGGACCTTCGGGCGCCCGCCCGGCGGATCGCTCCGCCGCGGCAGGCGCTCACATCGGCTCGGGCGCCGGTAGCGCGGCGGGGTCGCGGCCGCCGGAGTCGAGGCGGAACGGCGGGTACGCATCCGTCATCAGCGCGACGTAGGCGAACACGCGGTAGCACCAGCGGTTCAGGCCCATGACGAAGTCGAAGATCGAGCGCGGATAGCGACCCGTGAACAGCAGCACGACGGCGGCGATGATCGCGAGCAGCGCGATGAGCCCGCCGCCGGGGCCGTTCCAGGAGCCGTTGTCCCAGCCGGCGCCCCACCCTCCGGCGAAGAAGCCGACAACCAGGTACTGCGGTATCGCCAGCAGCCACCACTTGACCAGCACGAGGCCGCGGGAGAGCTGTTCGGGATAGTCGACGGCGAACTCGGCCGGATACGTCGGATCGGGTTCGAGGGAGAACGGCGGGTAGCGGTCGGTGCCGAACGCGCCGATCGCGTAGAACGACACCCCCCACGTCCACCGCATCACCCC
>Ga0081455_10003099_pt1 | contig 19354 bp, 23 predicted proteins | sample TabmetS3T2R1_FD_70207 | JGI IMG/M metagenome (GOLD analysis project Ga0081455, IMG submission 70207) | Tabebuia heterophylla rhizosphere microbial communities from the University of Puerto Rico - S3T2R1 | ecosystem: Host-associated > Plants > Roots > Rhizosphere ... | reverse complement strand
GCCGATGACTGCCGCGCCGACCGGATACTTCAAGTTCTCATCGCGCATGTTACTCAGGAGCGCGTAGTCGGCGATTTCGGGCACGTGCAGTTCGTGACGCGCGTAGAGCGCAGCCAAGAGCAACCTATCACTCGCGTAGACGGACTCGTCACCCGCCACGATCTGCTCCACGTAGGTCGCCAAACCTTCGTCGAGCACCGTGGCTTTGCGCCACAACCAGTCGCGCTCGCGGCCCGCGAGTCGTTGCGCGACCACGTGCGATGTCTCATGGGCCAGCACGATCGCGGCGTGGTCGTTCAACAACAGCCGCACGCGACCGAAGTACGCAGTCCCTTCGGTATTGCGCGATGACCCTGAAGTGTCCACATCGATGCTGTCACCGAGCGCCGTGCCCAGGATGGCATGCACGCGCTCGAAGACGTCGTCAGCTTGTGCTGCGAGCCCGAGCGCCTGCTGCGCTTCGCTCGCAGCGTACGCAAATCGATAATATTTGGTGGCCGTCTGCGCGGGCGCGCTCGGTGCGAAGTGTGCTTTGGGTTCGGCGCCGCTGCCTTCATGCGTACCTTTGGCCTTGGCCTCGCCAGACTGCTTGCTCGATATCGCGAGTGCAGCCAACATGCCGACGAGCGTGAGCGCGGTGATGGTCGCGCCAAGCACCGGACGTTTCCCCAGATCGGCAAGCCGCGACGGCCGACCCGAGCGTACGAAACCCCACCACGCGCTCAACGCAGCCACCACCACGATCGCCAGCTGCACCCGCAACGTCTCGCTGTCGACGCCGAGACCGGCAGCGGTCACATGGACGTCGACGAGTGACAGCGGATTGAGACACGCGTAGCGAGGGACGCGCTCGGTGGCGAGCGACAGACACGTGGCGGTCGCCGCGGTCGCGAGCCAGGTCAGGCTGCGCAGCATGCCCATAGCCGCGCCCACGAAGACACCGTGCACGATCAGGGCAACCTGCAACGCGAACAACCCGAGCAAGATCTCCGGTCGCAGCCGCGCATCGAGCGAGCCGTGCGAAAGCACATGCTGCAAGCTCACGGTCGCCAGAGCGATGCAAGGCGCGATCGCCAGCAGCCCACAGATCAAGGCGGTTTTTACGCTGAATACGTGCGTGCGCGACACCGGCAAGCCGTCGAGAAAGACCAAGGTTCCGTCGTCTTGTTCGCGGCTGACGATGCCCGTGCCAATGGCATACGCGACGATCCACAAGACCGTGCCGAGCCCACCGCCCAAGGTTTTCCACTCCACGGACAGCGGCCGCATATCGGTTTGGTTGGCAAACGCATCAGCGAGCTCGACTAGCCCGATGCACATACTCAGCACGACCCATGGTCGCGCAGCACGCAGCTCTTTGAGGATCAATGCCTGCGTCATGGCAGCGAGATCCTCTCGGCGCGCACCCGCAACGGACAATGCAGCACCGCGTCTTCCGTCTCGAGCGCGACTAGCACCCGGGCCCCGCGTGATGTCGACAGTGGCAGGGTGGCGCGAGCTGCCCGAATGTCCAACCGCGACAGAGCCGTTTGCACACCGGCCCAGGGGCCCAGGACGGTGTACAGGGCCCAGTACGCTGGAGCACCCAGCATGCCGACCTCGACGCGCGTGCCCTGCCGCGGCGTGTGCTTCACGTCGATCGCCGCCGTGCGCTGCGGTACGCGCGCCAATTCTGCCGCGTAGCGCGCGCGCGCCAGTTGTCGTTCCTGCTCGGCCTCGGCCGCCAACGCCGACCATGTTACACCGGCGCCTGCCAGGAGCGCGGCGGGTTTCGGCTCGAACAACACACGCACGTCGTCCGACGGGCGCGGAAACAACGCGCGCGCCAAGCGCGAGCTCGCGTCCGCACCGAGCCGGCGCCGGAGCACATCCATGGTGGCGAACGCGAGTGCGTCCGCGACGCACGCCCCCACCCGCTCTTGCGTCTCGAGCCAACGCGTGAGTGTCGAGACGCTCACCGGGACGGACGAAGCCGCAGCGCGCAGCCAGCGCTCTTCGCGCTCGCTCGGCTCCGCGCGCAAGGCCCACCAGGCCGTAAAGCCGTCTGCGAGTACCTGCCGATCTTCGCGCAACGCGCGCTGGCGCGTGTGATCAGCCAAGGCAGCGCGCAACACTTCGGTTCGCAACACGGAGAGCACGACATCGGGCGCGGCGCGTAGCACGATACCTTCGGCTTCATCGAGCTCTGCGCGCTCGATGACGGTCGGATCGAAGCCTCGCTTGGGCAAGACGAACACCGCAGGCGTGGAGTCGAGCCCGAGCGCACCGACCAGCTGCTCGAGGTCATCTGCGATGGTGCGCGCCATTTGCCGCGCGGCCGCATCGGTGATGCCACCGCCCTGCAAGATGCCGACGCGCGCGTGCGCAGTCGCGACGGACACTGCGGCAGAGATGGCGTACGGTGGTTTGCTGCGCCGACGCTCGACCGTGCTGTACGCAAACATACCAACGACGCCGAAGACGACGATGAACACCCGCTCGCGAGCCGTCATCTTCTGAGCGAGCATGCTCGCGATCGCGCCCGAGCCTGCGAGTGCGAGCGTCGCTGAAGCCGCACAGAAACCGCCTGCCAGCGCCCATGTCTTCAGCAGCTTGGACCAGTCGATCGGCGCGTGCGCCATGGCGACGTGGGGGCCGAGCAGATCCAACACAGGCAGTTCTGCAGCATTCAGCTTGCCGCGGTACGTAACGAAGCTCGCGATGCACACAACGCCGATCCACGCTGTGTAGCGATGCCGGCCCAACATGCCTGCCATCGTGGCGAACGACCAGACGACGAACATGAAGCTTCCGACCCACAACAACACGCGCAAGGCGTCGTAGCTCGCGATCGGCTCCGTGCGCAGCGCGCGCAACCAACTGGCAAGCCAAGCGGCTACGGTGATCGCAGCCATGTACGACCAGCCGAACAGCCACTTGGTCGCCCAAATCCGGGGCCGACCGATCGGCAGCACCTCGAGAAAGAGCTGCGTGCGACCGGCGTATTCACGGACGAACAGCCGATTGGCGGCAACCAGCGCAGTCAGCGCGCCGAGCATCCCCGCCCATTCCAAGAGGCCGCTGAAACGACCACCGCGCTCGCCCGCGCGGACCAAGAAACCCGTGAGCATGAACGCGTCGATTGCGATGGTGATGCACAGCACCACCCAGTGCTCGCGAAGTTCCTTGCGAATCAGCGCGCGGATCATTGGACGACAGCGGACCCGCCCCCGGAGCGCGCGAATGCCAAGAAGATCTCCTCGAGCGACAAGGTTTCGATCGTCACGCCCTCGGGCCACTGCGCCGCAGCCCAGTGCTCGGGAACAGCCTGCCAGATGTCCGCGCGAACTTGGGTGAAACCGGGCGGCAGCGCGCACGGCGCCGGCGCGCACACACGCCGGATGCTCTCGCGAAGCCATGGCACATCGCCCTCGATGCGCATGCGGCCCGCGTGAACGATCCCGACGCGCGTCGCGATCGACTCGACTTCATCCACCAGATGCGACGACAGAAACACCGTCACGCCGCGCTCTCGAACCACCTCCGACACCAGCTCGTGAAACTCACGCCGAGCCACCGGATCGAGCCCCGCTGTGGGCTCATCCAGCAGCAACAGCGACGGGCGCGGTGCGAGCGCCAACGCGAGCGCCAACTTCGTGCGCGTGCCGCCGCTGAGTTCGACGCTCCGCTGCTTCGCAGGCACATCCAGCAGCGCGAGCATGCGTTCGAACTCGCGCGCGTCCCATGCTGGATAGAACGACGCCACGAATTGACCGAGTTGTTGGGCCGTCATCCAGGGATAGAAGTTCTGGTCCTGCGAGACGTATCCGATGCGGCGCTTATCGGCGACCGACACGCGTTTCACGCGCTCGCCGAACAAGTGAATCTCGCCCGCGTCGGCGCGCACGATCCCCATCAAGATGCGCAAGGTCGTGGTCTTGCCCGCGCCGTTGCGTCCGAGAAACCCGTAGACCTCACCGGCACGCGCTAGCGCGGACAGGCCATCGAGCGCGTGCACTCGGCCGTAACGCCGGCGCAGGGCGTCGAGTCGAATGGCCTCGGTTGGCACTGCGATAGTGTGCCTGGTCTGGCTGGCGAGCGAAAGCATTGTGCCCGGCCGAGGCACGGGATGATCCGCTCAGCGACTGCGGGCGCGACCCATCGTGTCGGAGACCGCCAGCGATTTTCCATCGCGAGTCTTTGCCTGCATCGCGGCATCCCGAGCGATGCGAAGACGCTCGAAGCAGCGATGCAGATCGAGGACGTCGTGAGTGGCACGGCAAAGCGCGAGCATCGGGATCGACGCACCGATGCGTCGGAGCGCGCGGCCGAGAAGCAGCGTTCACGCGACGAAGACGCTCGTGCGCTGGCATCTGGCGAGAAGACTCGTGAGCAACTGCGGTCGGAGAACAGCCACTTTCGCTCGCGCATGAACCGATCCAGTGGGGCAAGACCCGTCCGGCCTAGGACCGCAAATTGCGTGTAAGTTCGCAGCTCGCGTCGGTCGTAGCGGGCGGCACCTGACTGGTCCAGGTTCGAGTTTCTGCTAAGCTGGAGAACGCACTATGGCCCTACAAGTACCTCCCGAACTTGAGCAACGCGTGACAGCGATCGCGAATGCGACGCAGCGTGAGCCCCAGGCTGTTCTCGCAGACCTGCTCGGCGCTGCTCTCGAGGACGACGAAGCTCTGCGTCTCGAAGTGGCCGCAGGCGATGCCGAGATCGAACGTGGTGAGGGCATCGACCACCGCGAAGCGATGCGCCGGCTGGACAGTCGCCTCGAGCAGCTCGGCCCTAGACCGCGATGAAGGTCGATTGGTCGCCGCGCGCTTGAGCAGCTCTGGTCCGTCATCGAATATATCGGCCGTGATGACCTTGCTGCCGCGTGGAGTGTTCGCGATCGCATCGTCGAACGCGTCGAGCGTTTGAGCGAGTTTCCGGAACTCGGTCCTCCTGGGCGCGTGCACGGCACGCGCGAACTCGTGATCACAGGCACGTCCCATGTTGCGGTGTATCGCGTGACGGCCAAAGAGGTGCGGATCGTCGCTGTGTGGCACACTTCGCAGAGTCGCAAGCGCAGGCCGTAGGCGTCGCTTCTTGATGCGGTTTCGAGGACCCAAGATGCAGCAATGCGCGAAGTGCAAAAGCCGAGGTCTCAAGCGGTCGGGCTCGAAGTTGCAGCGCATTGTTGACGGCATCGCGTTCGAAGGCGCCCTGCCCGCAAGCGTCTGCAAGGAATGTGGCGAAGCCTACTTCGAAGCCGCCGCACTCGAGCGCTTCGAGTTGGGAGTCGCGGCGGAGCTTGCGCGCATGGGCCGCGGCACTCCGACGGCGTTCCAGTTCATGCGCAAAGCGCTCGGGTTCTCCGGAGCGGCGCTCGGGGAGCTGCTCGGCGTTGAGCCTGAAACGATCTCTCGATGGGAAAACGGCGCACGCGGGCTCGATCGCGGCGCGTTCGCACTACTGGGTGGCCTCGTCATGGAACGGCTCGAGGATCGCAGCGATACACGCGCCCGGCTCGAAGTACTGCGCAAGCCGGTCAAGAAGCCGAAGACCGTTGTGCGTGTGCATGCCGCGTGAACGGCTCGCGTTCTCCCGATGGGGAGCACACGCCAGAACACACTACGTCAGGGCGCCACGTCACGACTCGCGCGGTCGGACCCGCCACCCTGTCCAGTCTGCACGGCGCTCCATTGTGTGCTTCGGTTTGTCCCACAAGAGCTGCTCACGAATGGCGGCCGTCACACCCTCATAGTCAGGAAACAGCGTGGCGGCACTGACCCCTTCATATGACAGCAAACGGAGTAGCTTTGGCGCCTCCTCAATCGGCAGCGTCAATCGACGTAGCACCGGGCAGAACCCCTCCAAGATCTCCTCGTCAGCGATCTCCTGAAATGCCTGTGCCATGTCAACTGGTGCGTCCTGACCACGCACGGTCGTGAATAGACCGCGTTGCGCCTTCAACCTGGGCGACACCAGACTCGCCGCTTCCACAGTCTCGAACCGAGTTTCTGCATATTGCAAAGCGTGCTGGCGGAGTGCCCAGACCGCCAGTTGACCGGAGTGAGAGGTGCGAGATCCCGCTCCATGGACCGCAGCTGACGCAGCAAAGTACGCGGCTACTTTGAGCACGACGCGTCCAGTCCAACAAGCGCGTTGGCACACCGTGATGCTGTGCCAACGCGAGGAGTGGCGCGAGATCGTCCTGAGGAAAGGTCCAGCTCACCCGCTTCGTTTAGGCACTGCGTGTGCCCTTTGGTCTGAACCGACTCCGCTAAGTGCCCGGAATCTGGCACGCGATAGTGGATTCGAACCACTGACCTTCGGCTCCGGAGGGCCAGGTTCGATTTCCAAGTACGCGTGACGATTCAGATCCAGAAAACGGGACGCGTTCGTCAGAAGCCGCTGAAACGACTCCGCGCGACTCGCTGCAGATTCATGCTGCAGATTCCGTAGTCGCCCTACCCGCGGGTCCTATCAGCTCGATCGACTTGTTGGAAAGCGCCGACCGCGCGCTCATCGACGGTGATGTCCACACAGCGCGCCGACTCGTCGCCGAGACCATAGACATGCTCCACGCCGCCGCGCAAGAACGCGGTGCGCGCAAGCGGGGCAAGCCATGACCTGGGCCCTTCGCGAGCTGCCCCGCAAGTGCGAGTGCTGCCTGCGCGCTCGGATCGCGTGCGAGGTAGTCGGCCCGCACGGACGTGTGATCGCCCACGTGTGCAAGCCCTGTGGCGAGCGCAACGTCGCGCGCCTCAACAAAGACTCCGCGGCGCAAGCCGCTGAGGCCGCAGCTGTAAGCGGCGAACCCAACCAAGCAACAAAGGACCCGAACCATGAATACCAATCAAGCGATCGCACTCGCGCCTGAGCCAACTGGCAACGAACGGATACTCGACTGCAACACTGACGCAGCCCTACTGATGCTGCTCGCACTGGTCGGTCGTCTCAGCGCACCGACGCGGGTGCTTGTCCTTGCCGGGTGGACGTTCGTCTACCTTGAACGTTTGGCGTCGACAGCGACCAGCAAGGCACAGCGCCGACGCTACGATAACTGCAGGGCTGTGCTCCGGCTCGCACATCGTCTCGTGTTGACGTCGGCCGCGGATCTCGCAACGCGTGAGGCGGTCGCCAAAGCCGGCGCGCCAGCGCTCAATGCGTTTTTTCGTCGCAAGGCCAGCGTGCGCACTACGCTCGACCATCATCTCGCGAGTGTGATGGCGCACGCGTTCTGGCTGCCGGGTCCAGATGGCGCACGATTCAAAGACGCGGCTGATCCCGGTCTGATCACTCCGGACCTACTGAGCCTCCTGGACGACTTGTTCGCCGCATTCGACGGCGACGACCGCGAGGACATCTTCGGAGTTTGCGGGGATCTGCTGCACGCGTTATCGGCGCTAGAACAGCAAAGCGTCGGCGTCCGCGACGTTCCGGCAGGGCTGCGCGAGTTGGTTTGCCGCTGAGGGCGGCCGTATTTGAAAGGAGTAGACCCCGATGCTGACCAAGAAACCCGATGCACCCATCTACACGCTTGCCGAATATCGCGATGGAACGCTGCCTCGGGGGCCGCGGACACGTTCGCTCTCGTATGCAAGCGCCGAACTCGCTCGCCGCGAAGGTCGACGCGAACCGTCATGGCGGCAATGCGCGCTCGTTCGGATCACGTGGCATGGCGGGCGCATGATCGAAACCGTTCTCGAAATTTTGGACTAACCGCCGCCATGAGCGGCAGAGAGTGAGCTGAAGCATGGAAACTGCGCCCACACGGTAGCCGCAGCTTAGCCTGAGCTCGTGGCTCGCTTCCTCGACGCTTTGCTCCGATTCCTTCCGGAACGGGTCGTATTCGCAATATTTCAAACCATGTTGAATGCTCGGCAATTCTGGAGGAATGCGCTTTCACGTGCCGGGAGATCGCTGTGGGGTCCGCGTGCCGCGGTTGCAATATGGATCGCGGTCACAGTCGCGATGGGAATTCTGGCGGCCACCGGTGCGATACTGGCTTGTCGCGGCGCTTGTGAAGGCGCGAAGGTCTGGCACCTAGTTCAGTTCTGCCGCGCCCTGTCGGATTCTCCACCCTGGACACTGGTTTCTGCTCTAGCAGCTGCGCCATCACTCATACTCACTTGGTATTGGCGCACCGTTCACAAAGACAAAGAGATAGCGACCGAAGCGCTTCGACTTGAGCTTGATCGTTTCGTCAGAGCGGTCGAGCTACTGGCTGACGACAAAGATGAAGCGAAGATGGGAGGCATCTATGCGCTCGAAAGAATTGCGCGCGATCCCGAGAGTACGCCGCAGGACGCGAGCGTGGTGACATCACTTCTGAGTGCGTTCGTCAGGCAGCGGGCACGATTGCCAGATGTTCGCGGCCCAGAAGCAATAGACGAGAATGCGTTTGTCCAGCGAACATACGTCGAACCACCGTTCACTGTCGTCGCAGCCGTCCAGGCGGTGGGTCGACTACCGCCGATGGCACGTACACAGTCACGGATCGATCTCCGACTGTCCGGGCTCTATTCCGTGCGGCTTGATGGCAACTACGAAGGTGCGGACTTTGATGGTGCCGTACTGGCGCACGCAGTGCTGTCTGGCGTCTTTGTCCTAGCATCGTTCAAAGGCACAGACTTGACTAACGCCGATCTCAGCGAAGCCATTATTTCACTTGAGCAGGTTGAGCAAACAAATCTGACTCGCGGGATGAAACCGCCGAAGGATGGCTACGCAACGATCAGCCTTCGGACGCCGAAAACGTGATCGATGGACGACAGCGAACCCTGGCTGTCGTGACATGTCGTGACTGCGCAGGCGTCCGGCGCTTGATTTGCGACCAACAGCCTGCACACTCATCTGCATGGGGCGTCTCGAGTCGCGGGACCGGCTACGCAACATCGGCTTGCGCATTGCAACGGTCGTCATCGGCGGCGTGCTTGTAAGAGCATTGACGTCTGCGCAGCCGGTGCAAGCGCCCCAGGCGCCAGGGGTCCGTACGGCGAATCCAACGGCCTCGGCGACAACCATCAGTCCCAGGCAACATTCTTTGCTCATCACGCCAGACTGTCACGTCGACGACGATACAATCTGGATCTACACGGCATTCGAGATGACGTTGCACGGCGACTCGGAGCAGGAGTCCAGACGCTATCTCAAACGTGCATGGCGGGAGGGACACGGTCGCTACCTTTGGAACCTTGAATGCTCGCGACGAACGATGGACTGCCGTGGATTCCAGATGGACCTGACACCGTCAGACTACGGCGAGCCCATCAAAGGTAGCGACGTCGCAACGATGCGCGGCGCGCAGCTGAAGGCTCTGACTGGCTCTTTCTTCGTGATCCAGTGGGGAGCCTATGTGCTAACCGTCGACAAAAAAGGCGACGCGCTCGCGCTCCGATTCGACGCAGGCAATCTCTCTGGAGAAGGTGTCGGGCGCTGCGGCAAAGCCAATTGGATTGGCTTTTAGCTGTTGAGTCGGCTACGAGGCTGCGTTGAAGCCCCGACAGTTCAATGCGACGCTCTGGCGCATGAAGGTGACTCCGCTCCCGCTGCCATCACCGAATAGGTTCCGGTCTCAAGCCGACGTGCTGCGCGTTGTCGCCGATCGCGGTGACGAGCTTGACGCGGCTGGATACACTGAGATTACGATTGTCATTCAGAGAGCGTTGATTCACCCCGGCGTTCCGCAGCCGACGTACGAATACCACGCGTTCCTTCCTGGGCGGGATTTCAGCGATCCGTCAGACGCAATGGTCAGCGCGGTGTACAACGGCACGCACGGTGACACGACGGAGATGGGTCGCACAGCTGCGCGCGACTTTGTGAAGATCGCGGGGCCCGCGCAGTCGTTGCCGCCGAATCCTTAGTCGACTCACTAGCGCACCTGCGATGCGAGGTTGTACCTGTAGCCAGGTCGTGCGTGACGATGCGTGACCGGAACGTCCAAAAGGGCTCTCGCACTGCCGACTTGACTGGGCCGCTATCCTCTATTTCAGCGACCGGAACAATGCGTGCTACAAGGCTGCCCCTAGAGATTCGACGCTATGGCAACGCGTAAACGTCAGCCCTCTAATTTGGCGAAATCACTGGGCCTTGTCCCCAAACATGTGCGAGACCTGTTTGACCAAGTATCCCTGTGCGTGGACGTAAAGCTCGCAGCTGCGCAAATGAGCGAGCTCCGGAGACTCATCAGTTCAAGCGGCGAGGCGCTGTACTACGCTGCCACCCCCAGCACGGACCTCGAGACCGCGTTTGTCATCCAGTGGGCAAACAAGTCTCACCTACACGTAACGGTCGAATATCGAAGGAAGATGAGTGCTCCATATCCGCGTACAACGGTGGGGAAGCTCTCCAAGATCGTTGACCTCATCCGCAAAGGGACTGACATGAGGGTCGTACACGCGAGCTATTCGTACGGGTCGTCCCCTGATGTATCTCCTGTGAAACCATTTCCGCCGGTTCGGCTGCCTTCGGGTGAGACGATGAAGGTAACCGGGCTGGAGTTCGAATTTGAAAGCGAGACCGGTCGAGCAAAGCGTGGAGGCCGCTTACGCTATAATGACGGCGGTAGCTCAACAACGATGTGGTCACGCGAAGAGTTGAGCGTCGGCTCAATCGAGGAAGCATTCGAGGCGAGCGTGAAGCGCGCGTTGACCGAGAAGGCGGGGGGACAATCATGAGTGCTGAGCACGATCATGCTTGGTTCGGAGATGCCGGCCGCTGGCTAGATGTTGGCGGCGCAGCGCGGCGCCGCAGTCACAAAGGCGCGCAGCCACCGCGAGCATTCTTTGCAGCGCTGGAAAGGCTCGACGCAAAAGCCGTCGTCGGAGCCGCCGCCAATGTCGTTGAGCTCAGCCATGTTCGCATCCATGGGTTGCAAGGGCCGACCGCCAAGACAGATGTGTACGAACGCGCCCTCCGCGAGTTGACCGCGCACGTGCAAGCACTGCGTGAAGAGGTCGACCAGCTCAAGTCGCAAGCGCAGCGCGTAGTTGTCATCCGAGAAGTTACACGCGACGAGGCGAAGCAGCTTGTGCTCGCGAAGTACCAATCGACCCAACAGGAAATCTACCCATCCGACGTCGCGCTGGAACTCTGCTTAGAACCCGAACTTGTGCAGGAGTTGACCGACGAACTCGTCGCTGAGGGTCGTCTCGAGTGAAAGGTCCCGAGCCTCCAAAGACGACCGTATGGCACACAGACGCCGGCAATGGTTTGATTGGCGAACGTATTGTGATCACGTGTCGCAAGGTGAACGGCCCTAACCTCTATCAGTTCAGCGGACAGCACAAGGGCAGCGCGATTGTTGCATCTCGAGACGCACGTGCTTGGCTCGAGGTGCCGCGGAAGGCAGTGCTCGACAAAGCATGAGCTCGAACGCCATCGATGACGGCGCGTGGTGAAGTATGGGCACCAAAACGGTTTGGTTGTTGGGCGCTGGGTTCAGTCGCGCGCTTGGAGGTCCGCTATTCCAGGATCTGATCAGCCGCCGCGTGGAACGCTGGGTAAGAGCATGGACGCTCCAAAATGCGCATGACATCGATCTCGCCCCTCGTGATTGTCCGCGGCTTTTCGAAAAAGGACGAAGGGTTGGACTTTGGTCCGATGCGGAAGAATGTATCGCCCTGCTGGATGCAACGCGTGAAGATCTGGTAACCAGGGAAGTCGTCCGAGACGCACTGCATGAATCCGAGCCAAACGTTGCCGCAAACTTGGCGGTTGAGTATCCGGTAAATCTGGACACAACGCTTACCAGCTTCACTCAGTTTGTTGCTATCGCCACGTCGCACTTCGTTCCATCGGACACTGTCACTCAACTGCCGGAGTCGTGGGACCCATTTCTGCGCTGGGCGCTCACGCTCACGCAGAACGACGTCATCGTCAGCTTCAACTACGATCGCGTGGTTGAAACGCTGTGCGAGTCTATTGGCATCGAGAACTGTAACCTCATCAAGCTCCACGGAACTGCACCGCCCAGCGATGAGCTGATCGCCTCCTTGAAAGAGCGGCAGCCGGTCAAGTCAATCTGTATTCCTGGACCGAGCAAACTCGCGCGGTCACGGAGCGATCTGAAGCCAAGTTGGGAACAAGCAAAGGCCGCGCTTTCTGCGGCAGAGCGGCTGATCATCATCGGCTACTCGTTTCCGCCGTCAGACGCAACTACGCGATGGCTAGTGTTGAAGCACTGCAGGAAGCATGTTCGAGTAGCTGTCGTGCTTGGCCACGGCGAGCCGGGCAACCGAGTGACGGCAATGTTTCGCCATCTGGACGACAAAGTCGTCAACACGCAACAACTCGCACAGCAGTACCTAGCGGATGGGACAGCGCTGTCTGACGACGAGCATCGTTTCGCGCACGAGCTTACCTGGCAACACATCGAGAACTTCAAGCGTGCGTACGGCCCCGATCGGTAGGGAGGCGAGGCAGTGGATACGCGCGCCGCATTTTTGATCGGTACGCGCTACAGCGTCACGCGCATCGTGACGCGCTTCCAGTTGCCGTTGTACTTGACGCGCAGGATCAGGATCGGGTGGTGCTTGTACTTGTCGAACCTGGTTTGCGGCACGTGTCCGTCCCACGTTGCCCCGGGCTCAATCCTGTAGGGCAGCTCTGCGAGACCGCCCGTAACCAACACCGAGTATTTGGTCGCGGGCCTTCGAAGCAGTCGCATGAACCAGCCTGTGTAGCAGTCGAGAATGATCTCGCTGATTGTTGCACTTTGGTCGCCAACGTTTGCGATGCGGATGAACACAAACAACCCGGGCACCTGCACGGCACCGAGTTTCGTGCCGATGGCCTGCGCCATACCGGGCATGAACTCAACGAGAAGTCTGGCTCCGCCGCGCGACCACTTCACAACGTCCCAGAGCAGTCCGAGCGTGCCTGTTGCCGCGCCAATCCACGCAGCCGCATCAGTTGCGTTGACGTAACCCATAGCCGGATTTCCCAACAATCACACATGCTTGTAATTCAGTGAATTCACTGGTTGACAAAATCTATTACCCCCCGCATAGTCAACCATCATGAAGCGCAAGGAAAGTTCCCAGCAGGTCGCGTTCCGGTTGCCCGACTCGCTGATCGAGCGGATCGACCAGTACGCCGAGTACTTGTCCGAGCGCGCGCACGGTGCCCCGATCAACCGCACGGACGTTGCCAAGGTGCTCTTCGAGAAAGCGCTCGAGGGCTTCGAGCCGCCCAAGGGGAAGCGGAAGTAGCCATGCCGAAACCCCGCACCGGTCACCTGATTCGCCGCAAGAAGGGCTACTTCGTGCGCCTGACGATGAACGTCGAAGGCGAGCACGAGCCGATCCAGAAGTGCGTTGACCTCGAAACCGACAACATCGTGATCGCGCGTCGGCGCCAGAAGCAGCTGGCCAAGCAGCACGCCTTGAATGCGCCAACCGCAGAAGCGACACAGCACTTCGACACGTACGCCGAAGCAGCCGATCGCGTGTTCGATGAACGCGAGAGAGCCGGAGTACGCGGCGTGCGTCACGAGCGCGACCGTGACGTGATCTACGTGCGCCCCGCCATCGGACCCATGGACGTTCGCGACGTGCGCGCCTCGCACATCAAGGCGATCCTCGACGACGCCGCCGCAGACGGCAAGAGTCAGGGCACGCTGAAGCACATTCGCGCGGCCGCAAACGCGGTCTTCGACGCGCTGTGGCGTGACGAAGTGATCCCCGACAACCCCGTCGCACGCGTCAAGGTGCCCAAGGGCAAGCGCGACAAGCGCGAACGTGCCGTGCTCACCGATGCCGAGCTCGCGATCTATTTGCGCTGGCAGCACCCTACAGAACGATTTCGAAAAGGCGTGCTCGAACGCCAGACCATGAGCATCGTCGCTCGCACGTTCGGCGGGCTGCGCACTGGCGACTTGCACGCGTTGCGTTGGGACGAGCACTTCGACACCAAGGATGGCGGATTCACGCACGGCATGGCGCCGCGCAGAAAGACCGCGTCGCCGCAGAAGCTCGAGATCCCCGAGATGCTGCGCCCGTTTCTGCGACGCTGGTGGCAAGCGCACGGCGAGCCCACGCGGGGCCTCGTGTTCCCGTCGCTGCGCGGCGCCGGCGCGGGCAAAGGCAGCAAGCACGGCGTGTCTCACGCAGCCGCGTTCCGCCGCGACCTGCAGCGCGCGTTCAAGGCCGCGGATGCGGCAGGAGTTGCAAACGCTCCCGATGCGGATTCGGCGCGCTGGCTCGAGTTGTTCGCCGAAGCCGATCACCCGACGCACAAGCCGGTCGACTTCCACAGCTGGCGCCGCTCGTACGCGCAGGCTCTCGCCGATGCCGGGGTCAACGCACAGACCGCCGCCAAGCTCACCGGGCAGACGGTCGCGATCCACGAGACCTACCTGACGCGGTCAACCAAAGCACGGGTCATGCCAACCGCAGCCCTCCCCGACCTATCGATATCTGCATCTTCGCTGCAGATTCGCTCGGAAAATGCAGCTGATGGCGGCGATAACTTTACGGGAACATTTGCGCTGGATACATCGGAAATAACAGCTGATTTCGACGATGCAGTAGCGCGGCACGCGATGCTGGATTCGAACCAGCGACCTTCGGCTCCGGAGGCCGACGCTCTATCCAGCTGAGCTAATCGCGCAGGGAGGCCGTGTGTACCTCAGGGCGGGGCTCGTCGCAAGTCTGGCACCGCCGGGCTAGCCGCTCTTCTTGCGCAGTTCGGCCGCTTTGCCGCGTTTGTCGGGGTGCTCGTCGCAGAAAGCGTCGAAACTTTCGTCGCTGATTTCTACGGCGATCGGGCCATTGATCTTGGCCTGGCACCCGAGCCGCGAGGTCATGCGTACGTCGAAGGCTTTGTCGAGGATGTCGAACTCTTCGTCTTCGATCTCCGACGTGTTGTCGAAGCCTTCCACGACGTAGACGTGGCACGTGGAGCACGCGCAGACGCCACCGCAACGATCACCTTCCGGTGCTCCCGCTTTGCGCGCAGCCTCTAGGATCGAAGTGCCTTCCGGGACATCGACTTCGAGGTTTTCTTTGATGAAGCGCACTTTCGGCATGTCACTTGTCCCTGTCGCCGCCGCCTAGGTGCGGTTCGATGCCACGCGCGTGCGCCGTTTCGCGTTCGACTGCGCTGAGGTCGCGACCTGCCAGCGCGCGCGCGATGCTGCGGTCCATGCGGCGGCCGGCAAATGGCTTGGAGATGCGGTCGAGTTCTTCGATGCCGCGTTGAATCGCGCGCGCGTCTTGGCCGCGCGCTGTGGCGCGCAATTCCGCGAGCGCTCGCGTGATCGTCTGGTCTTCGCCTTCCGCCAACAGCTCCGCGTCGCTGGCCACCGCCGCTTCGGTGGCGCTCGCAATGCGTTCGGCTTCGACGCGTTGTTCTTGTAACGCGCGCTCTGCCACGTCTGTTTCAGCGTGTTCGTAGGCGTCGAGCAGCATGCGTTCGACGTCTTCGTCCGACAGGCCGTAGCTGGGTTTGACTTCGATGTGTTGTTCTACGCCGGTGGTCAACTCGCGCGCAGATACCTTGAGTAGGCCGTCAGCGTCTACGTGAAAACGTACCTCGAGGCGTGCCAGCCCGGCGGGCATGGGCGGAATGCCTTTGAGCGTGAAGTGCGCGAGCGAGCGGCAGTCGCGCGCGAGTTCGCGTTCGCCTTGCAGGACGTGCAGTGAAAAGCCGGTTTGGTTGTCGGCGTAGGTGGTGAAGGTTTGCGCAGCCGATGCTGGAATCGGCGTGTTGCGCGGGAGGATTTTCTCGGCGACGCCGCCCATGGCTTCAACGCCCAACGACAAGGGCAGCACGTCGATGAGCAACACGTCCGGGCGTTCGCCCTCGCCCGCCAACAAGTCCGCGTGAATGGCGGCGCCGAGCGCGACGACTTGGTCGGGGTCGATGCTGCTGAGGGGTTCGCTGCCGAAGAGTTCTGCTACGTAGCTGCGCACCAGCGGCACGCGGGTCGAGCCGCCGGCCAGGATTACGCCGTCCAACTCGTCCGGGCGCAAACCCGCGTCACGCAGCGCTCGACGGCACACGGCGCCGGTACGCTCGACCAGCGGTCGCGCGAGCGCGTCGAACTCTGTTCGAGTCACGCGCACCGCCACGGATTTCGCACCATTCGGTGGCTCGATCTCAGCCTCGACCTGTTCGTTGTCCGTGAGTGCGTGTTTGATCTGGCGCGCGGCGGACAAGACCACGCGCACTTGCGCCGGAGATGCAGCCGCTGGCTCTGTGCCCATGTCTTGCAGCAAGCGATCGGCGAGCGCGCGATCCATGTCGTCGCCGCCGAGTTGGCTGTCGCCTCCGGTCGAGCGCACTTGAAACACGCCGTCGTCGAGCACGAGGATCGTGATGTCGAAGGTGCCGCCGCCGAGATCGTACACGGCGAAGGTGCCGTTCTGCTTGCTCTCGAGGCCGTATGCGAGCGCTGCCGCAGTGGGTTCGTTGAGCAGGCGCAGCACATTCAAGCCGGCGAGCCTGCCTGCATCTTTGGTGGCCTGTCGCTGCGCGTCGTCGAAATATGCGGGCACGGTGATCACCGCTCCGCCGAGTTCACCGAGTTCATCTTGCGCGCGGCGTTTCAACTCGCGCAGGATCTCGGCGCTGACTTCGACCGGCGTGACCACGCGCTCGCCAGCTACGCTGAAACGAACTACCGGCCCTTGTTGCGTGGCAAAGCGATACGGACCGAGTCTGCGCGTTTCGGGGTCGTCCGCACCGCGACCCATGAAGCGCTTGACGCTCAAGATCGTGTCCTCGGGAAAGTCTCGGGCGACGCGCAAGGCCGGCGCACCGACCAGGGGTTCGCCCGCAGCGCGGTATTGCACGGCGGAAGGCAGCAGCGCCTCACCGTCGCAATCGACCACGGTGGTCGGACCACCGATCAACGGCACGTAGGCTACCAAGCTGTGCGTGGTGCCCAGGTCGATGCCGATGGGTCGCGCCGCGGCGACCGGATCGTGTATCTGCATCAATGCCATGGTCGTTCCGCTACGAGAGCGCCTCGTCTTCGAACGCCGCTACTTCGTCCAGAAAGCGCCGGTAATAACGTAAGCGCGACACGAGTTCGGCAACCTTGGCGAGCCTGCCCGGTTCGCGCGCTGCTGCGAGTTCGCCAAATGCACTGGCCAAGGCAACGCTCACGTCGCGCTGGCGCGACCGCACCTGGTCCGCGAGCTGGCTGATCCGTGCCGCGTCGCGCAGCTCGCGTGCGTCCGACAAAGTCTCGCGCAGCTCCAGCATCTCGGTGAGCAGCGCGGGATCGGCTGCATCGCGCTTCGCAGGTTGGCCAGGGCCGCCGCTCAGAGCGGCAAGCAGCGCCTCGGCGCGCGCGGCGTCGTCGCGCAACACCCGGTACGCCTCGTTGACCTCTACCGCTTTGCGCAAGGTCATGCTGCGTTCAGACGCAGACGCCGCGGTATTGCGGTCGGGATGCAGACTCTGCTGCAGATCGCGATAGCGGCGCTCGAGCTCGCTCTTGTCGAGGTCGTAACGGTGCGCAAAGCCCAATGTGGCAAACGGATCCATAACACTTCGCGGCCACAGCCTAGATCGAGAACGACTCGCCGCAGCCGCACCCGCTCTTTTCGTTCGGGTTCTTGAATTGGAAGCCGTGCTGCATCAGTTTCACTTCGTAGTCGAGCACTGCACCGCGCAGGTACACCAGGCTTTTGGGGTCGACCACCACGCGCAGGCCGTCGAAATCGTAGATGTTGTCGCGCGGGCGAATCTTGTCCGAGAACTCGATCGCGTACGACACGCCGGAGCATCCGCCGCCGCGCACGCCGAGTCGCAAGGCTGCGTCGGGCGTGCCGCGCTTGACCAACGCCGCTTTGGCCATTTCGATGGCCTTCTTCGTGAGCTGCACACAAGCCTGCTCGTCTTGCAGATTGCTCGGCAGTACGGGGACGTGCTCGCTGGGGTCGGTTCTCGGCGCTCTTTGGCTCGCTAGCGACATGATGCTCTGACTCTATTCAGCTTGCGGCGCAGGCGCGGTTTCGGCTGCCTCAGCTTCGGCCGCACCGCGGCGCGCAGACTGCTTGGCGCGGAAATCGGCGATCGCGCTTTTGATCGCGTCTTCTGCCAATACCGAGCAATGGATCTTGACCGGCGGCAGATTCAGCTCTTCGACGATCTGCGAGTTCTTAAGCGACAGCGCTTCGTCGATGGTCTTGCCCTTCACCCATTCCGTGACGAGCGACGACGACGCGATCGCGCTGCCGCAGCCGAAGGTCTTGAACTTGGCCTCTTCGACCACGTTGGTCTCGGGATTGACGCGGATCTGCAGCCGCATCACGTCGCCGCACGCCGGCGCTCCCACCAGGCCGGTGCCGACGTTCGGATCTTCTTTGTCGAGCGTGCCAACGTTGCGGGGCTTCTCGTAGTGCTCGATGACTTTTTCTGAGTACGCCATGGCTGTCTCCTAAAACCTGGGGCCAGGCCCCGGATTCAAATCAATGCGCTTCCCATTGGATGGATTTGATGTCGATGCCCTCACGATGCATTTCGTAGAGCGGTGACATGTCGCGCAGGCGCTCGACATGTCGAATCACGAGATCGGCCACGTAGTCGACCTCTTCTTCGCTGTTGAATTTACCCAATCCGAACCGGATCGAACTGTGAGCCAGTTCCTCATCTACGCCCAATGCGCGCAACACGTAGCTGGGCTCGAGGCTCGCGCTCGTGCACGCGCTGCCCGATGACACGGCCACATCCTTGATGGCCATCATCATGGCCTCGCCCTCGACGAACGAGAACGACACGTTGAGGTTGCCCGGCAAACGCCAGGGATCGTCGGCGCCGTTCAGGTGCACCATCTCTAGCGACGCAAACAGCTTGGATCGCAGACGATTACGCAGCGCGAGGATGCGCTCCGCATCGCTTCGCCATTCCTTGCGCGCGAGTTCGGCAGCTTTGCCGAAGCCCACGATGTTCGGCACGTTCAACGTGCCCGAGCGCATACCGCGCTCGTGACCGCCGCCGTCGATCTCGGCGACGATGCGCACGCGCGGCTTGCTGCGCCGCACGTACAAGGCACCCACGCCTTTGGGACCGTACATCTTGTGCGCCGAGATGCTGGCCAGGTCCACGTTCATCTTCTCGACGTCGAAGTCGATCTTGCCCACGCCTTGAACCGCGTCGCAGTGCAGCAACACACCGCGTTCGCGTGTGATCTTGGCGATGTCCGCGATCGGATGGACCGTGCCCACCTCGTTGTTCGCGAGCATCAAGCTGACGAGGATCGTCTTGTCCGTGATGGCATTGCGTACGTCATCGGGCGTGACGCGACCCTGCGGATCCGGTTGCAGATACGTGACCTGGAACCCCTGCTTCTCGAGATGCTTGCAGGTATCGAGCACGGCTTTGTGCTCGGTCTTGCAGGTGATGATGTGGTTGCCCTTGCTGC
>Ga0081455_10003098_pt1 | contig 19365 bp, 19 predicted proteins | sample TabmetS3T2R1_FD_70207 | JGI IMG/M metagenome (GOLD analysis project Ga0081455, IMG submission 70207) | Tabebuia heterophylla rhizosphere microbial communities from the University of Puerto Rico - S3T2R1 | ecosystem: Host-associated > Plants > Roots > Rhizosphere ... | reverse complement strand
TTATCGAAGAGTTGAGCGGAAAGCCGTATGCGAAGACGATGGAAGAGCGTCTCTTTAAACCTTTAGGAATGAACCGGACCTTTTTTGAGCCGACAGTGGTGATGACATATCCGCTGGCGCAAGGGCATGGCGGCGATCCTGAGCGGTCGAGCGTTGTTCGTCCCGCCGCTGATCATACAGTGTATTGGCCTTCGGGCTCCGAGTTCACCACTGCATCTGATCTTGCGCGTTTTGCTGTCGCGTTTATGAATAACGGTAAGATTGAAGGTAAGCAGGTTTTATCGCCGGCAGTGATTGCGAAACTCTCCACGCCATACGTTGCCATGCATAGCAGCCCGGACAGTTACTCGATTGAGAATGGGAACTATGGCTATGGAGCAATGATCCATGATTACCGCGGTGTGAGGGTCATTGAGCATGGTGGAGTCATTCCCGGGTACGGCTGCCGACTGGTGATGGCGCCGGAGCGGCGTTTCGCAGTGATCGCTTTAACGAACCGGACGGGAGCGATGCTTAATAAGACGATTGAGAAAGCGATGGAGTTGATGCTGCCGTTGAAGCCGAAAACTGAAGAGCAGTCCCAGGAGGGATTGCCGATGACTGAAGCGGAGATGGTCAGCTATGCCGGCTCTTACGAAAATCCATCTGCTCCCAGAACGGAAATATTCATCAGAGATGGGAAACTCTTCTTCAAGTCAGGAGCAATGAGTTCCCCCTCAAGAAGATCGGAAATCTTCGATTTGGCGTCATCACGCAACGCCGTTTCCAGTATTTTGAGTTTGTTCTGGCGCCCGGCCCGGACGGTAAAGTGTTATATCGGCATAAGGGATTGCGCGCTTGGAAAAAAGTAAATATGAGTAAGTAATTGACCGAACGCATACGGTCTTTCCTCGGCAGATGAATATTCACGCTCTGCTGGCACGGAAACTTGCAAGGACGTCGCTCCCGATCTCAGGTGAGCTTTCGGCAAGCAATCTGGATTTTTATCATAAGCAGGTCAAGATAACTCACCGAAAGCTTACCTTAGTTCAACAACGGCATGCGGCGGACGCGCTTCGCGCGCCGCTGATGCCGAGCGTTAGGCGGGGAAGACATTGCTCCGCTCAACAGTGAAATTCGTAGGTATTGAATAGTCGTCATTTAAAGAAGGTGCTCGTTTCTCGAGATAACAAGGAGATGATATGACAAATTCCCTGAATAACTGGTCGCTTAAGTTTATTCGATGGGGAATGGGCCTCGCAGTTTTAGGCCTTATTTCCGGGTATGTTCCTTTAGGGCATTATCTTATGAAAGACTCGCTGCCTTCATGTCCCGCAGCACCTGTGCACGGACACGTCATACTACTTAGTTTTGTCGGTATGTCGGTGTTTGGTCTTGTGTATAGAGGGTTATCGGGGTGGATTGGGAGTAACGATCTGCCGTTTGGACTTGTCCGTGCCCATTTTATCTTGACTGTGATTGGCACTATAGGTGTCTGTGTCAACGGCACTCTAGGCTATGAAGGATTGGCAATGTTTGTTCAACCGGAATTTTACTATATTGCCGATAAAGGCCAAACAGTTCGAAATCTGTGGTTTGGAATAGACGGCGCGCTCCTGACGGTATATGCCGTTGGGTGCATGCTCTTTCTTTACATTCTCATGAAGTACACAACTTACACTTCAATCGTACAGCCTGCGGCGGATTCAACTATGTTGTCGGAACGCCGAAAAATAGAAGTATAAACAAAACTCAGTAATTTTGTTTATACTTCTCGCGGGGGTTCCTAGCGTTGATCGCGCTCTACCATAGCACGCGTCCACTCCCGCAACGAGACAATAAGACGCCGCTCCAACTCGCAGGGGTAGACCTCGGTGACGATGACTGGTGCGGCTGATCGAGCATGAGATGCGCTATGACCAGGCTGCGGCGCAGAGAATCTGACGCAGAGTCTTGTTAACGAAAGCGAATTGAGCTGCGATTTCACCCGTAAAATCGTGTTAGGGTAGGTGCGTCTGCAGAAACTGTCATGTCATTTCGGGCCTGATGATGCCGCATTTTGAGCGATGCCACTTCTTGTCTCATCCAGGGGGGGGCCTCATCCGAACGCCTCGTTGGCCAAGCGTTAATGTCGATCGGATAACGCCAGTACGGTTGGTCGTCCGTCCTTCCTCACCCTGATCACGACGAACGTTACGTCATCGTCCTGTGGGTGCCCTTCGGCCCAAGCCTCTCCTATGGTAACGAAGCGGCTGATGATCTCGTGCGGCCCCAGATCTGCGGCTTCGACCAATACCTCTTTGACTCGGTCGTAGCCCAGCATCTCATTATGCCGGCTGAAGCGCTCGGGGAATCCATCGCTCATCATCACCACCACATCGCCTTCGGCTAATGTCAGCTCCGCCTGTCGGTAGGAATAACTGGTCAAGCTGCCTAGCGGGAGGCCGTACACGGCAACCTCCTCGACCTCCCGTCGCCGCTCGCGGTAGATCAGCACGGGCGGCATTCCGGCGGCGCCAACCGTCATCCGCAGGCCTCTGATCTTGACCAGCGACATCGCCATAAAAAGCGAGCGCAGATTCATCCGCTTCAGCGCTATTGAAGACTGACTAAGGATCTGCGGGATCTCGTCTTGCTCTGCTAGCGTCTCAAACAGGCTCTTTGTGGCGGTAACCACCATCCCCGCCTTCAGACCATGTCCCGTGGCATCTCCGACCGCCACTGTCAGAGTGCCGTCACGAGAAAGACGGAAGTCGTAATAGTCGCCGCCAACCTCGGCCGCAGGCTGCATGTAAGCGGCAATCTCCAGCCCCGGAGCCTGCGGCATGCGCTTGGGCAGCAGAGAGATTTGCAGCAAGCGCGCCTCCTCCATCTCCCGAGCGCGTCGTTCGTTTTCGGCCTCGATCAGGGCGAGCCGGGCCTGCTCCCGTTCGTGTTGCAGCCGGAGTTCGGCAGCCTTACGCTCCTGCTCAATGGCGCGCGTTGAAAGCTCCTGGACCTGTACGAGTTGGGCTTCGAGCTGCCGGTTCGTGCGGGCAAACCTGCGCGCGAGATAAATCGAGATAGAGACGATGATCGCGAGCGTGTAGGCTTGGTCGATGAGTGCGCTCACTACGGCGGGGATTGGCACACCCGCTGTGAGCAGTACCTCTTTGGGCGCCACTAGGGCGGTGAAAAACACGCCGCACCCAATGATCCAAGCGCCATCCACACGTCGACGTAGCGCCTGCACGGTGACACGCACCGACTCGCCGGCCGTGAAGAAGTTGAGCGCCGCGAACCACGTGAACGCGCCACGCAACATGCCGGCCTCCGCCAAAACATACGCGACCCACCCGGCCGCAGCAACCCAGAAAAGTTTCGGGGCGCGCACGCCAAAGGCCGCGTACAAAAAGGCCAACTCCACACTGCTGGAGAAGCCGATTGCCGCCGCGAAGACGATCCGCAACACTAAGAGGGTACCCGGAGGGTAAGAATTGACCGCCAGCAGCAGCGTGAGAAATACGACGAAAGACAGGCCAATGGCAAACAGGCTGAAGAGCAGGTTCGCGCGCTCGCGCGGGTAGAAGGCAAAGAGCAACAAATGCACTAGGCCAACGGCCAGAAAGAGTCCGGCGCGCCCCGCCCTGGTCATCGTCTCCTTTTTGATGAAAGCTTCACGCTCGGGCGCGCTGCGCCACTCCGATGCGTGCGAGCCGTCCTGCGAGAGGCCGGCTGCGTGGCTTGGCCCCGACGGCGCAAAGAGCGCTGGGTATGATAGGAAAAAGAAGGTGAGCAGCGACACCAAGCAAGCGCGCGCCACCGGCGCCACAACAGGACCTAGTTGAACAGGCTGTGCCCGGAAACAGCGACGGAACCTAGTAGTGGCGGCGCCGGCGAAGACTGGCACGTAGCGATTTTCGTCCAGACCAAATGGCATTCGCGATCTTTTCACCTATATGAATAGTTACTGCGGGATTTCGGGCAATATCATGCCAACGGTTGCTCGGAAAGAGGGTGGATGATATGCCGTGGGAACAGCGGAAGGCAAGAACTATAAATCCTCCCGAGCGCGTAGAGATAGCGCAGAGTGATAGCTGAGGAAACGGTCGCTAACCGTCCTTTTGAACGCCTCCCTTGAGCGACAGTTGTGTCAGATTGCTCAGCTTCGACAGGGCCTCTAATTGCCTCACATAGGTATATCTGATGTCGAGTGTCAGTTGGGTCAGATCGCTCAGCCTCGACAAGGGTTCCAAATCGCTCACTTTACTGCTGGTTAGCATGTTCCCGCCGAGGATGAGCGACAGCTGCGTCAGTTCGCTCAGTTCCGACAGGGGTTCCAAATCGCTCTCCTGATCATCGTTGAGGTCGAGTGAAAGTTGGGTCAGGTTGCCTAGCTTCGACAAGGCTGCCAGATCTTTCACCTGACTTTTGCTGAGGTCGAGCGACAGTTGGGTCAGATTGCTCAGCTTCGATATTGCCTCCAGATCGCTCACTTGGCTGTAGCTGAGGTCGAGCGTTAATTTCCTGAGCGAGCTACATCTCGCTAAAGAAGCCAACCCTGCTATCGAATTCGAGGAAGAGAGGGCTTTAACGCTCAGTTCTTCGATGCCGTCAGAAGAGAGCCACGTAAACCGCTCCAAATCGAGTGGTTCACGCAACTCCAACTTTTTCAACTGATGCTGATAGTCATACAGTTCAGGCGGGTAGTTGCGCTCGTAAAGGTAGCGTCTGCCCTCAATACGCTGATATTGCAGACTAGCTACCCAGCCAAGCGCACCCAGTGCGATAGCGGTTGCCGCAGTTCCAGCTCTGATTATGCCGCGTCGCCGTTGGCTCTGCCGCAAGAAGAATCGTTTTTCCTGTTCGGCGCGGCCCCATGGAATTTGGCTTGCCCAGCGTTCGATCAGGCGCAGATCGGCCCCCTTCAACAAATAATGCGCGCGTTTCTCGTTCTTCTGCCACGCCAGAAAAGCATTATCGAAGCGCAACCGGGCCTGTTCAATCTCGCCCAGCAGCTTGCCCATCAGCCGATGCAACGCGGGAATCAGGCGTTCGTGCGGCAATCGGTAGCGCGCCGCCGGTTCATTGAGTGTTGAGAGGCTTTCGAGCAGTCGGCTGTCGCGTTGCGACAGCCGTTCGAGTTGAGGTTGCAGCCGGCGCGGTTCAGCGCCCACCACAGCCGCCAGCTTTTCGATGGTCAGCCCTTCGGCGATACGATGGTTGGTTACCGGGTCACGCAAAGCCAACAAGGCTTTCAGGATCGTTTCGCGATCCGGTTCGGGAAAGCGTTCCAGACAGCGGTTGATGTATTACGTCAACAGGCCTTCGGCCCCGCCCGCAAACCGGTAATCGTTGGCGCTGACCGTCCGCCTGCCCTGCCGATCGTGCATTTCGGCCAGCGCCAACAGGCCGATACCGATGTCCACGGGAGAGACTTCGCCTTTGTCGTTGGTGGCAGCTTCGATCAGGTTATTGACTACTGGTTGTTCGACGGAAAGATTCGCTTCCTGAATCAACTGGCCGATGATCTCGCGCCCCTGCTCGGCGGTGAACAGCCGCAGGGACATCTCTTTGGGAAAGAAGCCGCGTTTCTGTTCCGGGATGATGAAATCTGACCAGTCGGCGCGAAACTCGCGGCGAAAGGCGATGATCCATGTGATGCGATGCGGCGGGCGGGCTTCGCGAATCAGCCGGCGCAACAGCTCATCGGGAATCGGTTCGCGCACGTATTTCCGATTTGTACGCCAGGTTTCAAATCGGGCCTTGAGTTCGAGTAGATCGGCAGGGATGATTGAATTCATTACTGAACCTCCAATGATAAAATTTCGAAATCGGAGGAGAAGTATAGATAAGTGAGAGATGCGGCGTCACGCCAGCCTGCCGAAGGTGGTCGATTCTCTCATGCACGTAACTCTGGGGCGCGGATGATGCCGAGCGTTAGGCTACTGGTTGTGAAATATGAACAGAAAACCAAAGTGCATAATCATCACAGGCCGACCGGGATCAGGAAAAACTACGCTTGCTAAGAAGCTCGGGGAACGCCTGTGGATGCCAGTCATAAGCCGCGATGAGATCAAAGAGGGCTATGTCAATACCTACGGCATCAAACACGACCAGCTCCCACCTGACACCAATGGTCTAGTTTCCGACTTGTTCTTTGGAATAGTGAATCAATATCTTGCTGGTAAGATATCTGTGGTCATAGAGGCGGCCTTTCAGCACCAGGTTTGGGAGTCCAGGATGCCTAAGATCCTTGAGTTGGCCTCACCCTTGATAGTTTTGTGCTCCGCTGACGGCGCAGTGGCTGCAAGACGTCATCTCCAACGAGGTATAGATAATCCAAGCCGGGAATTTTATCACGGCGATAAACGTGTTGCCCATTACAGGAAAACAGGCGAAATTTTACCTCCCGAAAGTTATACTGCGCCGGTATTCGATGTACCCACAGTCGAACTCCCGACAGATGGAGAACACCTCCCTTGCGTTGACGGGATTGTGGGGCAGCTCCAATCACTGGGCGCCTAACATCCAATCCAGCGGAGCGCGCCCAACGGAGGCTTCGATTGAGACCAACAACTCAGGGCGCGCCCGCTGATCCTTGCCGTTGGGCAGACGGGAGCTTAAATGATGAAGGATGTTATGATGGTCGTGATCTTCGGAGCCGTGTTGCTGATTAGCCCCTGGCTGCGGAATGCGACCGCTCAGAGTTCAGTAACTGCTTCTTTGCGCAGTAGGTGGAGAGTGCCGACCTACGAGGGCCTCACGCTAGGGAAGTCGAAGAGACTCGATGTCGAACGAGTATTCGGTAGGCCTGAATGGTCGGGGCATCCTGAAGATGCGAGGGACAACCCGATTCCAAGCCTAATATCTTACGAATACGAGAACGTCGGCGCTTTTGACGGGCGCACAGTAATCATCATGGACCGGGCTACCGAAATCGTGGCCGAGATCTGTCTGTACCCGGACTACCGAAAGCCGCCGACCACATTGAAGGATGTCCTCGCGCGGTATGGGGAACTGTACACGGAGAGAGACGGCGCGCTCGGACCTTGCCCGACGGCACAAGAAATAAGTCGGTATAAGCCGCTACCACAACGGAAATTTCCATTCCTCATGCTCTACCCCGGTCGTGGAATGTACGTATCAATTGATTCCGATCTGAAGGTGCAAGCGATTGTGTTTTTGAGGAAGTGCGCCTAGAAAGGTACCCAACACGTCGTCAGACCGGAGCGCGGGGACGTGTTTCGCAACTTGCTTGATTCGGCGGAAAGTGCTTTGGCTCGCGCCGCCGCGTCAACTCAACCGTTGGACGGACTTGGAGAAGGTTCACTACACCATCGATGGGAAGGCGTTCTCCACGATCGAGGAGTTCACAAAGTACTTCAGCGCAACAGTTCTGCGTGATCACACCTGGCGCGGGAATCTCGATGCGTTCAACGACATCCTCCGCGGCGGATTCGGCACGCCCGATGGCGGCTTCGTTCTCGTGTGGCAGGACCACATCACGTCACGGCATCGACTCGGCGTGGACCTGTTTGACACGCTCATAGAGATCATCCGCGACCACGGTCCCGGGGGCAGCGAGGCGGAAGATGGAGTTGAACTTGTTCTGGCGTGAGCCGTCCAAGCCGCCGTTGCAGTTGGACGGACGCCTCGGTCGCTTCGCGCTCTCGCCCGCTCGCCGTTGAACGGCAGTATCGTTAGCAGGACAGAAGAAACGTCATGGAATGGCAGAGATCGATTCCGGTTTACCCCGTGGCGGACGCGGCCGCTTCCATCCAGTGGTACGGTCGCGTGTTCGGCTTCGAGCCGCGGGTCGTGAATCCGCCGGGCGAGGTGTCCGTCTACGTAGTCCTCTACGTGCGGCAGGCTTCGATTGGAGTGGGTTTTGTGTAGAGGCAGGTCGTTGCATTGCGGAAAAGTAAAAGCCGGGTTTGTCGCCCGGCTATCGCTTTTCCACCCAAGTGTCCAGTCTAGCGCATAAATTTGCGCCTCAATGCCAGCGCCAACAACGCCGCTTGTGCAGGGCCGAGCACCGTCTCAATGATCACCAGCCATTTTGCAAACGAACTTTGCGGTTTTGGGTCAGGTTTTTGTAGGATGCTGACATTGATTGAGTAGCGCGCGGCCTCATCCCATGTGAACCTCTTTGGATCTTTGTTCGGAGTGTCGGGAGATGATTTCTCCGCCGCTTGGGCTGTTGGTGTGATCTCCGTTTTAGCTACATGTTCGAAATCAGAGTATTTGTAGCCGACCGCAAATAGACCTATCAGCATGACAAAGACAATAAATGCGCGACTCACGCTTTCGCTGTAGCCGCTGGCGAGCCAATACCACCAATCGAGCCGCCAGAAAACGAGACCATAGAATCTCTCGACCCGCCTCGCGTTGAATGAGCTATATCGAAGGCGCGACGCCTCATGGTATCGGTGATTTGTTTCCGCATTATCTGCGAGTTGTCGGCAGGCGATCGAGAGCAGGCGGTGAGGCGCGCCCCTCACAGGCTTTATCATTCTCTCCAGCTCATCATTCAAATCGTAATCGAATACAGCGTCGGTGAACTCGAATTTTCGGGAGTCAACATTGACGAACCAATGTGGTTTCAAATTGATCGTGTGAAACGAGACACGATCTGGTTTCTCAAAACGCGTGAATTGAAAGTTGAGTTGTGTTTGATCGCCGAATTCCCTTCTTTTTGGATTTCCACTAAAGTAGACATAATCTTTAAATGCGGCGGCATTGAAGTCGGCATCTGCGCTGAAAAAGGCGGCGTTAAAGTTAGCAGTCTCACTGAAGCTGGCAGACCTGAAGTAAGCGTCCTTATTGAATTTGGCAAATCTGAAGTAGGCGTCCTTGTCGAAGCTGGCAGAGCTATAATTGGCGTTCCCGCTGAACATGGCTTCGTTGAAGTCGGCTACCGAATTGAAGCTGGCAGATTTGAAGTCAGCGTACCCGCTGAATTTGGCGGAGTCGAAAATGGCCGCCGCGCTGAAGCTGACGAACTCGAAGTGGGCGGACGCGCTGAAGTCAGCATTTCTGAAGTCGGCGTCCGAGCTGAAGGTGGCAGTGATGAAGTCGGCATCCCCGCTGAAGCTGGCCATGAAGAAGGCGCGCCCGCTGAATTTGGCAGAGAAGAAGTCGGCCATCCTGCTGAAGCTGGCATCTCTGAAGTCGGCGTCCTCGCTGAAGCTCGCTTTTCTGAATCTGGCGTCATTGCTGAAGCGTGCCATAAAGAAGTCGGCGTCTGCGGTGAAGTTGGCTCTGCTGAAATCAACGCCTGCGTTGAAACTCGCCTTGTTAAAGAGAGCTTCGCCACTAAATTTGACATCACTGAAGTCTATGTCCTCGTTGAAAGTGGCAGAGCTGAAGTTGGCGCGCCCGTCCAAATGAAGCTCTTTGAATCTGACGCCTTTCGGAAACCAGACGCCGTTAAAATTGTAGTCTTTGACCGACTGCTTTTTATCGAGCGCTGTTTTAAAGTCCGCCGCTTTCTCATCGCCAGGGTAGTGCAGCACGCAGTAACGCTTGCCCTCTTTTTTCTTGTAGAACCCCTCGCCCCCGCAGGCATAGCGCATACCTTCTTCGCAGTCACATATGAATGGGTTAGGGATGCCCTCTTGTGTAGACATAACTGAAATTACCCGAGTCCTTTTGACTTTATAAACATCAGATTGTCGCCGAATGGCCGATAGTGCAAACCCGTTCAACGGGGATCATTTTGTCCCTCTGCCCTTCATTCGGTCAAAAGAATTTGGAAGACTTCTTAACGAAAAAAAGAACGGTCTGTTGTGAGTGCTGAATACTTCGATTGGCAGTGAGATGGAGATATAGCAGGTTGTTGCACAGGCGGGGAAGTCGCCACACGCGCGAAAGCCGGGTTCATCGCCCGGCTTTTTCGATTCGGCGAGCGTTGAACGCGGATCATGGCGCGGGTAGAATGCCGCGCGCAGCTCAGCGCCATCCGCATAATTCATGTTCGGGTGCGCCACGAAAGCGCGAAGTTGGAATGAGCGAACGACGTAAGTCGATAGCTCCAGAGCCTCTGTCATACAGGCGCTGAGTCGTTGGACCGTAGCAATTACTCGGTCCTGAGTAATCGTGAAATAGCTGCCCCTGAGAGGAGACTTCCATGAATCACCCAGCATCCAAGATGGCTCAAGTCGTCCTTGCATCATTCATGGCAATTGCAGGGTATCAATCAAAACAGGGAGAAATCAAAGATGTATCCCAACGTGCTGTTGAAATAAATACTCAGCAGGCGGATGGTAAACCCAAATGGAGCGCCGCCTGTTCGCTTCCCGAAGCCGCGCTCACAGTCGAGTTTAATTCTCCTAGCGGCGATGTAACGGAAGACGACATGACCGTGACGGTTCGGTGGTCAGACGGTAGCAGCACACCGATACCGGCGGCGCCCGGTTGGTTCACTGAGGCTATGAACGTTACATGGGAAGCGGAGAACGTATGCACGGGAATCGTGGGCAATGCTCTCCCTGGCAAGCGGTTGCTTCTATGGTTCTTCCGCAACGATCGGCCTGACCGGGATCAACTTCAACTCGCGTTACTAAGCGTCGCCGACAAGCGTGTTCTTGATATAAAGGCTGATATCGGTGAGATTGCGATCGATCCGATTATGATCAACAGAGGGAGTGGATTTAGCGTGCAGCTGCTTAAGGAGTCGCGCCAGAATGGACCCGGCGGCGGCGAGTTCGGCGTACCTGAGTGGAAGGACATCATAATCAAGGAGGATCACATTATCGCTGTTTGGCACTGCGATACCGGCAATCCGAAGCCGGCGAAGAAAGCCTCGAAGAAGAATGGGGGATCCGGGAGTAGATGAAAGCAAAAGCCGGTCAGTATTGGCGCCCCGCGGTTCCGATCGGCGCGGAGTTGAGCGAAAAGCAGGCTCATGCACAGCGACAATTGTCGCTCTTTGTCGCTAGCAACAAGAAAAGCTGGGTGACGAACCCGGCTTTTTCGTTATGGCCAGCATTGAACGCGGATCATGGCGCGAGTAGAATGCCGCGCGCAGTCATACACAATTGAGGGGCGAGAAGCCGGTCGCCCCTGAGCGCAGATGGCCTTTGCTTATAAGTATGGAAATCTGGAAGACATTTCTTTTTGTATTCGGTGGTAATGCCGGGCTGCTTCTCGCTATAGGATATCTAGTAAAGTCATTGCCTGATAAGCGTATCGTGGAAGACACCAAACGGTTCGAAATCGAGCTAAAGGCAAAATCCGATGCGGCAATCGAGCATGTCAGGAACACATTGCAATTGCAGGCAATAGAGCATCAGGTCCGCTTTTCCCGTTTGCATGACAAGCGAGCTTCGGTCATTGCCGAGCTTTACGGTTATCTCGTTAAAGCCCTATTGGAGGCAGAGGATTTTTTGCACCCCATTCAAGATCCCGCGGAAGGTGGTAAGAAGGAAAGCCAAGCCATGCCTCATAAACTGATCTACTTCGACACGAATATATACGCCATAGTCAAAAACCATCTCAGGGACCAGACCGCCGACTATGACCTGATCAAGAGAGCGATTGAATTTGACTTCATTATGATCCCCGGCAGCATTGCGGTTCTTGAGGGGGCCCTCCCCATACATCGCAGCAAATCGCCCACGGTCTTTGCGCTTGAAAAACAAACATACGCAGAGATTATGAACTGGAAGGTGTTTCGTGTTCCTTCGGGATCCGGGCTTGACATGATGATAAATTAGTCAATCCCCGTTCCCGAAAGAACACCAACGCCTTGTTAGCCGGCTCTCTGCGCCGTCAAAGAATTTCAGCGGCCATGTCGGCGCCGCAGGATCCTACTCGAACGGTATTAGATCCCTCAGCTCAACATCCTGCTCGCTTACCCGCGCCTTCGGCCCACTACAAAATCTAGCCGGCGCGCTGCGTAAGAAGCCCCACTAGCGCCTCGCACTTTGGGTAAGTTGGCGAATGTTTTACATATTGATTCGAGCTCTTGTAATGTGAGTGTCTGTGGAGTGGATGATGGTATGCAATCACTAGACTTGGCCATCGAAATTGCGAGCAGAAGCGAAGCGGGTCGCATCCTTTGCTCCCCCAGTCGGTGTGCTGAAGTGTCATATCTGGTCTCAATCGGAGAGCCTGAGGAACGGCCTCCAGCAGGCTATCGCAATGTGCGGCGTAAGCTGCGATTACAGTTTGCAGATGTCGAGGTCGAAGAGTCTGGCCCGACTGAAGAAGACATCAACAGAATCATCAGTTTGGCCGATAGTCTAAAACCCGTTGGTGGAAAGGTGCTGATTCACTGTGGAGCGGGAATCAGCCGTTCTGCGGCCGCGGCGCTGATTATGTACGCTTGCTGGCTAGGTCCTGGCAGAGAACAGGAGGCAATGGAAAAAGTCTTTACACTGCGTCCCCTCGCCAGGCCGAACCGCCGGATGGTAATGCTGGCGGACAAGATACTGGGTAGAGAGGGCCGTCTTATTGATGCCCTGACTTGGAAAAAAGCAGACTTGCCTATGCCGGGGGGCTGAACGGTTACGGTCAAAGACAGACCTGATGTGAGCATTGGGCGAACTGTCTAGACCTGTTTATGATAATAATCCAGACAACTCACTGAAGGCTCACGAACGGCCTAACGCAGCGAGTGGAGGCCTCGCGTGATACGAGGTGCTTCTTGGCGCTTTGCCGCCTTCCCTGCGTGTTTCGGGCAAGATATTCGTAAACTTTCGGCAGATTTGTTTGACCAAGGACCAACTTCGCGTCAAACCAATTAGCCCTCAGCACACATTTATTCGTACCTCAGAGCGACCATCGGATCCACTTTCGTCGCTCGGCGCGCTGGCAGGTAACAGGCCAACAATGCGACTGCCGCGAGCAAGCCTGAAAGCAGCGCGAAAGTCGCCGCATCGGTCACGCTCACCTGGTAGAGAAAATCGGACAGCACACGCGTGAGCGCGCGCGCTCCGGCTAAGCCAATTGCTAGACCTACGAGCACGAGCCCCATGCCTTGCTTAACTACGAGCCGCAGGACGTCGCCCGCCTGCGCGCCGAGCGCCAGGCGAATGCCGATCTCGTGCGTGCGCTGTGTAACCGAGTAGGAGATGACGCTGTAAATTCCCGCTGCCGCCAAGATCAATGCGAGCGCGGAAAAAGAGCCGAGCAGGAGCGTGTAAAAACGCGGATCGGTGACTTGCTTTGCCACGACCTGCTGCATCGTCGCCACGTTGTGGAGCGGAAGTTCCCTGTCCACCGTTTGCAATTCGCTTCGCAAGCTGGCGATGAAGCTCTGCGGTTCGGCGGTCGTGCGAATGACGAAGGTCATTTCGCCGACAAACCAGCGGAGCTGATCGGAGACTTGCGCATATGGCTCATATACTGCTGATGCGAGCGGTGCGTTCAAGTCCCATTGTTTGACGTCACCCACAATGCCGACGACTTCGCGCCACGTTTCACCAGGAAAGCCGATATCGAGTCGTTTCCCGAGCGCGCTTTCATTCGGCCAGAGTTGATGAGCCAATGACTCGCTGATGATGAGCACGCCGGGCGAGTTGGCGGTGTCGTGCTCATTGAACGCACGGCCTTGAAGCAGCGGGATGCCAAGCGCGCGAAAGTAATCTGCGCTCACGGCCACTTTGCTCGCTATCACGCCGGGGCGATCCTTGGATTCACCTTCTATGACGAGACTGCCTTGAATGCTCATACCGGCATGGCTGAGCGGGAGCGAGTTGACAACACCGGCCGCTTGCACCTCAGAATACGCGGCGAGGCGGGCGAGCGCTTGTTGGGCGTAAGTCTTCACCTTCGCCGTCGTAGGATAGTCGGCTTGAGGCAACGCTGCGCTCGCCGTCAGGACGTGATCGGGGTTGAAGCCCGGCTTCGTCTCGCGCAATCGCGTGAAGCTCTTGAGCAGCAATCCTGCGCCGATCAGCAGCACTAACGCGAGCGAAACTTCCGCCACAACGAGCAAGCTGCGCAAACGATGGAATGATCCGCTGCCTGTTCCGCGCGTCCCGCCTTCTTTAAACGCCGTGTTGAGATCGAGCTGCGATGTTTGCAGCGCGGGCGTGAGACCAAAGATGATGCCCGTGAGAATTGAAAGCAGCAGCGTGAAGCCTAGTACCCACGAGTCAATTCTGATAGCAGTGGGTCGCGGAATATCCTGCGGCGCAAAGGCGACGAGCAGATCGAGAATTCCCGATGCCAGCCACAATCCGAGCACGCCGCCTGCCAGCGCAAGCAGCAAGCTTTCGGTCAGCAATTGCCGAACGATGCGCAACCGGCTTGCGCCCAAAGCCCCACGCATCGCCATCTCTTTCTGTCTGGTCGCTGCGCGCGCGAGCAGCAGATTAGCCACGTTCGCGCAAGCGATCAGCAAAACAAAACTCACTGCGCCCAGGAAAATCAGCAGCGATGAGCGTACATTCCCGACCACCTGATCTTGCAAAGGAATCAAGTTGACGTTCAGCGTCCGATTTTTCTGCAGTGATTCTTGCTGTAACCGTTGGGCGAGAGTTGTCAGTTCGGCTTGCGCCTGCGCTGGCGTGACATGCGGTTGCAGCCGCGCGATGATCTGCAGATCATTGCGCGTCGGGCTGAGCGTAACCGGCAACCAGGCATCGGCTTCGTCGGGGAATTTGAATCCTTCGGGCATCACTCCGATCACGGAGCAAACGTCACCTTCAACTTTGATGGTCTGGCCGATGACTGAAGGATCAGCATTGAAGCGTCGCTGCCACAGCCCGTAGCTCAAGATTACGACCGTGTTGCTGTTCGGCTGAATGTCACCGCCGGATGAAGGCCGTCCGATCTCTTCCGGTAAAAATGTACGCCCAAGCAGCGGCGGCACGCCGAGCGTGGCGAATAAATTTTCAGTGACGCGCGCGATCCGCACGCGTTCAGGCTCCGCGCCGCCCGTCAGGTTTCCCTGCTGCGCCGCAAAGTATGCCGCCATCTGCACGCAGGAGCGACACTGATTGCGCCACTCGACAAAATGTGGAGCCGTCACGGCGCTGATTCTTTCGCCACGACTGCCCTGCTCGAAAGCGGAGTAGACCATCAGACAATCAGGTTCGGGATAAGGCAGCGGACGCAGCAACACTGCATTGACGACACTGAAAATCGCGCTGGTCGCGCCAATGCCCAACGCGAGCGTCAATACAGCGACGATAGTAAAGCCCGGATTCTTCCGAAGCATCCGCAGGCCGTAGCGCAGGTCTTGCCCTAACCGCTCGAGTGATGTCCAGCCCCACATCTCGCGCGTCACCTCTTTGACTAAACCCACATTGCCAAATTCTCGACGGGCAGAAGTCGCGGCCTGCTCGGACGTCTCGCCGCGCTCGATCCGGTCGTGTATCGCCATCTCGAGATGACTCTGAATCTCTTCATCGAGTTCTTTTTCCCGCTGTCGTCGCCACCACCATGAGAACTTCATGCTTGACTCTCCTTCCTCCCTGGATTGAGGATGCCAGCCATTGCCGCCGAGAGCTGTTCCCAGCACGAGCGTTCCGCCAGCAACTGTTTCTTGCCCGCCGCAGTCAGGCGGTAGACTTTGACGCGCTGACTATTCTCCGAAACCTTCCACTCCGAGCTGACCCATTTCTGTCGTTCCAGCCGGTGCAGCGCCCGATAGAGTGAGCCGGTATCGACTTGGAGCACTTCACCAGATCCCGTCCGAATCGCCTGGCTGATGCCGTAACCATGCTGTGGCCCCCATTGCAGTGTCTGCAGCACGAGCAGGTCGAGCGTCCCTTGCAGCAACTCAATCCGATTTTGATAGCGATTTTTCATGGTATTTCCTTTCACGAGCATTTCTAGGATGTAGACATCCTACGCCAATGCATATAGAATGTCTACACCCCCTAAGGGGTTACGCTGCTAGGCTATCTTGAGAATTATCGTGTCCCTTCTGGAAGTAGGCTGACCACTTTCGGCAGGCTGGCGTGACGCCGCAACTCTCAATCATCTATCTTCTCCTCCGATCTCGAAATTTTATCTTCGGAGGTTCAGTCATGACTTCAACCATTGCCGCTGATCTACTCTATCTCTTCATCCGCCGGTTTTCGCAAGGCCGCATTCGCTGGTGGCCCGAAGATCAAGACGCGCCGCTCCACCCACTGGAAGCCCAGCAACTCTCGGGTCGGGTAAGAGGATAGCATTGCTGCCATCCCCTCCCCTCAGAACCGTGCGTGCGACTTTCACCGCACACGGCTCAAGCCTTTCAATCGCCCTCTTCCGAGGACGCGGTTGAACAATCAAATTCAAGTCGCTTGTCTGTCTGCGCATGCAATTGCTGATGACAGGTTGGATGCATCAAGATCAGGTTGGCCATTGAATCATCGCCACCGTCGCCTACCCTCACTCGATGGTGCAGATGCCAGCCGGTTTCGCGCGTGATCTTTTCGCCGCATTGCGGACATCGGCCATCCTGATTGAACCATAGCCTCAGGAGCTTATCGTATCCGTGGAGATTCTCCTTCATTTGAAGAGCCATTCGCTCTTCAAAGTAGGTCTCCCATTTCGGATCGTAAGGATTGGCTGTGGCCTTTATCTTGACGTGACGTTTGATCGGCACGTCAGTCGCCTTTACCAATCGGAGCGTTCGAGGTTTCCCACGACGACCCGGGATTGTTCCTTGCAAGACGTAATTCCTATTTCCTACGCTGGTGAAATACTTCTTGTAACACCAGGTGAGGGTCTTGCAGGGATGGCGACGCTGCATCCAGCGTCTGAGTTCACAGAAGATATAGCTGTCTACTTTCTGGAAGGTCTCCTTACTTGCAGATGTGCGGTGGAACAGCGCCCAACCTCTAATCATCGGGTTAAGCGTGAGCAACAGCTTTTCCACCGGCGAGTGGAGATGTTGGCCAACAGTCGCCTTGACCTCACTGAGGAAGGTTTTGACATTCTCACGCGACGGCTTGGTGAGGAATTTGCCGCCGTATTTGCGAATGTGTTTGCCGAGGAAGTCAAAGCCTTCTGCAATGTGCGTGATGCGCGTCTTGCTCTCTGACAGCTTCAATCCTCGTTCTTTGAGAAATTCCACGATCAGAGGGGTGACTTCATTCTCCAGAATTTCTTTTCTTCTTCCGGTGATGATGAAATCGTCGGCGTACCGCACAAGTTTGACCTGTTTACCGCTATGTCTCGGAAAATGTTCGCCGAGTAATGGTTCCAACCCGTCGAGGGTCAGATTCATCAGGGCGGGCGAAATAATGCCTCCCTGCGGCGTTCCGGCAGTAGTCGGATGGTAGACGTCTTGCTCGATTAATCCCGCTTTGAGCCACTTCCGCAGGATAGTTCGATCCATTGGAATGTGGTCGAGTAGCCACTCGTGCGAGATTTCGTCAAAGCAACTTTGGATGTCGCCTTCGAGAATCCATTGCGCCGATGCAGAACGAGAGAGAGCGTTACGGCATTGTTCAATCGCGTCGGCCACGGACCGGGCTTTCCGAAAGCCATAGGAGTTCGGATCGCCGGTCGTTTCGGCGATGGGGTCGAGAGCGAACAAGTGCAGCGCCTGATGCGCGCGGTCCTGCATCGTCGGTATTCCGAGCGGACGCAGTTTTCCATTCCGTTTGGGAATGAAAACGCGTTTGAGGGGCTGCGCCTTGTAATCTTCTGTAGAGAGTTCGGTGACTGCCTGCGCTTTCTGTTGTGGAGTGTCGAGCTTTTGTCCGTCCACTCCAGCCGTGCGCCGGCCTGAATTCTCTGTCACGCGTCGAACAGCGAGGCAACGCGCGCTGTAGGAGCGGGTGAGGATGAATTGCAAAGCGCGGACTTTGCGCTTCTCATTCTGTTGCTGCGCCTCTACGATTCGTCTTTGCAGGCGACGCACGTTGCGATTGGCTCGCTTCCAGTTTATGGAAGGCCAGTCAACGGCTGAACGCAGGCTCGCGCCAGCAGCGCCATTGGGGGCTGCTTCAGGTTCTCGACGAATTCCTGTTCTTTGCATCGTCGTCATAGAGATTCGTAGTGAAAGACCTCGCGGAAGTCTGCGCGATTACTCGCGCCGTGATCTTGACCAGAGTGGTTGGTCGCAACGGCTATCCTGACCATTACAATCAGGCATTGGCTTTCTCCGCGATCCTTTACCCGGCCTCTCGTGGGCTTCCCTTACGGTCAGCTTTCCGCAGCTTTATAAAACAAGCGAAGCGGCGGAAGAGGTCGGGCTTACCACGTTCCGCGTCAATCACAGGATCGTTTAGGTCTCGCCTCTACGCCGGTGGCCATCCGTCCACGATGCAGGATAACTGAGCCTGCATACCGGCCACTTACCTTTTGGTCACAGCGTTTCAGCCTCTTTCGCTGTTCACACGTGACGACGCTTGTACGGCGATTCATATTTCTTGACCATGCGATCCATTCCTAGCCTCCGACCGCCTTGAGGCTGGCAGTCGCCGTTTTTCCTCGCGGATTAACGGCCATCAGGAGATGAGGTTACATTGTCACGGCAGCTCCGCACCCGGTCGTTACCAACCGCGCACGCGCCGGTAGGAAACCGCTGGTGGAACAGCGGGTGAAGTCCTGCGCGCGCAGGCTTCACAGTTAATTAACGCGACTTCGTGTCGCACCAGTCATTCGTGGCGAAGAGCCTGGAGCGGATCGACCTTCGTCGCGCGCCGCGCCGGAATGAAGCTCGCAATTAGGGCAACAACGACCAGGAGCAAGGCGATCGAAGCAAAAGTCGCCGGATCGGTCGCGCTCACTTCGAAGAGCAGATTCTTCAAGACACGAGTCAGGGCAATCGCCGCCGCCACTCCCAACGTAACGCCGACGAGCGTCAGGCGCATTCCCCCCCAGATCACCATCCGCAATACATCGCCTGCTTGCGCGCCCAGAGCCATCCGAACGCCGATCTCATGCGTGCGCTGGCTGACGGCGTATGAGATGACGCCGTAAATTCCGATCGTCGCGATGACGAGCGCAAGGCCTGCGAAGACGCCGAGCAGGAGCATCTGGAAACGCCGTTCCGCGACTGAAATCGACAAGCGTTCATCCATTGTGACGACACGGCGGACAGGCTCATTCGGATCTATTGCTTGCGCCTCATTGCGTATGGCGCCGGCTAAGCTTGATAGACCGGTCGGGTCGTTTTGACCAGGGGAGACTCGGACGGCCAAGGTCAGGTACATATCGAGGTCCGAATCCTGCAAGTATGGGAGGTAAACCTCAGGCTGAACCACCTGGTCTAGACCGAGATGACGAGTATCGCCCACTACTCCCACAATGGTCGGTTTGTGTGAATGAATAAACAGCCGGCGCCCGATCGGGTTCTCGTTGGGGAAGAAACGCCGGGCCAGCGTTTCGTTGATGATTGCGACTTTCGACGACCTGATGTCATCCTGTGCGGTGAATGGTCGTCCGATCCGCAACTGGATACCCATTGTCCGAAAGTAGTCGGCGCTGATGTGATTTATTGTGATAGATTGC
>Ga0081455_10003097_pt1 | contig 19365 bp, 16 predicted proteins | sample TabmetS3T2R1_FD_70207 | JGI IMG/M metagenome (GOLD analysis project Ga0081455, IMG submission 70207) | Tabebuia heterophylla rhizosphere microbial communities from the University of Puerto Rico - S3T2R1 | ecosystem: Host-associated > Plants > Roots > Rhizosphere ... | reverse complement strand
GCTCGCGTGGTTTGATTGCTCGCTCCGCTCGCTGCGATGTTCGCTGGGTTGCCGCCGTCTTCGTCGGAGCTGGCGGAACGGAGAAGCGTTGTTCCACCATCTCCTCCTGCAGAACGGCGGCGCGAACATCGCAGTGTTTGATTGCTCGCTCCGCTCGCTGCGATGTTCGCTGGGTTGCCGCCGTCTTCGTCGGAGCTGGCGGACGGAAAAGCGTTGTTCCACCATCTCCTCCTGCAGAACGGCGGCGCGAACATCGCCGAATCCGCCGACGTTGTCGTCACTCGCAGACGGAAAGGCATGTCTGCTCCCTCCTCCTCCGCCTTGCGGCGCGCGATTTCCGACGCTCGCAGCTAGTGCAGAAATTGGCTCAGGTCACGCTTTAGGTACTGGCCGTGACCCTTCGTACCCACGAAGCCGGAATCGTCGATCAGCACAGTCCCGCGGGACATCACCCAGTCCACGTGGCCGTCGATCTCGAATCCCTCCCAGGCGGAGTAGTCCATGTTCATGTGGTGCGTTTTCTCATAGCCGATCGAGGTGTGGCCCGCCGGATCATAGATCACCAGATCGGCATCGGCCCCCGGCTGGATCACGCCTTTCTTGCTGTGCAGACCGAACATCAGCGCCGGAGTCGTGGACGTCAGCTCGACCCAGCGGCGCAACGAGATTTGGCCGGTGACCACGCCCTGGTACATCAGATCCATCCGGTGCTCGATTCCCCCGATGCCGTTGGGAATCGCCCGGAAGTCACTCACTCCGAGCTCCTTTTGCTCCTTCATGCAGAACGGGCAGTGATCGGTGGAAACGATCTGCAAGTCGTTGGTCCGCAGCGCCTGCCACATAGCGTCTTGATGACCCTCCGCGCGAGCTCGCAGCGGGGTGGAACACACCCACTTGGCGCCCTCGAAGCCAGGCGCGCCAAGTTGATCTTCCAACGACAGATAGAGGTATTGCGGGCAGGTTTCGCCAAAGACGTTCTGACCACGGTCACGAGCCGCAGCCAACTGTTCGACCGCCTGTTTGGCACTGACGTGCACCACGTAGAGCGGCGCGCCGGCCAAGTTGGCGATCATGATCGCGCGATGTGTCGCCTCCTCCTCCATCTGCCAGGCCCGCGCGATTCCGTGGTAGTAGGGCGATGTCTTTCCGGCCGCATACAGCTGCTCGGCGAGGACGTCGATCGCGGGCCCGTTCTCGGCATGCATCATCGTCAGCAGACCGGTCTCTGCCGACTTCTGCATCGCCTTGAGGATCTGTGCGTCGTCGGAATAGAAGACACCCGGGTATGCCATGAACAGCTTGAAGCTCGTCACGCCGTCGTCGATCAATCCGTCCATTGCCTTGAGCGAGAACTCATCCACCCCGCCGATGATCTGGTGGAAGCCGTAGTCGATGCAGGCGTTTCCCGCCGCCTTGGCGTGCCAGGCTGCCAGCCCCTCCTCGACCCGCTCGCCGTAGCGCTGCACGGCGAAGTCGATGATCGAAGTGGTGCCGCCCCAGGCGGCGGCGCGAGTCCCGGTCTCGAAAGTGTCAGAGGCCTGGGTACCGCCGAAGGGCAGTTCCATGTGCGTATGTGGGTCGATCCCGCCCGGAATGACATACCTCCCCGTCGCATCGACCACGGAGTCAACGCTTCCTTCAAGATCAACTCCAAGCAGCTTTGATCCAGGATTCAGCACCGCGCTGATGATCTCGCCGTCGACCAGCACGTCGGCGGCGGCAGCACCCGTGGCATTGATCACGGTCCCATTCTTGATCAAGGTCTTCATGTGGTACCTCCAGTGCTGCTCGCTGTGCCGATCGAAGGGCTGTGTCCAATGGCCTTCGACAGGCTCACGACACAAACCACGATCATGGCTTGGGGATCGCGACGTAAGACTCAGGTCGTCGGTCCCGATAGAACTGCCAGGTGTTGCGTACCTGCCTGATCATGTCCATGTCGAGGTCGCGGACTACGACCTCCTCATGCTCCGCGCTCCCCATTGCACCGACCACGTTGCCCTGCGGATCGCAGAACTGGCTGGAGCCGTAGAAGGTGACGGCAAGCTCGCCGTACTCGTTGTCCTCCCGGCCGACTCGATTGGGCGCCGCGACGAAGTAACCGTTGGCAGCGGCTGCCGCGGGTTGCTCGATTTCCCAGAGGCGATTGGAAAGTCCGGGCTTCGTGGCGTTGGGGTTGAAGACAATCTGGGCACCGTTCAGACCCAGCTCGCGCCAGCCTTCGGGAAAGTGACGGTCATAACAGATGTAGATCCCGATCGGGCCGACAGAAGTCTGGAATACGGGATATCCGAGGTTGCCGGGCCGGAAGTAGAACTTCTCCCAGAATTTGTCGAGGTTCGGTATGTGATTCTTGCGATATTTCCCGACCACGGTCCCGTCGGCATCGACTACCACCGCAGTGTTGTAGTAGATACCTGGCTGCTCCTCCTCGAAGATCGGCAGCACCGCGACCATCGACAGCTCAGCGGCGAGTGCGGCAAAGCGCTGCACGATGGGCCCGTCGGCGGGCTCGGCGTAGTCGTAATACTTGACGTCCTCGGTAATGCCCAGATACGGCGAGTAGAACAACTCCTGGAAGCAGATCACCTGTGCTCCCTGAGTCTTGGCACTCCGAGCGAACTGCTCGTGCTTGTCGAGCATCGATTGCTTGTCGCCGGTCCAGGTTGTCTGGGTGATCGCGGCCCGGATCACTGTCACGCTGCTGCCTCCCCTTGAGTGTCTTCATTCTGACTTGTCAGCCCCCCAGACCGCTATGGCACCCTGTGACGCTGACGAGTCGGACGCAGCCGATAGCGTGTCAGCCGTGCTTGAAGGACTTCGCGCTGATCTGGATGCGGTGGGGCTCAGTCGGTTCGACATCCAGCTGCCGGGCGATGACTCGGCGGTAGCGCCGCTGGAAGGGGCGCTTCGGGTACGCGCCGACGGGACGAGATTCATGCTCGAGACGGTGGACTACGGCGAGGCCTACCGGCTACTCAGTGCGGACTCCGAAGCCGAAATCAAGCAGGCGGCAATTGGTTATGTATCTCGGCCGCTACCGCCCATCCGCGCGATGTCGCGTGACGAGCTGGACACCATCGTGGGTCGGGTCGCGCTGCACTACTTCGACCTGCGCGATCGTGCGCGGGAGCCGGGGCCGCACGGCATTGTGATCGACTTGCCGTCGGAGCTGCCGATCGACAGGATCGGAGCGCTCGACGGTGTGCATACCTACCCCATCGACACTCCCTTTGAGTTCCGTTCACTCCCCCCAACCTCGCTGCGCCCTGAGAACGACGTTCACAAATTCCTGACAACGGCCGATATCCGGGTCCGCGCTGTGATTACGCCGCCCTGGTTCGGACGGCCGGGCGGGGGTCTTCGCTTCACCCTGCAACAGCCAGAAACCGGACTGCGGGATCTAGTGGTCTCGGGGCGCCTGAAGCGCCTACAGATCCTTGCGTCCTGAGCTCCACCTGTGCCCTGATCCCAACATGTGCCCTGAGCCTGTCCAAGGGCGTCCCGAGCCTTAACAGCGGCACAGATGTGCCTTGAGCTCGTCGAAGGGGAAACCTGAAGGGGTTTCGACGGGCTCAGCCCGCCTCCAGCCCGATTCCCGCGACTCAGCCCGCATGCAGATCGAATAGCGGTTCGCCGTTGGGGTGCCGGTAGCTGCTAGCGATATCGGCGAGCTCCGCCAGGGCAACCCAGCTGAAATCAAGGGCGCGTTGATGACCGATGTAGCCGATCGGAAAGGTTGCCTCGCCGCCGGGCCACGCCAGCTCGAAGTCAGTGGGCCCCTTCTCGAGGGTGCATCCGGGTGCTAGCCGGTTGAGCTGGATCTTGGGCAGCGGGGTACGCAAGCGGAGCAGCTTACTAAGCTCCATGATCAGGAATCGCCGGGCCGCAGCAGCCGTTGAAAAGGTCCCCATGGTGTTCCGGTAGTCGGGGCGTACCACAGATTCGTAGACGAACTGGGACTGCCGGTAGGCAATGGCACGTCCGGTCTGTGCATCTCCCGCCACGAGAATGTCTGCCTCAGACGGCTCGCGGCGTTCCCAGCCGAAGTCATTGAGCACCGCGTCGACCGTGGCCTGATCAACTTCCTCGTCGTCGGGAGGCGGCACCTCGATTGGTGGCGATTCCATGAGGCGGCCCTTGGGACGCTCGAATGTCTCGGTCTCGGTGGCCCGTACGCCGAGATCGAACAACGGTTCGCCATTGATGTGCCGGTAGCTCGCGTCGATGGTGGCAGGGTCGGCGTCAACCACCCAGCTGAAAGTGACGGCTTCATATCGGCGATAGAAGGTGGCCTCGGCCCCAGGCCAGCTCAATAGGTGTCCGCTGGGCACCTCCTCGAGCTGGCACCCCGTTGCCGGTTCCGTCATCACGATCGGAGCCATTCGGGTGCGGAATCGTAACGAATCGCCCAGATCCATGATCAAATAGCGGCGAGCGTCTCGCGCCGAGCTGAACACTGCAGCTGTCGATCGCTTTCCGCGACTGGTGATCTCGAAAGTGAAAAGGCCGTGTCGGACCGCGAGCAGGCGGGTGTCCTCAAGATCGCCTACTTGCAGAATGGTCTCAGAATCGCCGGGCCACCGGTCCAGGCCCAGCTCCTCGACCAGCTCCTCGATCAGGAGCATGTCGGTCAAGAAAGCCTCGTCTTCGCTGGGTCGATCAGACATCAGCCCGGCATTTTATTCGGACGTATTGCTGTTCCAATCTTGGTAGTGCGGGGTGGTGCCGCCAGATGGTCGTGGCCAGTCTGCCGGCCAGCGGGTATCGCCAATCAATTCGATGATGCCCTGGTTTCTTAGCTCGGAGACGGTGAATGCCTGACCTTCAGCGTCCAGGATCCGGATTTGCAGACCGCCGCCTTCCCTACCGAAGGCGGGCGCCACCTCAGAGACCTCGATCACCGCGTTCGGAGGCAGTTCGCCGGTAAGTTGCATGGTCAGATAAGGCTGACGCAAGCTGCCTGGTGGAAGCGCGCGTTCCTCGAACGTGGTACCAGGCAACGACAGATAGCCGCCTCGCTCGCTGCCCAGCCGATCGAGAACGTCGCCGTAGTGAGCTTCGAACTGCTCGACACTGACGAAGTCGATACGGCGTCCTGCGACCGCACCCTCGTTGCCTGGGTACCGCAGATAGTTCGACTCATCGACATAGCGCGCTTCCCAGTCCTCACGGCTGTACGGGTTGCCACCGGCGTCCCGACCGAACGGGGCTTCCGGATCGGTAACCAGGTCCCGGATCACGTGTGGCAGGTCTTCAAGCCTCGGCGGCAGATACTGGTCGCCGAGCCGGCCGTGTTCTGCCATCGGCTGCCCGTAGCTGGGATCGATGGCGTTGCCACGGGGGTCGTCGACACGCGTGAAGTCAGGACCGTAGTCGGCATCGGAGAGTACTGGGTCGCCTTGATCCCGATTCCACTCATGACCGGCTCCGCCACCACCGCCGCTCGCAGGGCCATCGGGCCCGCCCGTACCGGCATCTCCGCCACCAGTGCCTGGACCGTCCGGCAGCGCGCCACCACCATGGCCAGGCGTACCGCCAAGACCGCCGCTATGGCCACTGTCGCCGATGTGGTTTGCGATATCGCCGCCGCCCGAGCCAACCAGGGCAGGCTCACGGACTGGAACTGTCACGGCAGTATCGACGGCACGGACCGGAACGTCGACCGTACTACCAGTGGTTGGCACATCGAGCGTCATGTCGCCCCTGGCCACTGCCGGAACCTCGATCGTCGGCGCATCGACCTTCGGCAGCTCCGGGATGTCGATCTTGCCGGCCGCGTCGAGATTGCCAATGTCGATCTTGGAAAGATCGACCGACTTCACAAGGTCGGCGATGACGGGCAAGGCGATCCTTGCGCCCGCCGTGCCGACCTTGATCAACGCCGAGGCCGGGTCGACAACGTCGATGATCTTGGCCGCAGTACGAATGGCAGCTGCGGCGGTGCTGGCGCTGGTCCGTACAGGTGCCGTCGCAGCGCCAGCCGGAATGATGATCGAGGCGACATTGAACGTGGCCTCGCCGGCGGCCGCTGCGGGATCGTCCTTCCACTTGTCCCAGGCCAGGAGGCCTTTGCCGGCGTTGAGCACCGTCATCTGACAATCGCGGAGAAAGTTTCCGGCTGGACCCGGCATGTTGGCGATCATGAGGGTGCCAGGCAGGCTGGTCACAGCGAGGCCTACCGCAAGCTTGCCGAGGTTGCCCCAGGCGGCTCCGTAAGTGTCGCCATCGAACCACTCTCCGGTTTGCGGGTTGTAGCCCAAGGTGAGGGAGCCAAGCCCCTCCACAGTTCCCCAGATTCCGCCGACGATCACTCCATCCCACACGAAGCGCCCGACCGCGCCGGCAGCCTTCTCACCGCAGGACTCGCTGCGCTCAACCGTCTTGCCCCACGGCGTCTCCGCACCATCTGGAATCTCGGTGACGCCGTAGCCGTTCGGGTTGTCTTCGGTGGCCGCCTCGACATGCGGGAAGCCGATGATGTCATAGATTGCATTGGCGCATTTGCGTTCCGCCGCCCAGAGCAGCACCATCTGGGCGTTGACTCTACGGATCAGGTCATTATTCGCATCAACCGAATCCTGGTCCTCATGCCACTCAACGGTTGAGCTGATTGCGCCGGCTCGGGTGAAGGTGGTTTTTTCCACCCCACCAGCGATTGAGGCCACGAAGCTCTGCGCCTCGGCCTTGATCTTGGCTAGCTCGGCCTTGATCGGTTCCACCTCAGCCGCATAGGTCCGGAGCGCGCTGCTGACTCGATCGACGTTGTTGCCGAAGGTTTCGGCGTGGGTCTTGACCGGGTCCATGACGCCGAACAGCGTCGTAGCCTCAGGGGCCTCGTAGTGATGCGCAAGTCGCTGCCATGCGGTGACGACGGTGCCACCCTGGTCGCTGACCTCATCGCCGATCGTCTGAATCTCGTTGGCGGCAATCTCGACCATGTCCGGGCGCAAATTGTCTCCCGGAATGGCAGCCGGATCGATATGGTCAGGCATCAGTAGCCTCCCATCCTCGGCATTACTGGTGCCTGCGGATTGGCCGTGACGGCGGCGTTCCTCTGGTAGGTCTGCACCATCTCCAGATCGCCGTCGACGTAGGCCTTCGTTGCCTGGTACGCCCCGGTGATCGCCGCACCCACCCGGGTGCCGATGGCCTCCAAGCCGACAGACTGATTCTCAAAGAAGGTCTGCAGCGCGGGGACGACGGCGCCGCTGCCGCCGGTTCCTGTAGCGGCGAACTCCACCCAGCCCTGCAGGGGTTTCAGGATGGTGCCGAATTCCTCCGCTTCGCTCTTCGTCGCGTTCAGTACCGTCTCTACGCCGTTGGGGTCGATCCGGTAACCAGTCATCGTCGTCTCCCGGAAGGCTTCAGCCGATGTTGTCGACCGCTGTCTTGGCCCGCTGCAGCGATTGCGCTGCGGTCTCGTCATTGCTTCCAAGTGATGAACGCAGCACTTGGACGATGCCCCGTACCTCGTTGGCAATGTTGTGCCAACGCTGCTCCTTTGCGGCGTACTCTTCCGAGGCACCGTCAGCCTGGTAGTCCGACATGGCAAGCTGCACATCGCGGTCACGCTGGTTGATCAGCGACTCCAGATGACCGGCAACCGCATTGAAATGATCTTGAGCCGCCTGGGAGGCGGGGATATCGAAGTCGCGGCGATCCGCGGCGTTTCCAGCAGGCATGGTGTTTCCGTCGACCTCTCTCAGCGGGATCCGGAGAACCGGGCGGACTCGAAGTTGGCGCTCGCCTGGGCTGCGGTGGTCTCGTCGACCATCTGTTGCTCACCAGTGACGAATGCGGTGTTCTGCCCCTGGATGCCGCCGAGCACAGCGGCAAGCGCCGAGTTCAGCTCGTTGGCGATTTGATCAGTCTCGCCCTTGAACCTGTCGAACGCGGCGCGGCCGGCCCCGTTGAACTTGCCCTGGATAGGTTCGGCCGCGGCGAACAACTGCTTCACCAGGCTTCCGAGATCGTCGTTGGCCGAGGACGTCTGCTTGGTCAGGACCGTAAGCGTCTCAGCGCCCATCGCGAACTTCATCAACTACTCCTCTCCCCCGAGATCGAGGCGAAGGTAACGGTTGGGTCACGGACGAGAAATAACCTAGCGCCGCTTGAGGTCAGATTTGGCGTTATCGAGCATGTCGGTCCCGGGTCCCGGACCAATACTCTTGCTCGACACGTCGGCACGTCGACGTCGACACCCCACGCTGCGTGGGACGTTCACGCTGGGCACGGCGTGCATGCCATGTACACCGTGGGCAATCAAGGTACGCCCGGCCTTCTGGCGCGGATCCCGGGTTCGGCGCGAGATAACGGTCGGATAACACGAATCCCTGCACATTGCCCTCGAGAGGTGCAAACTTACGGGCTGAACTCTGAAGGTTCCGAACCACCCGGAGGTTCCCATGCCCGGAGCGCTCGCTGGTGTCGCTAGCTGCGCACGGTGCGGCAAGCTGCAGACTGCAGCCGGCGTGCTGTGCCAGTCATGTGGGACGGCGCTCACGCCCGCCGCGCGAGGCAGCGTGCTTGGTACCTACACCCCGTTGCTGGCCGGGGTTGCGCGGGCGAGTGCCGTACGCCGCTACGTGGCGCTGCTGATCGACGGGCTTCCACTCGTGGCCGCAGCAGGAGTCGCGGCCGCAGCGGCGGCTGCCGGTGAATTCCGAACCGTGGCCTTGATTGTCCTAGCGAGCATCGTCTTTGTCGTCGCTCAGACATTGCTGTTCGTACGTCGAGGCCGCACTTTGGGCCGCCTCGTCCTCGGCCTGCGGACAGTGGACGACCTGACGGGCAACCCGGTGGGTTTTCGCAAGATCATGGCCCGCCTGATCACTTCGCATCGGATCCGGCGGACAGTGACTGCCGATCTGGCACGCGGGCGCGACCCGTTGACGCTCGCGTTACCGCAGCTGCCTGGATCTGCCCTCGCTGAGGGCATGGACGAGGCGGTCTTCAATGCCTCCGGTCAGGGCGCCGCCGCTCTGCCCACGTCCGACGCGGTAGCGATTGTCTTCGACACCGGACGTCGGCAAGTGATTCAAAGCTCCCTGTTGATCGGCCGTAGCCCGGAAAACAACCGGGCCGCGGAGCCACGAGGCAACACGCCAGCGGCCCACCAACTGCCAGTACTCGCCCTAGCAGATCTCTCTAGGACGCTGTCCAAAACCCACGCGCTGCTGGAATGGTCGGGTTCGGTGCTGTGGGTGACCGACCTGCACTCAGCCAACGGTTCGGTGCTGGTCAGCCCTGATGGCGAGCGGCGGCCTCTGGTTCCCGGTATCCGTGGCCCCGCCTCGATCGGCTGGACCGTGGAGTGCGGCAATCGGTCCTTCTCGGTGCACGCGGTACCCCAGCGGGCGGCCTCATGAGTGGTCCTCAGTCCCCGAGCGCGGTGCGTCACCCGCTGCTCGACTTCGCTGGCCATGATCAGGCGGACGGGACGGCGTACGCCGCCACCGAGAGCCGGTCGCCGGTGATCTTCCTCAATGGGGGCCGTGTCAGCCTGCTCGCGGAGGCCGAGCGCGGAGGCCGCCGGGTTGCACTGGTGACCGATGAGCTGTCCAGCCTGACGCCGGCGTTCGCCGCAGTATGGCGGGATGCTGGTGCTGCCTGGGTGGTCCGTAGCCCGAATGGACTTCGCGAGGGCTTCACGGGCCGCCGGCTTTCGGACGTCGGAGAAGTCTTTGCTGCGTCGCCAATTCGAAGTGTCGATGATGTTGATCTTGGTTTCCTGCGGCCCGCGCCGGCGACTGCGGTGCAAGTCTTGGCGGTCATCTCGCTGCGGCATCAGGCACGAGCTACGACGATCTTGGGCGGTCCGATGGCCGAGCTAGCCAAGATCACTAGCGGAGCTACGCTGCAGGTCTGGGGAGCCCACGAGCCGGCCGGAAATCTTTGGGGTCGTGAAGATCTGACCACCTTCGCCCAGTCACAGATGCCGGGCCCGGTGCTGGTTGTCGGTGTGGGGAGGCGCTTCCGGGCAACGCTGACGGTGCAGCGTACGAGCGCTGGGATCGAGGAGATCACCGAGGCTCATCTCAGTTTGGGCGTGCCGAGCACAGTGGCGTTCGAAGATCATCGAAATCGCGTACTCGCCTACTTGGCCGGTCTCGCCGAAAACGCGATGCCGCTCGTTGGACTGATCATGGCGCGCCCCGGTCGCGACGATCTGCTCATTCCAGCGTTCCTGCAGCATCCCCCAACACCGATGGCACTGCTGATCGGGCCGCCCGCGGTACGTGCGCTGGACATCCCGGTTGATCAGATGATCCGCCAGTTCGGCGCGCTGCGTGTCGGCCGACCGCGGATTCCCGGTCTGCTCTTCTCCCTGGGCAGTCTCGAGGATCCGACCTGGCCATTGCTTGATGAGATCCTGATGGCGATCGGCGGTGATCAGGTCAACGAGGTCCTGGGACTCTCCTCCCGGCACACCCGTCACGAGGACGGGCATGCCGAATAATCGCGACACGATCCTGCTGGAGACCGTCAAGACCCATCGGGCGCGATTGCTCTCCGCATTTCTCTACGGCGAGCTGGCCGAGCGTCGGCTGGGCCAGGACAATCTCAAGCGCCTGCTGGGCTCCGTCGTCCTGGCGGCTGTGATCTGCACCGGATGCGTCGGCTTCGCGCTGGTGACCTCGCTGATCGCTACCCAGGCGGCACGACAGGCGCAGCAACGCAGCAGCGGCGGCCCGACGCCCGGCATCAGTGACCAGCCGTATGCGGCCGACTACTTCGATCGCAACCGGAAGGCTGGCTGGGGAGCGGCAGAGGTTGGCGGCCGCTGGAAGATGACCGGTAGTTCGTCGGAGTACCGAGTGGGTGGTGGCTCGGGTGTCATGAACGTGCCGCCGGGCGGGTCACGGAGCGCATTCTTGAACAAGACGAGCCGTGAGACAGCTGACGTCAGCGCCACCGTTGAGATCAACAAGCCGGGCTCGACTGTGGTGGTGCTGGGCCGCAAGGTCAAGGCGGACGAATACCGCGCGATTGCCAAGCTCACCAGCAGTCGCAGTTTGTCCGTGTCCCTGGCGTCGAGGCAGGCCGGTGAATCCGTGCCGCTGTCAAACACGGTCAGATTGCTGGGTTCATATCGGGCGGGCCAGGAGATCAAGATCAGGATGCAGGTCTTCGGTGTCAATCCGACTGTGCTCCGGACCAAGGTCTGGCGCAGTTCAGAGGTTGAGCCTCAGACCTGGTCTGTGACAGCGCAGGACGGGTTTGACAGGCTGCAGCGCAGCGGGGTGGTAGGAGTGGGGGCGTCGCGTCCGAGCTCGGCGCTCGATCCCGTCCGGCTTTCAGTGCTGGATTTCGTGACACGTCCGGTGATCGGTTGATCGATGCCCCGGGTTGCGAGCGTCGGAAATCGCGCGGCGCCGTGTTGAACCTCAGCGAGCGGAGCGAGCAACGCACATGGAGTGAGGCGTGGAATTCTTCCTCGACGAACAACGACGAAGTAGGCGGGTTCAGAGCACGAGGCGCGAGCGACCACAGGAAAGGGGGGCGATGACAGAGTTCACACGGCTGACAGTGATCGGGTCGGCTCACAAGGCTGATCTTGTTGTGCCGAATGACGAGGCGGTGGCTGGCCTGATGCCCCGGCTCATGGATCTGCTCGATGAACCGACTGGCTCGGTGGTCCGCCCGCTGACCCTGGTCCGCACCACAGGCGAGCAACTGGACATCGCTCTCACGATCGCAGACCAGCGGGTCTCCGACGGCGAGCTGCTCCGCCTGGTACGGTCCGACGACGCTCCGCCGCCACCCGAAGTGGCAGACGTGACCGATGTGCTCGGCGAGTCACTGCGCGATCGAGCAGGATTGTGGTCGACGTTCAGCCGGGAGCTCACCGGATCTGTTGCTATCGGCGTACTGAGCTGCGCGGTTGCGGCTCAGCTGCCCGCGGATCTGCTGCCGCTCGTCGTCGCGGTCGTTGTGCTTTCGCTGCTGTCCACCATTCTCGGACGAGCCTCGCTGCGCTGGATCTGCGTGGCCAGCACTGCCGCAGGGCTCGGCATCGCCGCGAATGCCGCCTGGCAGTTCAGCTCAGCGCTCAACCTTGCGCAAGCGCTGCAGCTCGCGGCGGCAATCATGAGCCTCGCTGTCCTCGGCTGGCTATGTCTTGGTCTCGGCTTCGGCCAGGGTTTGCATTCTCGGCCGGCCTGGTTCGGCAGTCTCGCCGGCGTCCCGATCTCAGCTTTGCCGCTGATCATGGTGGCGTTGGGCTCACCCGTCGTCGAGGCCGCCGCGGTAACTGCTGCCGTGGCGGTTGTGGTGTGCGGCCTACTGCCACGCCTGGCGCTGGCCGCTTCCGGCCTGACCGGTCTCGACGACCAGGTGGTCGAGGGTCATCCGCGGCGTCGCGACGAGGTTGCGATGACCGTCAACGATGCCTACCGGTTGCTCAGCTGGGTGACCTTCGCTGTTGCCGTTCCGATCGCGGTGACTGGTGCCACGCTGCTGGCCTCGGACGATCTCTGGGCAATCGGGACGGGTCTTGTAGTGATCACCGTGAGTGCGTTGCGAACCCGCGCCTTCCCACTGGCTGTGCAGCAGATAGCGCTCTGGTCTGCGGTACTCACCGCCTTGCTGGGCGGCCTGTTGGGCCAGCCGCGGCTGGTCGGGCTGGCCGTGGCCGCGATCTTGACCGGCATCCTGGTGCTGATATTGATCATGGTGCTGGCCAGGCCCGCACCGCACCAACGTGCCATGCTGCGACGGATTGGCAATGTGATCGAGGCCCTGTCCGTGATCGCTCTGATTCCCCTGCTGCTCGGAATGTTCGGCATCTTCAGTGATCTGCTCAGGGCGTTCTAGATCATGACGAGAGCGGCTGTGCCATCCATGATCATCTCCCAGCTGCTGGGGAGTGTCAGCGCAATCACCCGTGAGCTCACGACCAGCGACGCGCTGCTGCGCTCGCCGCTCGCACTGTGCCGCCGGATTGGCTTCGTGCAACTGCGCGGCGGCAGCGGCGCCTCCTCGACAGCGGGCTACGTGGCGAGCATGCTGGCCAGGCGGCGCGCCGGAATGGTGCTGGGGGTCAACGCCTCCGCGGGCGAGACGAACCTGCTCTGGCACGCCGGGTTGATCCGCGCCGGAGTACGCGAGGCAGGCGACCAACAGCGCCGGAGTCATCCGAGTTCTGCCGCCGATGCCAGGGCCGGGTTGCCTCTCACGGGGACTGGCCTCATTGCTCTTGATCTTGCCCGCGATCAGCTTGCGGCAAGTGCGGGCACTTGGTTCGAGCAGGTGACGCCGATCGCCAGGTTCTACGATCTGGTGATCACCGACTGGGGCATCCGCCACAGGCAGGTCGACCTGCGGCAGGTGGCCCGGGCCAGCCATGTGGTGTGTCTCGTGGCACGGGCAGACCGGTACCCGGCAGAGGAAGCTGCGGCCCTGGTTCCGGCGCTCTCGGAGGTGGAGGACCAGCCCAGTGTGGTGCTTGTGCTGGTTGATGTAGGGCGTACCGCAGGGCACACGCCACAGCTGCTTCAAGATCAGCTGCAGCTGCCGGTGCGTACCATCCCATACGACCCATCGCGAGCAGTGACGCAACCAGTCGGCAGCCGTCAACTGCCCTTCCGGACCCGGCTCGCCTACACCCGACTGTGCACGGCCTTGATGGCTGAGGCAGTACGACCGACCTACCGACGGCTGGTGGCACCGCAGCCCGACGCGGGCCTGCTGACACGCGCGGCATGGGATGGCCGATCATGACCCTGCGACTTGTTCACCGGCCCACCCGGATCACCCGCCCAATCAGTTCAGCTGAAGCCGAGACCATCGCTGCGCCTCCCACGATCACCGATGGGCATGTGAGTGGCCTGCCGCTCCAGAGCTTTTTGCCGGTGATCGGCGCGCTGTCATCGGTGATCATGATCGTAGTGCTGCGCAATAGCAACCCGGTGTTCCTGGTTGTTGGCGGCCTGCTGCTGGTGGTGGCGCTGATCGGCGGCCTGGCGATGGCGCTCAGCCATCGTGGCTCGGCGTCCCGGACCCGGCGGACTCAGCGTGAGCATTACCTCGACTTCCTCGAGAAGTTGCGAGCTCGAATGCGGGCCAAGGGCCGTGAGGTGCGTGCTGCGGCGGCTCACCTGGATCCCGAGCCGGCAGCGCTTGTGGAGCTGGTTCGCGATCCGGCCCGACTTTGGGAGCGGCGCCGGCACCATACCGATTTCTGTAACGTCCGGCTCGGTGTTGGTGACCGCGTCATGTTCTCGCTCAGCGTCCCGGAGGAACCGAACCCGGTCCATCCGTACGACCCGATCATGATCAACGAGGCCAACTCGGTGGTCGCTCACTACCGGGTAGTCCGTGGCATGCCGGTCGGGGTGAACCTGGACGGCGCCGGAGAGGTCGCCATCATCGGAGATCGGGAGAGCGTGCTCTGCGCGGCGCGTTCACTGATCTTGCAGCTGGCCGCGCTGCACGCACCAGACGACGTAAAGATTGCGGCCGCCTTTCCGCGGGAGGCTGCCCCGGACTGGACTGGACTTGACCTGCTGCCTCATGTCGTGGATCCGGAACTCTATGACGGACCGGTTCCGGCGCGACGTATCGCTGCATCGGCAGCCGGTCTGGCCAAGGTGCTTGGACAGGAGCTGGCGGATCGGGCGCAGTTCGTCGCGAGTGCGAGGCGCAGCGGGCTCAAGTTGCCTCGCGGCAGCCACTCGCGTCTGGTGATCTTCCTCGATGACTTTGGCCAGGTGGCCTCTGCCATCCCGGTGCCCGACGCAGAGCTCACCCTTCGTGATCTTGGCGTGACGACCGTTCACCTGCTCAGTGATCGGATGCACGAGCCGTCCGAGGTGACGGTGCGAATCATGATCGATGGATCCCAGGCGCAGATCAGCGATGCCCGGCGGGAAGAAGATGATCATGATGCGGCCGTTCAGGGCGCCACGCTTGATCAGACGCCCGTGGGCCTGTTCGAGTCCACTTCGCGTATCCTCACCCCACTCCGCCTGAGCATGTCGCGGCAGGACGAGGCAACTTCGGCTCAGGACATTGACATCACTGACCTGCTGGGCATCTCCGACATCACCACGATCAGCCCGGAGACAGCGTGGCAGCCGCGTTCACCACGGGATTTTCTGCGGGTGCCTATTGGGCTGGATGACTTCGGCGCGCCGATACTCCTTGATCTAAAGGAATCTGCCCATCTTGGGATGGGGCCACACGGCATCTGTATAGGCGCCACCGGCTCGGGCAAGAGTGAGATGTTGCGTACCTTGATCACCGCACTGGCTTTGTCGCACCCGCCCGAGGATCTCAGTATGGTGCTGGTCGACTACAAGGGCGGTGCCGCGTTCGCGCCCTTCAGCGGCTTGCCGCATGTGGCCGGCATCATCGACAACCTTGCCGATGATCCGCAGCTGACCGAACGTGCTCGCGCCAGCATCAATGGTGAGGTGGTACGTCGGCAGGAACTGCTTCGTGACGCCGGCTCGGTTCCCTCGATCAGTTACTACCGCGAGCTGCGGCACGAACGACCAGAGCTCCCGCCCCTGCCGCACCTGTTCATTGTGATCGATGAGTTCGGCGAGCTGCTGACCGCTGAACCAGATTTTGTCGATCTCTTGATCACCATCGGCCGGATCGGCCGATCCATTGGCGTCCACCTGCTGCTGTCCAGCCAGCGGATCGAGTCCGGCAAACTCCGCGGCCTGGACAGCTACCTGTCATACCGGATCGGACTGCGCACCTTCTCCGAGTCGGAGAGCTCAGTCGTGCTGGACTCCTCGGACGCGTTTCACCTGCCTGCCATTCCCGGATACGGCTACCTGAAGGTTGACACTTCGGTCTACCGCCGCTTCCGCTCCGGCTATGTCTCAGGACCGGTGACCAGCACCGCGGCCCCAGTGATCGACGCCGACGCCGGTCGGCCGCAACCATTGCTATTGCCGACCTTCAATGGGCTGGCCAGGCCGGAGCAGGCCGACGATGGAGAGCAGGAGCTAACGCGGCCGGATACTGGCCGACCGCTGGTGGCCGAATGCGTTGATCGGCTCAGGATGCCCAGCCGGCAGGTGCAGCCGGTGTGGCTGCCGCCGCTGCCCGCACGGCTGGCTCTGTCCCGGACGCTGCCAGACGACGAGTCTTACGATCTGGCTGACGGTGCGCTGCTGGTTCCCCTGGGTCTGCTGGATAATCCGGCGAAGCAACGGCAGCGACCCTGGCTACTCGACCTGAACAAGGGCGGCGGCCATATCGCCGTGCTGGGGGCACCGCAGTCCGGCCGCAGCACCTTCCTGCGGACTATGGCAGCGTCGGTGGCGCTGACCCACACCCCCCGTCAACTGAGTTTGTACGGCATGGACCTCAGTGGCGGCGGGCTGTTGCGGATCGAGGGATTCCCGCATGTCGGTGGTGTGGCGACCCGCTCCCATCGTGATCGTCTGCAGCGGCTTCTGGAGGAGTTGCTGGGCATGCTCGCCACTCGGGAGCGAGTCTTCGGTGAAGACAGCATCGACTCGCTGGCCTCATTGCGAGCCGCGCACGCGGCCGGACGGATTCCGGAGTTGGTCTCGGCTGACGTCATCTTGCTTGTCGACGGATTCGCTCAGCTGCGAACCGATTTCGAGGAGCTCGAAGACAGCCTGGTCACGCTACTGCAGCGTGGTGGCAGCTTCGGCATCCACGTCGTGTTGGCCATGACGCGCTGGAACGAGCTGCGGATGGCCCACCAGCCGCTGATCGGGACCCGGCTCGAGCTGCGGCTGAACGATCCGGCCGATTCGCTGATTGGGCGCAAGCTGTCGGCCACCATCCGCGCTGATCAGCCGGGACGGCTGCTCACTGAAGAGCGCCTCTTTGCTCAGGTTGCGCTGCCGGTGCTGGACGACACCGACGACGAATCGGTGGGCGAGGCGATCGAGGCACTCGCAGCGCGTACCTCTGGCAGCTGGCGGGGACCGGCGGCGGCGCCGATTCGGCTGCTGCCCACCGACATCTCGCCGGAAGAACTGCCTGATGCCCTGGACGAACCGGAGCTACTGCCATTCGGGTTGCGACAGGACACAATGGAGCCGGCCTTCCTGGAGTTGGGCGTGCGCGACCAGCACCTGATCGCCTTCGGCGACACCCGATCGGGCAAGACGACGCTGCTGCGCGGCATTGTGCGAAACCTGCTCGAGCGGTCCAGCCCGGACGAGCTGGTGCTGGCGGTGATGGACATTCGTGGCAACATCGCGCGGGAGATCCCGGAGCCGTATTTGGGCGGCCATGCCACTACGGCAACGGAGGCGCGTTCCCTTTCGGCGGCGATTGCGGCCGAGTTGCAGAAGCGGACCGTCGACCCGGCTGCCAAGCTCGCCGGGCCACGGATCGTGGTGGTCGCCGATGACTACGACATCCTGGCCTCCGGCGGCACAGGGCCGCTGAAGCCGCTGCTGCCGTACCTGCCCTCGGCTCGGGATCTTCGGCTGCATGTCCTGTTGACCAGGCCGGTTGCCGGTTCGTCGCGAGCGATGTACGACGTGGCGATGCAGACGCTGCGTGACACCGGCGGCAGCTCACTCGTCCTGTCCGGCGAGCGCAGCGAGGGTCAGATCCTCCCGCAGGTCTACGCCGAGCAAATGGTGCCTGGTCGGGGCCGTTTCGTACGCCGGGGCGAGCGCCCGCGCATTGTGCAGGTGGCCAACTTCGAAGGGGGTCAGGATGCCGCGTGAGCTTTCTCTGGTCACGCCGGCTCCGGTCAGTATCGAGGCGCTGGTCGCTGCTGCGGCCGTCGTGGACGATCAGCTGGGGGTGCGGGCGCTCTACGGCGGTGCGGCGCTACAGCTGGTCGACGGCGCCGACGTGGCTGTGCTGACGATCGAGAACTCTCGGCTGTTGCAGCATCCTCTCGATGCCGCTCAGGTGACAGCTGGTCTTGATCTTGGTGCGGCTGAGGCCTGGTGGACCGAGGCGGTCACGCCGTGGGGTGCCGACGGTGAGCCTGGGGTCGAAGTGGCGGCTGGGATCGCTCGAGTATTGGGCGGTCAGCTCCGGGTCGAGGACGGAACATGATCAGCACCGGATCGTGCGCCGCCGTGCTGAGGAGGAGGGAGGGGACACGCTTTTCGTCCCCGAGTGACGACGAAGTAGGCGGCTACACGGCGCGATCCGCGCGGAGCGAGCAAAGCGAGCGGGGCAATCAAGCACTGCCGCCGACAGTGCGGCGTACGACGGTTCAGGTCGCCGGGACGTCCGGCGGGGTTGGCACCACCACAGTGGTGGCGCTGCTCTTTGCCGCACTCAGCCAGGACGTACTCGGTGCGCCACAGCTCTACGACCATGCGGCCGGCGAGCTGGGCCTGCGGCTCCCGGAGGGCGATGAGGTTCGGGTGGTCAATCCAAGCCTGGCGCTCCACGACTGCGGCCCACACGCCGTTGCAGCAGTGGAGCGGCTTGCCGATCCGCACAGTGTGCTGGTGCTGGTGGCTGCGGCGACCCCAGGCGGCTGCAACGCCGCTGAACGGGTTCTGGATGAGGTTGTCTCCCAGCACGGTGTGACCCAACTGCGACGGGTGTTGGTGGCAGTAGTCGGCGTCTTCGGCCGGCACCGCATCGGCCCGCAGCTGCGAGCCCTCGGTAGCAGAGTGGGCACCCGCAGTGGGATTTTGCTGCCACAGGACCTATCCCTGGCCGCGGGTGGGCGGATCCCGCTGGTCAGGCTGACCACGCAGACCGTACGGGCGCAGCGGCAGCTGGCTTCAGTGTTGCGTGAGCGCTTCCGCTCGGGAACCTCGTGACTGAATCCGAAACTCCGCATCGGTCGGAAATTCGACCCGGATACGTTGGGGATGGGTCCAAAACTCCGCATTGGCCGGGAATTCGACCAAGGCCGACTGATCAGCTCTCGCGGTCCCCCCGCAGGGTGGCGGCGTAGTCAGGCACGTAGTGGAACTCGTCCCGCGGCGGTCTCTGGTAGTCCGAGGCTGAGGTCAGGCGCTCGGGAAGCTGAACGTCAGGAGCGGTCACCTCGGTGTAGGGGATGGTCACCAGCAGGTGCGCGATCATGTTGAGCCGAGCGTGCTTCTTGATATCGGATTCCACTACAAACCATGGACTGGTGACCGTGTCCGTGTGGACCATCATCTCGTCCTTGGCGCGTGAGTAGTCCTCCCAGCGGTTGATCGACTCCAGATCCATCGGACTCAGCTTCCAGCGTCGTACCGGGTCACCATGCCGGGACTTGAAGCGGCGCAGCTGCTCGCTATCGGAGACCGAAAACCAGTATTTGCGGAGCATGATGCCGTCATCGATCAGCATCTGCTCGAAGATCGGGGCCTGCTGCATAAAGCGGTCGTACTCCGCCGGCGTACAGAAACCCATCACCTTCTCCACGCCGGCGCGGTTGTACCAGGAGCGGTC